>Ga0070714_100001472_pt1 | contig 17154 bp, 6 predicted proteins | sample LARL83metaG_FD_65450 | JGI IMG/M metagenome (GOLD analysis project Ga0070714, IMG submission 65450) | Corn, switchgrass and miscanthus rhizosphere microbial communities from Kellogg Biological Station, Michigan, USA - LAR L8-3 metaG | ecosystem: Host-associated > Plants > Roots > Rhizosphere ... | reverse complement strand
TCGCTCGGCTGGGGGCGATGGTCGGGGGCCCGCCCGGGGACGACGAGGGGCCGGGCGCGGGCCGCCGGCCGCCCCTGCCGGCCGAGATGCGCAACCCGAACGGCATCGACTTTCGGACGGTGAGGGGGCTCATCGACTGGGACCACCACCCGGTCGGCCGGGCGCACATGCAGGGGCCGGCCGCGGATTGGGAGCCCGCGCGGCGTGGCGCGAACGGCGCGTGGGAGTGGGGCAGTAACGACGCTCGGCGGCGGGCGGCCTGGAATCGACTCGCGCGCCTCGGCCACTTTCACGACGTCGGCCCGCGGGCCGACGCGCCGTCGCACGCTCAAATGCTCGGTCTCATCAATCGCTTCGACGTCGACGCAGACTACAACGATCGGGGCGCGCAGCGGCGGTACGCGGTCCTCGGCATCGGCAGCGGGCGGCCTCAGGCGGAGGGCGGCGGCGGCGGCGGCGGCGGCGGGGGCGGCGGCGGCGAGCGGCGGCCCTTGGCGGAGGAGCCCGCGCCCAAGCGCGTCCGCTGGGCGCCGCGCTGAGTCGCGGTCCACGCCTTGGACGCGGCCGCGCGGTCGGGCGGCGGGGCGAGCTTCGCGGCGGCCGCGACGCGGGGCGCGCACGTCGCGCACGCCCGCGCGCCGTCGAGGGGCAGGCACGGCCACGCGCTCACGGGCGTGCCCCAGGCCGCGCGGTTGCAGAGGTCGCACGTAAAGAGGGACATCGGGGGGAGGGGCGGGGCGCGGGGGGACGCGGCGGGGAGCGGTGAGAACGGAGACGGCGTGCGCGTGCGGCGCGCCGGATTTTTACTTGAGGAGGCGGACGCTTGAACGGTTGGCGTGCGTAATCTTTCGTACTGCAGAGCGGAGTTTAGAATTTTCAAACTTCTTCATGGACTACTGGCGGGTTGACGAGCCCGTGGCTCCCTCCCTCATTGAGCGCACGCCCAGCCTCACGGTGCTGCAGCCCTCGTCCAGCAGCAGCGATACCGAGCTGGCGGACGTGCACGCCCGTGCCCCGCGGCAGGGCGGGGCTGCACCCTCCCCCCCGTCGCCACCGCCCATGCTCATTGCCGCCGCCCCACCCATGATCATGGGGGACGAGGTCGTTATCATGAACGACCTCAGTCGCCACGTCCTCCGCTCCGTCTCGGGTGGGGCGGCCCTCACCATCACGTCAGACCGCACGTCCCTGCGGGTGTCGTGGGTGGACGTGTGGCGCATGACGCGCGACGGCGCGCCCGGCAATACGTGTCACATCCGAATCGAAGTAATCGAGGCGGCGGACGCCCCGTTGCGCCGGGAGTACACGATCACGCTCGTCGTGACGGGGGGCGACGTGTACGCCGACAGTCTCCGCCTCTTTACTTGGCTCGTGGACCGGCAGACGGCCGCCCGCGCCGCCATGGACGCCATGACGGCGGCGCTACACGCCGTCAAAGTAACTTGAGCGGGGCGACGTGGCGGGGGCCGACACTGCGCCGCGACTAGAGCGGGAGTGGTGGTGGCGCGGCGGCCGCGCTGGTGGCGGCGACGGCGGCGCCGGCGACGGCGACGGGATAGAGAGTTGGGAGGGCAGGAGGGGCGTGCGGGAGGCGGAGCTGTCCGCGGTCGGGGACGGCGCGCCGCCGCCCGCGGTCCGGCCCGTGCACGAGGACGAGCACGCGCCGCGGACGCGCAGGAGCCAGAGCGCGGCGAGGAGCGCGGCTGTGACGCCGCCGCCGGCCGCGGCGGCGGCGACGGGGGGGATGTCCATCGGGGGTTTTACGAGTTTGTCTGCGAGCCTTGAAAACGTGCGCACGCGAGCATTCTGTGCGACGGTTCAAGCAAACACGGAAAAGACACGCGCTACTCCGCGTCAATCGGTTCGAGGGGCGGTCCCGCGGGGCGGGCGGGGGCGGGGGGCGGCAGGGGCGGTGCGTTACCCCGCGCGCCGCCCCGCTTCTTGGGCGCCGCCGTGTAGAGGCCCTCGGCCTTGACGGCCTTGGAGGCGTCCATGAGGGAGATGCCGCGCTTCTTCGCGACGGAGGCGACGAGCTCGTTGCGCGCGTGCATGGCGGGCGCGATCGTGCGCCAGGGCATGCGGACGTGCTTCCGGCGGGGCGCCTTGCCGCCCGCCGTCGCGGTGCTCGACGCGGCGCCGCCCCCCGCCGCTCCGCGGGCGGTCGTGGGCGCCTCTGGCGGGCGGTACGCCCGCTTCGCGGCGCGAATCGCGTCGAGGTCGTGCCCGCCGCCTGCCGAGTCGCCCGCGCCGCTCTCGTGCGACGCTCGCGCCTTCGCGAGGGCCGCCCGGAGGGCGTCCATGTTGACGGCCGAGGTGCCGCGGAAGCGCATGTCGTGCACGTCCGTCTCGCGGCCGCCGCCCGCCGCCGCGCCCGCGCCGCGCTCGAGCAGGGCGGAGTGGAAGCGGTGGCGCATGTCGTGCATGACGGGCTCGCGGACGCGCATGTCGCCCCAGCCGGCCGCGCCGGGCTGCACGGCGGCCGCCGCGGCGTCCCACGTGCGGCCGCCCGACAGGTGGCCCCCGCCCGCTTCGGAGAACGCGCGCTCGGCCCAGGCTCGGTTGCGCGCGCGGCGCGCGGCCTCGAGCGCGGCGTCGCCGTCGTCGCCCCACGGCGCGCCGCCCGAGCGGTGGCCCGAGCCAATGTCAAACTCCTCGTCGCCCTCCGCCGCCGAGTAGCCCGGGTTGTAGCGCGAGTAGGCGTGGCCGGCGTGCTCGGCCTCGGCGTCCTCCTCGTAGCGGCCGCCGCTGTCGTCCCAGTCCTTGCCGTGGATGGCGTCCCGGCGGGCGCCGACCGCGCGGGCGTCGAGGTGCGCCTTCGCGGCGGCGGCGGCGGCCGCCGTGACGGCGATGCCCGCGACCGCGGCCGCGGGCTTGGCGTAGCGCCGCCGGAAGACCGAGTCGGGGTTGGTCACCTCGTTCTTCGCGCGCGCCCACCAGTCGGCGGGCCCCGCGCCGCCGTGGCGGCCGTAGCCGTCGTACTCGTTGTCGCGCACCCAGCCCGGCGTCGCCTCCATCGCGCCGTAGGGGTCGTTGTCAAAGTCGGGGCCGGCCGAGTAGTCGTAGGCGCTCGACGGGCCGGGGGCGGGCGGGGCGGCGGCGTCGTGGCTGTCGGCCGGGAGGGGGCCGTCGTCGCGGTGGAGCCAGGCCGCGTCGCCCGCCGGCAGGTCGCGCGTGCCGGCGTGGTCGCGATCCCACGCGTCCTCGCGCTCCGTGTTGAAGCGTGTGATGTGGTCTTGGACCTCGTGGTAGAGGCGGAGGTCGTTGTCCTCCTTGGCCCACGCCGCGTCCTCCTCGCGCCGCTGCTTGACGTGGCCGTGGAGGGCGACCGCGCCCGCGACGCCCGCGACGGCGCCCGCGACGGCGGCCGCGGGCTTGGCGTACTTGCGCCGGAAGTCGGAGCGCGGGTTGAGGACCTCGTTCTTCGCGGCCGCCCACCAGTCGGCCGGCCCCGCGCCGTGGCGGCCGACGCCGACGCCGACGTCCAGGTTGGGGTGGAGCTTGTACCACCGTTCAGTCCGCGTGGCTGCCTTGGGCGGCGGCTTCGATTCGGCGTGGGCGAACTGCCGCGCATGGGCGTACATGACGTCTGGGTCGTCCGTGGGAAAGAGCCCTCCGCGGGCGGGCTGCTGGTACAGGCGGTTGCCGGGGTCAAAGTCCTTGAGGGGCGGGGCTCCCGGCGCCGTGCGCGCCGCCATGCCGCGGTGGAGGGCGACCGCGCCTGCGACGCCCGCGACGGCGCCCGCGACCGCGGCCGCGGGCTTGGCGTACTTGCGCCGGAAGATGGAGTCGGGGTTGGCGAGCTCGTTGTGCGCGCGGCTCGCCCAGTCGCGCAGGCTCGCGCCGCCGACGAGGCCGTCGTCGCCGGCGTCGTCGTCGCTGTCGTCGTCGTAGCCGCCGCGCCCGAGGCGTGCTGCCCGCCAGGCGAGGCTGCCGAGGTTGGCGCCCGAATCGATCGCGCGGTGGATTTCGCGGTGGTGCCCAATGAGGTGCCCCGCAACAGACCCGAAGGAGCCGCCGTGCAGCGGGCAGACGTGGTTGCCGGCGCACACCGAGCCGCCGCCGCAGCCCGCGCCGCCGCCCGCGTAGGGCCCCGACCCCGTCGTTGGCGCGTCCCGGAAGCGGTTGTACGTGTCGTTCACGGCCCCGGTGCGGTACCGGGCGCGCTCGGCCGCCTCCGCGCCGGCCGCCTTCTTGTAGGCTGCTTCCTGCGCGCGCTCGGGGTGGGCGCGCGCGTCCGCCGCGGCCGCGGCCGCCGCCGCTTTGGAGCGGGCGACGCCGGCCGAGTAGGCGGCCGCAGTCCCGGCGGCCTGGGACGCGTCGCCCGCGTGGGCTGCGTCGTACGCGGCGTTCGTGCCGGGGTGGGCCGCGGCGTAGCGCGCGCGCTCGCTCGGCCCGAGCGCGGCGAGGGCGGCAGGCGAGAGCGTGCCCGCGGAGAAGCCGCCGTCAGGGCGGGCGGTCGCGTTGGCGCGGTCCCACGCCCGCTTCTGGCCCGGGCGGACGTGGTAGGAGTAGTACTTGTCCTCCGCTTGTGCGTCCGTCGCCGCGTCGTAGCGCTTCTCGAACTCGTCGTGGACTTTGTAGTCCTCCTCGTCCTGTGCAGCGTTGACGACGGAGCCGACCGCGCCGACGACGCCGCCGACGGGCCCGCCGTAGCGGCTCGCATAGGACGACATGTCGCGCGCCCAGGCGCGGCCCTCGTTGAGGCTGGCGCCGCTGCCGACGTACGCGGCCGCCGAGTCGGCGGGCGCGACGACCTCGTCAAACGTGCGCGCGCCCGCGACGCCGTGGCTCGCGACGACGTCGAGGAGGGCGGGGCCGTGGCGGCGGACGGCGGCGGTGAGGTCTCCGCCGAAGCGCGAGTTGGCGGCGGCGAGGGTCGCGGTCACACTGTCCTCCTCGGGGCCGCCCCGGAAGGCGCCGCCGCCGTGGCGCGAGAGCGCGCCCGCGCCGTGGCGGGCGACCGCGGCGAGGGCTCCGGGCCCGTGCGCGCGCACGGCCGCAACCTCCTCTTCCGAGTAGTCCTTGGCACCGCCCTCAAAGGCCGCCCAGAGGCCGGCACCGAAGCGCGCGCCCGCGACGCTCTCGTCCTCGGGTTCGGGGTCGGGGGGGGCGGGGGAGGCCGCTGTCGTGTCGATGTCCATGACGCAGGAGGCGGATAAGTTTCCCCTTGAGCGAGCGTGCACGCGCACGCGCGCAACTCCGCACGGTTCTCAGGGGCGGCGTCCATGGCTGACGCAGAGACGCGCGAGCTTGCGGTCGCGTGCGCGGCCGCACAGGCGGAGCTGACGGAGGAGGGCGGCTTGTGGGGCGGTCGGGCGGTGTCGGAGGTTGCGGCTGCGGGCATCGACGGCGCGCGAGCGGCCCTGACGGAGCTCCTCTCGCCGCACACGCGGCGCGTGGCCGGCGGCCGGCGCGCCGTCCGCGTCGTGCCCGGCCTGCGGGACGGCGTCGCCGCCGTCATGCGGCGGGCGCACGAGCAGGTGCGGCACGGCGTCGTGCACTGGCCGCCGAAGCCGGCCCGTGCGGGCGGCGGCTGGAAGGAGACACTCGCCGCCGTCACGCACGAGTTCACGGACCCGGAGTCCGACCTGAGGCGGGTGCACGCGCCCCGCGCGGGCGTCGTGCTGGGCGCGCTCGCGCTCGCGGGCGTCGCGGCGGCGGCCGCGGCGACGCCTGCCGAGGCTGCCCGGCCGACGCGCCCGTCGGCGGGCGCTAACGACGAGGCGTACGTCGATCCGGGCATGGACGCGGCCGTCGCCGACATGGAGGCGGCCGTTGCCGCGAGTGACGCAGCGGCGCGAGATCGTCCGCCGCCGCCGCGGCCGCGCTCGCCGCAGCCGCGCCGGGAGCCGCGGGCGCCCCTGCCGCCCATCAGCAAGGACGGGGGGCCCGACTTTACGCTCACGCCGGGGCGGGGTCCGCCCCTCGGCGCGCCCGGCCTGGACGGCGACTTTGCGGGGTGGGGGAGCGGCCACGCGACGGGCGGCGGCCCTGCCGGGCCCCCCGCCGGCGCCCCGAGCGCGCGGCAGGCCTGGGCGCTCGCTGACGCAGCGTACGGCCCCGCGGTCGCGGGCAGCACCGCGGGCGACTGGGCGTGGGCGGACGGCAACGGCGACGTCGGCCTGTGGAAGCACGCGGACGGCCGGGCGACGCTCGCGTACCGCGGCACGGCGGACGGCCGCGACGTGGGCGCGTGGGGCGCCGTCCTCCACCCGGGCGGCGACTTCAGCGGGCGCCTCGCGGCTGACGCCGCCGAGACGGAGCGCCTCCTCGTGGGCCTCGACCGGTCGCGGACGTACGTGACGGGCCACTCGCTCGGCGGCACGTCCGCGACGCGGGCGGCGATGGCGTACGGCCTCGCGGGCGGGACGGTCTTCAACCCGGGCCTGTCGCGGTCGGACCACGTCGCCGCGGACGGCCGCGTGCACGTCGTCGGGACGGCGGGCGACGCCCTCCGCCCGGGCTGGCGCGGCTGGGCCAACCTTGAGGTCGTGCCGAGCGGCGTGAACCCGCTGACCGCGCACAAGCTGAGCGCGTTCGAGGCGTGGGCAGCGCAGGAGGGCGAGGCCGGCGAGACTGTGGCCGAGGAGGGCCCGCGCGTCGCGGAGAGCCTCATCCGGAGTGGCGGCCGGGCGGCCGTGCCGCCGCCCCGCGAGGTGGCGGACCTTGGGCCGTGGATTACGGCCGCGCTGCGCGCCGCGTCCCGCGCCGCGGACGGCGCGGACGACGTCGCCGCGGCCCTCGAGGCCGAGACGGCGGAGAGGGGGCCCGACCTCGCGGGCGTGGCCACAAAGGCGGGCCGCGCCCGCGCCGCCAAGCGGCGGCGGGCGAAGAAGCGGCGGGCGTCGCCGGGCGGGCGGCACGCGTCCTTTGTGCGGGGCGCGTCAGCGGCGGCGGGCGCGGCGGCGGCCGCGAGCCGGGCGCGGGCGGCGTGGGCGCGGGCAGCCGCCGTGCCCGCGGCGGACGTCGCGGCGGCGGCCGCCGCGCACGTCGAGGCGCTCGACGCGGACGTCGCGCGGGCGGCCGCCGAGCGCGCCGTCCGCCTGCTCGGCTACCTCCCGGGCGGGCCCGGCACGGGGACGCCGGTCGCGGCGCCCCGCCGCCCTGCGTGGGGGGCCGGGCGGCCCGGCCTCGGCGGCGTCCTCGACGCGTACGGCGGCTTCGACGACGACGACGACGACGCGCGCGTCGACGAGCCCGTGGGCGCGCCCTACGTCGTCGGGCCGCGGGCGCGGCCGCGGCCGGCCCCCGGCCCCAACCTCGCCCCCGCGGACGACGCCGCTGCGCGCGCCCTCGCGGCGGTCGCGGCGCACTGGGGGCGCGCCGAGGGCGTGCGGACGGGCACGGCCGCCGCGTTCGCCGCCGCCCGGACGATGGGCCCCCACAACGAAGTGTTGACGACCGAGTTGGACCGGCTGCGGGCGGCCGACACGGCCGCGGGCGGGCCCGGCCTCACGGCCGCGATTACGAGCGCGCATCGGGAGATGAACGCGGCCGCTGACCGGCTGTTCCAGCCCGGCAACTCGATCTGGGAGAACGGCCGGGTCTTCTACAACATGCAGAAGGCGGCGAAGGACGTGGCGGCGGGCGTGGCCGCCCGCCGAAACGGCCCTGCGGGCGTCGCAGAGCGGGCCCGCGACGCGTCGGACGACGTCGCGTCCCTGCGGCGGGCGGTGCGCTACATTGACCGGAGCGTGTACGGGCGCGGGCGCGGGGGCCGGCGCGGCGGCATGCGGCGGACGGACTCTGGCCGCGCCTTCTTTCGGGGGCCGCCGCGGCCGCCCTCGCCCCCGCGCACGCAGCCCGACGGGTCCGCGGGCGAGCTCGCACACAACGCGTTCTCTCGCCTCGCCGAGTTCTACGACGCCGAGGGCGGCGTGCGGCGGCACACCGTCGCGACGATGGCCGCGCTCGAGGCCGCGGCGGGCGCGGACGACGACGACGACAGCGCCATGGACGACCGCTCCCTCGCGCAGGTCCTGCCGGGCGCGCAGGCGGTCGAGGCGGCGCGCCTCGCGGCGGACGACGCCGCAGCGGGCGGCCCCGCACGGGCCGCCGCGACGGCCGCGGCCGCGGCGTCCCTCGCCGCCGCGCGGGACGCCGTGTACGCGCCGTACGACCCGTCGGTGTTTGCGCCGGGCATGTACGTCGACTTTGGCGACGACGCGTTCGAAGCCGCGTACATGGCGGAGGTGGTTGCGCGCGAGGCCGCGGCGGACGCCGCGTACGACGCCTACGAGGCCGCCGTCGACGCGGAGACGTACGGCCCCCGCGGCTCGCGGGCGCGGACGGCGGCGCACGCGGGCCTCGCGGGCCAGCTGCGGCTGCACGCGGCGTACATCGCCCGCAGCCTCGAGCCGCCGGGGCGGCGTGCCCCGCCGCCGCGCGACGGCGATCCGGCGGACGAAACGGACGATCTGCAGGGCCGGTTCGCGGCGGCGTCCATTGGCCGGCCGCCCCACGTTCGCCGGGACGGCCGCGGCAAGGACGAGAAGCGCGCGGCCGCGGACGCCGCCCGGACGGCCGCCCTCGACGTGCTCGTGGCGCACGAGCGGGCGCGGCACACGCGCCCCCACGACCACCTCGCGGCCGACCGCTACCTCGAGGCGCCGCTCGCGGCGCGCATGGCGCCCTACCCGCTCCCTCCGGGCGCGGCGGGGCCGGCTGCCCCCGCCTTTCGGCCGTGGACACCCCACCCGACGTTTGACGAGCGGATGGCCGCGGTGCGGGTGCCCTACAAGGAGTCGCTCGTCGCGTGGGAGGCGACTGGCAAAGAGTGGAAGGCGGCCGTCGATGCGGTGGCCGCGGCGGAGGCCGCGCCCGTCGTCGATTATGTCGCCGCGATGGCCGCCCGCACGGCGGTCCTTGACCTCAGCGTGGCCCATGCGCCGCTGTGGGAGCGCTACGCGTGGGAGGCAAATCGCCACACGGAGTCCACGCGGCGGTTGATGGGATGGGACGAGCCCGCCGACTTTACGGCGGGCGCGCGCGTGCGGCGCATGGAGCGCCTCGCGGCCGAGGACGCGGCCGACGTGGGCGACCTCGCGCGCCTCGCGGACCTCTCGGCCATTGCGGCGGCCAAGGCCGTGCGGCGGGCGGAGCGCGACGCCGCCGTGACGGTGGGGCTCGCCCGGGGGCTCGGCGCCGCGGACGACGCCCTCCGCCGCGACACGCACCACGGCGGCCTGTGGGACGAGCCCGACGTGGGGGGGCTCCTCGCGCGGACGGTCGGGCCCGCCGTCGCGGCCTACGCGGGGCTGGGCGGGCCCCTGACCGTCCGGAGCGGCGCGCCGCCGTGGGACCTGCGCGCCGAGTCGGAGGCCCTCGGCGACGTGCTCAACTACGGGGCGCCGACGCCCGCGCAGGTCGCGCGCGCGGCCGCCCTGCACGGCGAGCTCACCTCGCTCGCGGCGGACTACGACGACGTCGACGCCATCATGGCCGACCTTGCGGTCGCGGAGGAGCACGCCGACCCGCGCCTCGACGGCGAGGGGCGCCCGGCGCGGCGGGCGGCGCCGCCGCCGCCGCGGCGGCGGTGGGGCGGGGGGGCGGCCGAAGACGCCGCGTTTCGGAATCCGGCGGCCGCAACGCCCGCGGTCGCGCGCCGCGCGCTGCAGGCCGTCTCCCTCGGCGACGACGACCTCAGGACGCTCCTGGGGGACGTGGCCATCGAGTCCTACCCCGCCATCGCGGGCAAGAGCCTGGCCGACCTGCTCGGCGACGCCGGGGCGGTCGTCATCCTCTACCTCACGGAGTCGGCGACCGCGGGCCACTGGGTGTGCCTCCTCCGCACGCCCGGGGGGCTCGAGTACTTCGACTCGCTGGGCGGGGCCGTCGACGCCCCGCTCGGCTGGATCAGCGCGGCGAAGCGGGCGTCGCTCGGCGAGGGCACGCCGCTGCTCGGGCCGCTCCTCGCGGGGGCGGGGGAGACCGTTACATGGAACCGCCACCGGCTGCAGCGCGAGCGCGACGACGTGTCGACGTGCGGGCGCCACGTCGCGTGCCGCATCGCGCACGCGGGCATGGACCTCGAGGACTACGTGGCAATGTTGAGGCGGAGCCCGGCCGTACCCGGAGGGCGTCCGGTCACGCCGGATGAGTGGGTTACCGCGTGGAGTGCGACAAGGCTTGCTGCGAGAAGGGGCGGCGCTCGCATGGGAGACGGCCAGAGCGGAGTTACAGCCAGCAGCGAATTTCTAAACCCTAACCCTAACCCGAGCGGAGTTTCTGCAGGGGGGGGCGGCCGCCAGCGGCGGAGTGGCGGCATGTGGCGCCGCAACACGGCCGTCGGGCGCGACCTCGACGCCGCGCCCGGGAGGCTGCACATGATGCTCGGGCCGCCGACGCACCACCCGCTCGCCCCCCCGCCGAGCAACGGGGGCGCGGCGGCCGCGGCTGCCGCCGCGGCTGCCGCCGCGGCAGCCGTCGCCGCCGCCGCGGCGGCGCGCCCCGCCCCCCTCGCGCCCACGCCCGCGTGGGACGCGATGGCGGCGGCTGACGGCGCCGCGCTCGATGCGGAGGACGTGGGCGCGCCCCCCGCGGGCCCGACGGCGCCGTCCGCCCGGTCCTACGCGGAGGGCGGCGTCTGGGCGGACCCGCGGGGCCCGCGGCCGCCGCCGCCGCCGGGCTGGCCGCGCTACAACTCGTACGACCCGCCGACGGCCGAGCGGCGGGCGTACCACGCGTGGCCGCTCGTCCCGCCGGCCGGGCGCGACGACGCCTTCGACGCGGCCGTCGTCGCGGCGGAGAAGCGCGTGTGGGCGGGCCGCATCCTCGAGGAGGAGCGGGCGGCGCTCGCGCTGCGGCGGGCGGGCGAGGCGGCGGCCGCGGCGGCCGCTGCTGGCGCCGCGGGCGGCGCGTCGGACGCGGGCGCGGCCGCCGCCGCGGCGCCGCCGCCGCGGCCCGACATGCAGGCCGCCATGATTGCAGCGGACCTCGCGTCGCGGAAGCGCGCGCGGGACGAGACGTCGGCGGCCCTCTCCGCGGCCGCGGCCGCGGAGAAGGCCGAGGCGCGCAAGCGGCCACGGGCGCTGCCCGTCCGCCTCTTTGCGGGCCTCGTCCGCGCGACAAAGGCGGTCAAGGCGCGCACGCCCGACGTCGAGGCGGCCCTCGACGACAAGGCCAACGACATCGTCGCGTTCCACGCGCGCCGCCTTGGCCGCGACCCGAACGCGGCCGCGCCCCACTGGGCGTCCCTTGCGGAGCAGTGGCTCATGCCGATGGGCCTCGCACGGGCCGAGGTGACGACGTTTGTGCAGGCCGCGAGCGCGTCGTGGGCGGCCGCCGCGGCCGCCGCTGCGGCCGCCGCTGCCGAGGCCGCCGCCGCCGAGGCGGCCGACGCCGCGGCTGGCAAGAAGTGAGGGGGGAGGGGTAGGGTTGGGTAGGGTTGCGGAGTTGGCGTGCACGCCAGACGTGCGCACGCGTGCATTGAACCCTACCTTTCCAGAAATCCCCGCCATGCGAATCGCGGGAGTCGGCGGCGCGCTGCCGCGGCTTTCAGAGCGGAGTTTCTGCGCGCGCACGCTCGAGGCAGCCGCACAGGCAGAGGGCCCCGTCGGTTTCGGCGAGGCCGACTGGCCCGCGCGCGCCCCCGACGACCGCTGCAAGACCCGCGACTGCCGCGGCCACGCGTGGGCCGACCACAGCACCGTGCACGACGAGGCCGTCGAGTACGGCGGCGTGCAGGTCGTCCTGCCGTGGACGTCCATCTACAACGGCGTCATAGCATCGGCCGAGTGGGCGGCGGACGCGCTGCCCCCCCACGCTGTCGTCGAGCTTCCGTGCAGCACGGTCTTTGGCTGGCCGACGCAGCCCTTCTTTCCCGGGCGGCGGCCTCCGCCAGCGTTCGACGGGTGGATCCCGCAGCAGCGCTGCGTTGGGGGGCGCAAGACGTGGACGCGCGTGAAGTCCGACGGCGTCCTCGTCGGCGACTCCGCGGCGGGCGCGGCCTACTCGCCCTGGGGCCCCACGCACGCGTTCGCGCTGCCCGTACTCATGGACAAGACCGACAGGTGGCACGGCCACGCGGTCGCGCACGCGCGCGGCAACGGCGTCAACGGCTGCCGTGCCGGCGCGTTCGCCGGCCTCGTGCGCACGCTCGCGAGCCAGCTCGCGGCGCACGTCGGCCGCTGCCGCGCGTCCCGCGGCATGGCCTTTTTCAAGCGGCGGGGCCCGCTCGAGATCGACGACGTCCTGCGCATCGTCGCGGACTTTGCGTTCGGCGAGGTGACGCCGGCCGCAGAAGGCGTCGGGACCGCCTTCGGGCCCGAGACGGGCAGCACCGCTAACGAGCGGCCGGGCGTGTGGGACTACTATTCGTGGCGCGGCGAGTACGACTCGAGCGGGGGCTGGACCCCGCGTGAGCTCCGTCTTCACGCGGCCTACAAGGAGGACGTCACGTACAGCGACGCGGTCACTCCCCCCGTGCGCGTCGTGTGGCGTGCGGAGCCGCGCGTGCTCCCGCCCGGCGATTACGTGCTGCGTTACAGTGACGGCTTTGCCGCAGAGGTGGCGTGGGCAGAGGGTCCTCCTCACAATGGGGCGGCTTGGGCGCGACTTTTAAACGTGCCGCCGCTTGCTCCCGCTGCTATCGTGCCGCGTGTGTAGCTTAACTTGCAATGCGTTCAAAGAGCGTCTTTATTTCTACGCGCCCGCCGGGCAGGATCTTGAGGTCGCGCAGGACGCCGTCCGCGCGCGCGCGCCACTTGAGCGTGAACGAGCCGCGCCACACGGACGCCGCCCCCACGAGCGCGACCCACCGGTACTCGGCCTGCGGGATGTAGGAGACCATCTGCATGTAGTCGGTCGGCCCGCCCGCGAGGGGCAGCGCGATGTCCGTCATGACGTTGACGAGGTCGACGGTCGTGCTCGCGGCGGCCTCGCCCGCCGCGCCGCCCACGATGCGCGGCGCCGTGTCCTGCTCCGTCACGATGGGCATGGCCGTCGAGAACGCGAGCGACGCGACGGCGGACCACGAGTCGCCGCTCGGGTACTCGGGCGTGACGGCCCACACCGTGCCCGCGAGCGCCCACGGGTTCTGCACGGACGCCCACGAGAAGGGCGAGCGCAGGAGGCACCACAGCGTCGGGTCCGCGGGCGAGTCGCGGGGCAGGGCGTGCCAGCCGAGGCCCCGCAGGACCGTCCACGCGGGCGTGTTGGCGAGGACGCCCCAGCCCGCGCCCGAGAAGAGGGCGGCGGGCGCGTACGTGAGGGCCGCCTCGGTCGTGAGCGGGAAGGCCGTCTGGTCGAGCATGAGCGAGATTGACGACGACGTCGACGGGTTGCCGCAGCCAAACGTGGGCAGCGTGCCGAGGCCGGCGGGCCGCTCGTACGCGCCGAAAATCAGGGGGCCGCTCGCCACGCCCGTCAGCGTCGCGGAGCGGCCCGCAAACTCGGTCGCGCCGCCGAGGAGCGGGCCGAAGGACGGCGTCCAGTTGACCGAGTGGGGCGGCGAGCCCGTGCCCTTGAAGCCCGTCGCGGACACGAACTGCCACACGTTCGGCGGGACGAGGCGCGGGTCGGAGCCCGCGCTCCACGCGCCGTACACGGCGCCGTAGCCGACCTGGTCGACGCGCACGATCATGCCCGGCGTCCAGGGCAGGCCCGTGAGGGCGAGCGAGCCGTCGGAGATCGCGAGCGTCGGCACGTTGCACGAGATGTCGATGTGGATGACCGTGCCGAGGCCAACGTTGGTTGGCGTGATGGACACGCGCACGCCCCCGGGCGGGCCCGTCCACGTGGCGCGCGGGCAGGCGAACTGGAGGCAGCCGGGGGCCCCGCCGCCAAAGCCGCCGATGCTGCCTGCGCCGTCGCCCTGCTTGACGGCCCAGATCGCGCCGAGCGTGCCGGTGCCGACGACCTCGCTCGCGGACGGCCCGAGCGTGATGGAGCCGCGGCTGTAGTTGAAGGCGACGTGCGGCGCGGTGCCGCCCGCGCCGTTCGCGAGCGTGACGGTGTTGGTGGCGCCGACCGCGTTGTCGTTGATCGGCACGCCCGGCGCGAAGGACGACCCCGACCGCACGTTCGTGATGGAGAAGGGCGCGGTCACGACGCCGCCGAGGAGGCTGCACTTGTACTGCTCGTTGATCGTGAGGAGGCCGAGGGACGTGTTGGCGGTCGAGGCGTCGTTGAGCCACGCAGTCACGGTCGCGCCCGCGCCGCCCGCGACGCTCCCCGCGACGGAGAACGTGAGCCGGTCGCCCGTGGCGACGGACAGCGTGACGGCCCCGGCCGGGCCAAACACGACGGCCTCGCCGATCGCCATGCCCGCGGCCGTGAAGCGGACGCCGAAGGTCGCGGCGGAGTCGACGCCCGCCCACTGCAGCGTGTACGTCCCGCCGGTCGTGGTGAAGGTGGCCGGGTCGGGGATCGTGAGGCTCACCGTCGCGATGGGGAAGCCCGCGCCAATGTAGGGGGCCAGAGAGAAGGCGTTGAGCGTGTTGGCCCCGGCAGGGCCGGGCGTGCGCCAGTGGTTCACGCGCACGTTCGTCGTGCCGAGGTCCGCGCCGGCGCTGACGTAGATCGTCGTGCCCGCGGGCGAGGTCGTGACGGACACGCCCGCCTGGGGCGAGACGGAGGGCGGGCGCGCGTCGGCGGCCGCGAGGAGGGCTGCGCCGACGGCGGGCGTGTCGTCGCCCGCGCCGTACGTGCCCGTCAGGAGGCCCGCGGCGACGGCCATGGCCGTGTTGAAGGCGCGCAGGACCCAGCTCACGGAGGGCGACCAGTAGTAGTGGCTGCCCAGCGCGGCCGAGAGCGTCGCGCGCGTGACCCAGCCCGTGCGCGGGTCGACCGGCGGCAGCGGCGCGTCCGTGTAGGCGGGGACCCACGACACGGGCAGCACGTACTTGAGGACCTGCACGAGGCCCGTCGGCGTCGTGAAGCCGTAGGAGAGGCCGACGCCCCACACTGTCAGGTTCGGGTCGGGCTGGTTCTCCTCGATGTCCGCGATGACGGCGGGCAGGTGCGCGCCCGTCACGGAGAAGCGCACGGGCGAGAGGCGGTACTTGTTGGCGGCGTCGAGGATGACGGCGCCGCGCGCCTCGGTCACGGTCGCGTCGGCGTCCCCCGTGCCCGACGCGCCCGCGGACGCCTCGTTCACCATGGACAGGTTCGTGTAGAAGTAGTCGCCCGTGGGCGGCGCGCCATTGAAGGACATGGGACGATTCTGACGGGCCGGCGCGCGGACGATTCTGACGAGGGCGCGTGCGCACGCGTTCATGAGGGCAAACTCCGCACTCATCGCGCGCCCTCGCTCCACCATGGCGTCCGCCGACATTGGCAAGATAGGCCGCTGGGACGCGCGCCTCATCAACTCGCCGCCCGTATACGGCGTGAACCACGGGGCCGCGTCCGTGAGCTCGTACGCGACGATCGCCGCGAACGCGTCCGCGGCGAACCACGTCTACAACATCGCCGTGCCGGGCATCTCCATGTGCATCGACCGCTTCGCGACGTGGACGGCGTCCGTCATCTTTCGCTTCACGGTGTCCGCGATCGACCCCGCGACGCGGGCCCTCCGGGGCGTGCCCTTCGGCACGGTCAACGCGCCCGTCGTCGCGAGCGGCACGGACTTTGCGCTCGCGGCCTACCCGCTCCACCGCCTCACGACGAACATGGCCGTCACGATCAACGGCCAGCAGGTCTCGCTCACGACGGCGTCCGTCCTCAACACGCTCCTCCGCATGAACGACAGCAAGACGGCGCGGTCCGTCCTCACGAACGCGGCGAAGCTCGACGTGTACGCGAACTGCGCGCAGGGCACGGGCGGCGCCGGCGCGTCGTCCGCGTCGTCGCCCTACTCGTGCATCGACTCGGCCGTCTACGGCACGGACCCGGGCAACGGCGCGCAGGTGTTCCAGTTCTGCGACGCGACGGGCGCGGCCCTGGCCGCGACGGGCACGGCCGCCGCGCCCCTGGCCTGGACGGGCGACATCTTCAACGGCAGCGCCGTGTACCAGTCCGTCAACGGCATCCCCGTGCTCGACGGCGTGCACAACCAGTACCCCATCTACGTGCGCTACCAGCTCAACGAGAACCTGCTCATCTCGCCCTTCGTGAGCGGCGACGCGGCCGCGGGCATGGAGTCCGCCCTCTCGGGCATCCAGCAGATGGTGTTCAACTTTCAGATGCAGTCGCCCTTCGCGGGCCGCGTCATCCGCCAGCTCAGCGGCGGCTCGCTCGGCGTGGGCGGCATGACGATCACGGACGTCGGCTACGGGCCTGGCGGCGCGACGGGCTCGCCCTTCACGAACGCGTCCATCACGCTCGTCTACCTCAAGCCGCCGCTGACGCTCTACGTCACGCCCACGAACGTCGTGCCCTACCACGCCGTCGACGCGTTCCCCTTCTCCCAGAACTCGGCGCTCGGGGCGGGCCAGACGGGCCAGCTCACGACGAACGCGATCCAGATCAACTCCGTGCCCGACCTCATCGCGGTGCGCGTGTGCCCCTACACGAACGCGGCCTACCCGACGAGCCCGGGCTGGAGCGTGAACGGCGTGCCGCAGGGCGTCAACGGCGCCGCGACGGAGGCCGAGTGGGTCCTCCCGATCGTGGCCGTGCAAAACATGGGCTTTGACGGCCAGACGGGCCTCCTCGCGTCCATCTCCCAGGTCACGCTCTGGCGCATGTCCGTCGAGAACGGCCTGCGCATGCCGTGGCTGCAGTGGTCCGGGCAGGCGTGCACGTCGCTCGCGCCGGGGGCCGTCACCGGTGGCATGAACGTCGTCATGTCCGGCGGCGAGCTCGTCCTCCAGTTCGGCAAGGACGTCCAGCTCGCGAGTCAGCTCGCGTCCGGCGTGTCGGGCTCCTTCGCGATCTCCTTCACGCTCATCGTGCAGAACCCGCTCCTCGCGGCGATCACGCCGCAGGTCTCGCTCATCACGTTCAACAGCGGCTTCATCTCGTCCGCGGGCGGCGCGACGTACATCACGACGACGCCCCTCCTCACGCAGGACGTCCTCGCGACGTCGCTCCTCGCGCGCTCCGTCGGCGGCGTCGTGTCGAACGTCGAGACGAACCGCCTCCTCGGCTCGGGCTGGCAGGGCAAGAGCAGCGCGTCCATCGGCGGCGCGGCGAGCCTCTTCAGCGCGCCGCGCAAGCTCGCGGCGCCGCCGGCGAGCGCGGGCGGCGGCCGCTCGGGTGGCGCGGCCCCGC
>Ga0070714_100001471_pt1 | contig 17162 bp, 8 predicted proteins | sample LARL83metaG_FD_65450 | JGI IMG/M metagenome (GOLD analysis project Ga0070714, IMG submission 65450) | Corn, switchgrass and miscanthus rhizosphere microbial communities from Kellogg Biological Station, Michigan, USA - LAR L8-3 metaG | ecosystem: Host-associated > Plants > Roots > Rhizosphere ... | reverse complement strand
CAGTCGAGGTACTCAAGGCAGAGTCGGCAAGCATCTCCGGCGGCTCACGCAACCGGAAATTGCTCAGCGGGTTGGTGGTGGCGCAAATCGCCCTTTCACTTCCTCTGCTGTTGTGCTCCGGGCTACTTCTGCGAACGCTGCGGAATCTGGCCGGCGCGAATCCCGGATTTGAGCAGGACCACATTCTCACTGCGACCGTGGGACTGAATATCGCCGGCTACAGCCACGACGAGGTACAGCAGATCCGGCACAAGATACTGGATCGCGTGTCGGCATTGCCCGGCGTGAAGGTTGCTTCTTTTACGGACTGGATTCCAATGACCCTGGGCCACAAGGCCGAGGATGCGTATCCGGAAGGGTATGTGCCACACCCCCATGAATCTTTGCAGGTGTACCACGCCGAGGTGGCCGCGCGGTATTTCGAGTCTCTTCATATACCCATTCTGGAAGGGCGCGAGTTCACGCCGGATGACGATGAAAAGGCCCCGAGGGTGCTCATCGTGGATCAGACTGCGGCGAGGCGCTACTGGCCGGGACAGGATCCGCTGGGAAAGAACCTCAGGATCTGGGGACGCATCTTCACGGTTGTCGGCGTCGCGAGAAATTCGACACATATGTTCGTGAATGAGTCACCGCAGCCGATGGTGTATATGAGCTTTTTCCAGGAGGGCTACGAGAATATCTTGCAGGTGGAGACCGAGGGAAATCCGGCCGACCTTGCGCCAGCAGTGGAGAATACCCTCCACGAAATCGATCCACGGCTGCCGGTTTTCGATGTGCGTCCCATGCGAGAGAGTACCCAGCTGGCGAGCAGTTTCGCTGTCATGCAGAGCACCCTCGCGGGAATGTTCGCGCTGATTGGGCTGGTTCTTGCGGTAACCGGGATCTACGGAGTCGTGGCCTATCGAACCCAAATGCGAACCCACGAGATCGGATTGCGCGTGGCTCTCGGCGCCTCGCGCGTCGATGTGCTGCGACTCGTGCTGTTGCAGGGAGTGTGGCTCACAGGCATCGGGCTGGCCGTGGGACTGGCGTTTGCATTGGGGCTGACACGTGTCATCGCGCGGCTGTTGTACGGAATCGGTGCCAACGACCCCGTCACCATGGTCTTCGTTGTCACGCTCCTGGGAGCAATGTCTTTGCTGGCATGCTACTTTCCGGCGCGTCGAGCGATGCTCCGAAACCCCGTGACTGCGATTCGCGAGCTGTAAGCTGCAGTCAGATTCGACGCGAATTGCGCGAATTAGACTGGCTCTCTACTTCCAGAGTTCGGGCCCCGAAATGATCGTGCAACTGAAGACGCACGGGAATCCGGAGGATCTGGCTCCGTCGTCGAGGCCACGATTCGCGAGATCGACAATAGGCTGCCGATATTCGATGTGGTTTGAAGCGGGTTTTAAGGACCTTCCCTGAATCCCTGGCGTGCTCTAAAGGAATTTCCGCCTGACTTTCAGCCCAACTTCTTCGGCCATCTCGCATCTGAATTCGTGAACCGGTTGGGGTAATGCCCTGGGGATTGCCATGACAGTCACAAAAGAGAACATACCTCTACAAGGAATGCTGAGAGGGGAAGGCCATGAGCGTACGTGCCGCGTCAAAGCTTTGCGGCATACCACGTATGCGGATGAGTGTTCTCAACCGACCTGCTTCTCCTACTCGCGCTGCGTGATCCAGGACCACGACAACTTCCCCGATGGTGAGTACGAGCTGGAATTCGAGGGGCGAAAAATACTGCTGAGCAAAAGACTTGGTCAATACACACCGCGGTCGAATGGCTCCTGCTGAAACTGTGGCGCTAAACTCTCGGATTTGTTCGCGCAACTCTCGTCGGGTCGCGGCCGCCGCACCGCAAGAAGGTGCAATTTTCGGAACAACATCACCCTCCTGATTGTCTCGGGTTTCAGATCGGCGTACCATTGTGCGTTTCTTGCGTTGTCCATACCCGTTGCACAGTGGAGGTCTGTTCATGTCTTTTACCCGTCGCGACTTGATTCGCTCTGGGGTTGCTGTTTCCGCGTCGTCACTTGCTGCAGGTTCCTTTCTGAAACGTGCAGAGGCGTTGTTGGCCGAATATCCGGGAACCGCGTCGGCCGAGGCTCTTTCTGCGGTCGCGCCGAGAGAACGTTATCTCATGGATTTCGGCTGGAAGTTTCAGTTCGGCAACGGCTGCGATCCGGCCAAGGACTTGGGATTCGGGAACAGCCAGGGCGACTTTGCGAAGTCTGGTGAATTCAAGTTTGCGACGGCAATGTTGGATGATTCGAATTGGCGGTCGCTAAACCTTCCGCATGACTGGGCGGTTGAGTTGCCGTTCGTGCGCGATGAGAGCCTGCAGAGTCATGGCTACAAGCCGCTGGGCCGGAAGTATCCGGAGACGAGTGTGGGCTGGTATCGGCGGGCATTTGATGTTCCGGAGAGTGACCGCGGACGCCGCACGTCGCTGCTGTTTGACGGCGCGGTGCGCGACACCTTGGTGTTCCTGAACGGCTATTACGTTGGGCGCAACGACAATTCGTATGCGCCATTCAGCTTCGACATCAGCGACTTCCTCAACTATGGGCAGAAAAACTATCTCATGGTCCGCGTGGACGCGAGCTTTGGTGACGGCTGGTTCTACGAAGGCGCTGGAATCTATCGCCATGTGTGGCTGACCAAGATGGACCAACTGCATTTGGAGCAATGGGAAAGCTATGTGCGCGCGGATGTGAAGGGAACTGTTGCTACGTTGAGCCTCGGGACGTCGGTTCACAACCGCGGAACGAAGGCGGAACCCTGTCGGGTGCGGTGGCAAATTCTCGATCCATCCGGGAAAACAGTTGCCACGGCTGACTCGGCGCAGCAGCAGGCCCCCGCCGACGCGTTCACAACGTTCACGGCTACGACAAAACTGACAACTCCGGCGCTGTGGTCGCCGGAGACACCGAATCTTTATTCTGCGATCGTAACAGTAGAAACGAACGGCAAAGCTCGCGACGCGGAGCGCGTGAGTTTCGGCGTGCGCACGGTTTCATGGGACGCCGACAAGGGTTTCTTCCTGAACGGCAAGCGCGTGGAGTTGAAGGGCACCTGCAACCACCAGGACCATGCCGGGGTCGGTGCGGCTTTGCCCGATCGCCTGCAATGGTTCCGGCTGGCGGTGCTCCGCGACATGGGCGGCAACGCGGTGCGTACCTCGCACAATATGCCCACCCCTGAGTGGGTGGAAGCATGCGATCAAATGGGCATGATGATGATGTGCGAGACGCGCATGATGAGCTCGAACCCCGAGGCGATGGCGCAACTCGAAACCATGATCAAGCGCTATCGGAACTCGCCGGCAATCGTCATCTGGTCAGTCGGAAACGAAGAGTGGACGATGATGCCGCAGCAACAGGCCGTCCCGGTGGTCGACGCCATGATCGCGAAATGCCACGAGCTGGATCCGACGCGGCTTTGCACCGCGGCGGTGAATGCTTCCTTTGATAAACCCTTCGCCGAGCAATTGGACGTCATGGGCTACAACTACAACCTGTATGTGATCGACGGATGGCACAAAAAGCATCCCAAGACTCCGAGCGTCGGCACGGAAACGGCGAGCACGGTTTCCACGCGCGGAATTTACGAAACCGACAAGTTGCGGAACTGGGTCAGCGCCTATGACTTGAATCACACATCCTGGTCGGAGTTGGCGGAGCAATGGTGGACCTTCTACGCAGCGCGCGAGTGGCTGGCTGGCGGATTTGCATGGACGGGATTCGATTATCGCGGCGAGCCAACGCCCTACGGTTGGCCGTCGATCAACTCGCAGTTCGGCATCGTCGATATGTGCGGCTTCCCCAAGGACAATTTCTATTACTACAAAGCCTGGTGGGGAAATGAGCCGGTGCTGCACTTGTTTCCGCACTGGAATTGGGAGCAACGCGAAGGCGAGGTGATCAAGGTTTGGGTGCACTCCAATCTTGACGAAGTGGAGTTGTTCCTGAATGGCAAGAGCCATGGCAGCAAGAAAGTGGAGCAACTGAAACATCTGGAATGGGCGGTGAAGTACGAGCCGGGCACGATCGAAGCGCGCGGCAGCAAGGGCGGCAAGGTCGTGCTCACCGACAAACGAGAGACGACAGGTAAGCCGGCGTCAATCAAGTTGAGTGCAGACCGCACCGAGATCAATGCCGACGGCGAAGACGTGGCGGTGATCCGGGCGGAGTCACTCGATGATCAGGGCCGGCATGTTCCGACGGCGGATTTTCAGATCAATTTCAGGGTGCGAGGTGAGGGAACGCTCATCGGTGTAGGCAACGGCGATCCCAACTGCCAGGAGTCGGACAAGCAGCCCATGCGGAGCTTGTTCAACGGGCTGGCGCAGGTGATTTTGCAAGCGACCAAAACTCCGGGCGAGATTGTCCTTGAGGCTTATACGGAAGACTGGCCGGGGCCGAAACTGCCGACCGTGTCGGTGAAGATCACAACCAAGAAAGTGGAGTTGAGGCCGACGCTGGCCTAGGGAGACAACAATTTGCCAAGGATCTCAGTGCTCCTTTCCCTGATCCTGTTCACCACCGGATGTTCTCATTTCGGTCACCGCGATCCTCCGCAAAACTGGCGGCCAGGGTACGAACTGACATGGGCTGACGAATTCGATAGCGGTTCGGCGCCGGATCCGGCGAAATGGCAATTCGCGATCGGTGGGAACGGTTGGGGAAACAAAGAGCTCGAGTACTACACGTCTCGCCGGCAGAACGTGCGCGTGCGGGACGGCAACTTGGAGATTATCGCCAGAAAAGAGAATTACACCGGCAAAGATGGTGTGAAGCGTGACTACACTTCCGCGCGGCTCATTACGTCGGGTAAGTTCCAGCAGGCGTACGGGCGATTTGAAGCGCGGATCAAAATTCCCTTCGGACAGGGCGTGTGGCCGGCGTTCTGGCTGCTCGGCGCCGATGACAAGCAAGTCGGCTGGCCGACATGCGGCGAGATCGACATCATGGAGAACATAGGGCGGGAGCCCGCCATGGTGCATGGAACCGTTCATGGTCCCGGATATTCTGGAGGCAAGGGAATTGGCGCGCCGTATTCATTGACCTCCGGACGATTTGCTGATGATTTTCACGTCTATGCGGTGGAGTGGGAGCCGGAATCAATCCGCTTCTATGTCGACGATCATCTTTATGCGACGCGCAAGCCGTCGGATCTGCCGCCGGGAACGAAGTGGGCTTACGACCATCCTTTTTACATCCTTTTGAACTTCGCGGTGGGAGGGGCGTGGCCGGGAAGCCCGGACGCAACCACGAACTTTCCGCAGACCATGCTCGTGGATTACGTGCGCGTATACAAGAAGACGCCGTAAGCGTCAGGATCCGGAGATGGAGCGCTCCGGTTCCTGACTCACCCCAGCGGCTAAAGCCGCCCTCTTTATGTGACAGCGTTCGGCACGGCTGAAGCCGTGCCCCGATACGACCCCCAGTCCCAGGCGGCGCGCTCGCAAATATTGCCCCAGGAAGCCGGCTCGAAGTTGGACCTGCGCACATACGGATCAGGCAACGCGCGCCGCCAGTTCGGAGTCTCAAATCCGAGTCTCCGAAAGGATAGGTCGCTATGCAGCTTACCAGCGCAGAAATCCAGGAAGGCGCAGAAATTCCCAGTAAGTATACGTGCGACGGCGAAAACGCTTCGCCGGAGTTGTCGTGGAAAGACGCGCCGTCGAATGCCAAGTCATTTGTGTTGGTTATGCATGACCCGGATGCGCCGCGAGAAGGTGGATTCACGCACTGGGTTGTGTATAACATCGGGCCGGGCGTAGGCCATATTGAGGAAAGCGTACCTGAGGGCGAGGAGATCAAGGGCGTAGGCCTGCAGGCGAAGAATGAAGCCGGAAAGCCTGGCTACGTGGGACCCAAACCGCCATCGGGAGTGCATCGGTACTTCTTCAAGCTTTACGCGCTCGACTGCATGCTGGACGTTATGCCGGGCGCGGAATTCACTGAAGTTCAAGCCGCAATCAGAGGCCATGTGCTGGCGCAGGCGGAACTAATGGGAACCTACGAGAAGAAGGCGGAGAGGGCCGCGTAGAAGCACTCAGCATTCAGCAATCAGCCAGAGTCCTCACCACGGAGGACACGGACTCACAAAGGAACACCACAGAGATTTCCCGACAAATTATCGCTGAGCGCGAAAAAAACAGGGACAGCCGAGGCCGCTGTCCCTGCGCGAACTCAAACTCTCCTAAAACAAGCTCGTCATTCCCGACGCGCTGCTGGCCGATCCCGGGAAACTCGTCACGCCCAGAGCTTGCATTGCTGTCTTCAGCACGTTTTGGTGCTGATAGAGCGTCGTTGACTTCATGCCTGCCTTCACCTTTGGCCCGATGACGACACACGCGACGTGCCCGCCACCGTGAGCCGTGTCCGTATTCAGGCTCTCGTCAAAGACGATGATCAAAATCCCATCTTTTTGAAACGTAGCGCTGGAAATCAGCGGTGCGATGTTCGTTTTCAACCAGTTATCGGCAGCGCCCAGGGTTCCGTCATGAGCGTCGTCCATCAAGTTCGGAACGATAAACGAGAAGTTCGGCAGATTGTTGTTGGCGAGATCCTTTGGGAATTGCGTGAACGGCACGAGATTGTATTTCTCGCTGCTGTTGGCAACGTCGGAGAAGAACGCAAGCGGGTTGTGCTTCTTGGCGTAGTAACCAGAACCGCAGCCCGTGTATCCCACCGAGGGCAGACTTTCGGCATACGATTTCCAGGTCTTGCCCGCGCTGAGCAGGTGACGGACGATGTTGTCGTTGGTCAACGTGGAGCAGTAGCTGTCGTTGTTCGTGATGACTTGCCCGGCCGTCATCATGAAGTAATTGCCGATGGATGGGTGGGTGTTCGCGTAATACTGCGTCGCGAGGCCGTATTTTGTCGCAAGGCTATTCAGATACGGCATGGAGGAACTGCCAATCACTTGCGAATAGCTATGGTTCTCTTCCACGACAACAAACACGTGGCTGGACGAGGGAATCGTTCCCGTGCTCGAACTGCCACTCGTCACGGTGATCGTCAATGCGGTTTTCGTGGATCCACATGCGTCCCATTCCTGGATGACCGTGTTGTACGTCCCGGCGGACAGGTTCAGGTACGTGTTCAGGCTCGAGCCTGAGACCTTATAGGCGAGTACATAAGGCGCCGTATAAATACCCATCGATGACACGCCGCTCGAACACGTTGTGGTTGCGCTCGCCACAAAGTGAACCGGCGAAGCGGCTGAGCCTGAAGTTGGAGACGTTAGTTTTACGGTTGCAAACGCAGGGATGGCTGAGATCGCCAAAAGGACAAAAAGATGTTTCATCAGATGCTCCAGCTGTAGCCCCATTGCACACGAATGCGGAATCGCCAAAAGCAGCTACATTGGTTGCAATTCGGTGCCGGGTGAGTTGCCGTCAATCTAGATGGGCATCAACTTACGTTCAAGTGCGGAAGGAATACTTAGTACATGCGCTTTGCAGCTACGCGGCCGGGTGACCGGAAGGAAGATAATTTACGGGCTTTTCGTGCAACAGAAGCTCCGTCGCCATTACGCGAGGATGAGCGTGGAACCACTCCTGCACAACGCCATCCGAAAGGAAGTTGGCGATGGACAACAGCGTCATTCCCTGATGGTGAGCCATGTAGCAGCGCACCAATTCGAATTCGTGGCGCCACTTGCGATGACGGCTGGCGGTGTAGTCTGCGGACTCGTAGAAGCCGTAGGCTCCGAACCAACCTTCATGCGAGATGCGCCGCAGGTTGTCGAGGGCGGCTTTGGGCGCGGTGCTCAGTGCCAGAGCCGTTGCATAGGGCGAGATGACCAGCGCATCGATGTCCCCTTGATGCAGAGCGAGCTGGGGGACACCAAACGCATGGTACTGATACGTGCCCGCCTCGTCGCGTGCAGCGTAGGCGGATTCGGAAATTCCCCACGGGATTCGTTTTGTGACCGTGTATTCGCGCTGCATTTGCACGGCGGCATGACGTGAACGGTCGAGCAATGTCCCGGTGTAACTGCGCATCCAGATCGCGGGCATGAGGTACTCGAACATCGTCCCCGTCCAAGAGAGCAGTACCGGATGTCCGAGCGGGGCGACATGAGTGCGGGCCAATAGAAACCAGGTTTCCTGCGGGACTTCATCTTTAGCGACGGAAACGAAAGCCGCGGTGCGAGCTTCGGACGCCAGGAGGTCGTAGCACGCGGCATGGACTTCGCCCTTCTCCGTCTCCATGCCGATGGAAAGCAGCTTCCGGCGCGGGTTCCAGAGGAATGCGAATTCGGTCTCGTCGGCCATGCGCTCGGCATCTTCAGAAAGTGCTTCCAGTTCGCTGACCAGGCGAGCGGCATCATTGCTTGCGCCGGAGACCATGGGAACGAGGCGACGCAGCAGACTCGTTTGCTCGTCATTCGAATCAGCACGAAGATCAAGCATGGTTTGCAAGCGGGTGGCGAGCTTGGCCGCGACCTCCGGAAGATCTTTGAGCAGCACGTCAGCGCCAGGCAGGCCAAGTTCCATTTCATCTCGGAGCGATGCAAAATCCTGCAGCATCCACGGCGTGAACCGGGCGACAAGATGATGCAGCGCTTGCAGTCTTCGAGCGGACTGGCTTGCAAACCACTTCACATCATCAGCATGATTGGACTCGGGATCTTTGCCCGGAATTCGCTCCAGCGCCGGAATTGGAAACTTGAGCAGCGTCTTGATCCAGTCGCCGTGGTCGATTCTGCGCCCAAGTCGCGCAAATAGGCCACGCGGGAAAGCGCGCAAATCGCTCAGCACGCGCAAATGATCGAGGAATCCGTCGGCCAGGGAAGACTGCAGCAAGGGCTGCTCCAAAAGCTGCTTGCATCCGATTTGCAGTGTCCACAGCGACGCGACGAAGTTCCCGCTATCGACAGTGGAGACGAACAGCGGTGGGAGCGGCTCCAGGGTGTTGGTGTCGTACCAGTTGAACAGGTGGCCACGATAACGTTTCATGCGGCGGATTGTCGCCAGGGTGTGCGCCGTCTGCTCAGCCAACTCGGGGACCGACAGATATCCGAATTCGCACGCTACCTGGCGCGCATTCAGCAGCAGGCCGACATTCGTGGGCGAAACTCGCGCCGCCACGCGATAAGGATCTTCCTGCAGGTTGTCCGGGATCAACCAGTTATGCTCTTCGTTGCTGAACTCGGCGAAGTAGCGCCACGTGCGCAGAGCGGCCCGGCGCAGGAAGAGCTTGTCTTTGTCGGAAGCTTCGGTCCGCGATAGTTGCGGCGGATGATTCAGCCACACCGAAACGGCCTTGCTGCATGCCCATAGGATCAAGATGGGTATAGCCGCATCGAAACCCGGCCGCCGGCCGAAGAAGACGATGACGCCGAGGAGTACCGCAATCAGCGGCATCCAGTTGAGATAAATGTCAACCGGAGTGCGCTTGGTCCGGCCGGCCTCCGCTTCGGCCGCGGTTTCCCATTCGAGGAGGCGCTGGCGCGTGAACCAGCGCCGAATGATCGTGCGAACCACCGCATCCAGGGAAACGAGGGTCTGGTGCAGAAGGAACGTCACGCTAAGCAGGACGCTAAAATTCGAAACCACCAGCGCAGCCACCGCCTCGCGGGCGACCGCCACCTTTTTCTCGAACGCTGCCCGAACTAACGTGAAGAGGAACTCGAACCACACGGGGACGAAGAGAATTGCGGCAGCTGCTATTGTCCACTTCGTTGGCGAACCGGGCAGGATCAACCAACCGAAAACGAACAGAATCAAAGTTGCAGGCTCAACCAGGCTGCGCCGCAAGTTGTCGAATATTTTCCATTGCGACACCAGAGCAATGGGATTCGGCACCATTCGGCCACTTTCGTCAGGCACCCGCGTGAACAGCCAACTGGTGATTTGCCAGTCTCCCCGCAGCCAGCGGTGCTTGCGGCGGTTGTACGCGCTGTAGTGCGAAGGATAGTCCTCGACAACTTCTACGTCGGTTACTAAGCCCACACGAGCGTAGGCGCCCTCAATCAGATCGTGACTGAGTAGAGCGTTCTGCGGGAAGCGGCGGTCGAGCACGTGGTGGACCGTCTTGGCCTCGAAAATTCCCTTGCCTGCGAATATTCCTTCGCCGTAGAGGTCCTGGTAAACGTCGGAGACCGCTCGCGTGTAGATGTCAAAGCCGGTCTGTCCGGAGTAAATATTCGCGAGGCGCGAGCGCGAGGCGCTCTGAACGCTGATGCGCACGCGCGGCTGCAGAATTCCATATCCGGCAACCACCACATTCTTCTCGGGGTCGACAATCGCCTGATTCAGCGGATGAGCAAGCGTTCCGACCAGCTTGTGCGCAGTGCCGCGCGGAAGTTCGGTATCGGCATCCAGCGTGATCACATACCGAACCTTCGCAAGGTTCGAAACATCACCGGCCTTGAACGGGAAGCTGTCATACTCGCTGAAGAGCAATTTGCTGAGGTCCATCAGCTTGCCGCGCTTGCGTTCCCATCCCATCCAGACCTGCTCGCGCGGGTTGTAGACCCGGTGGCGATGCAACATCAGGAACGAACTGCTTTGCTTGTCTGCATATTTTTCATTGAGATCGTCGATTAAAGCAGCGCAGAAACTTACGAGCGGGTCGTCTTCATGCGCCGGGACTGGCGAATCAGGCAAATCCGTCAGTAACGCGAAGTGGAGATTGGGATCGTGGTTGGCAAGGAAGCGGACCTCGAGGTCTTCGACCAGACGGCGCACCTGTTTTTCGTTCAACAGCAACGCGGGAACGGCGACCAGACTCGTGCAATCCTCGGGAATGGCCTTCGAGAAGTCCAGCTTCGGAAGAATCTCGGGCCGCAGGAGTGTGGTCGTCAAATAGTTCATCAACTGCACCGCGCTTTGCGAAGACGGTAGCAGCAGAACGATCATGGAGAGAAGAATCAAGAGCGGCGGCGTGTAGGTGCTGGTGAGAATCAGCACGATGGCCGACATGATCCCGAAGGTGAGCACCTCGATGCCGGGCAGATAAAACTCATCCGGATGGCTCTTCAGGAAAGCGCGAACGCGCTGGATGAGCGAAGGCCGGAAACGGATACGGCTCTGCAATTCCGGCAGGCCCTCGGCCAGCAAGTAATAGCCGACGTGCGACTGGCGGCTGGCCACGCGCGGATCTTCATACTTACGCTCCGCAGCGCGGCGGGCGAGTGCCACTGCCTCGAACGCGACTTCCATTTCAGTGGAATCGGAGCGCTCGGCGAGTTTGACGACTCGCTCGCGATACAAGGCGCGGCTGTCGTAATCCATATGCGCGTAGGCGGCGGCTGGGTCTTGACGCAGAGTGCTGTCGAAGGCAATCTGCGAATCGAGAACTTCCTTCCATTGCAGTTCAGTGATCTCGCGCAAGCTGCGAACGCAGATTCCCACGGAGGAAGGCAATGAGTTGTCCAGGAACTTTCTTGCGCGGATCGCAACTTGCTCCAGCAGCACAAGCTCCATGGACGGAATGAGCGCCCAGAGTTCCCGGAACTTCAGGACAGTGTGCTTCTGAAAAGCGGTCAGGTATACCGAAAAAGTTTCTTCGCTGAAGTTGAACTGGACGGCATGCAGATAGGCTTCAGCGACAGCGGCGCAACGCGGGATCGTCAGTCCATTCGGCGTGCGCACGTGCGGCAAGTTCTTGAGCAGCCTGAAGGCGTTACGCGTGTTCCACACATCGGCCCAGAGCAAGGCCATGTTGTCGCGCAACCAGCGGAGATCGTCGGGATCATCCTTGGTGCGAGGAAGGCGGCCAGCTTTGTCGAGGGTGCGCTTCAGAGCCGCATACATGGCGCGCCAGCGCGCGCTGAAAAATCCAGAGTTGTGGACGCCGGGGTTCCACGCCAGCAAGCGAGAGAGTTCCTCCGCCCCGTGGTGCAACTGTTCAGGATTGGGAGCGGCTGGAGTGGGGCCTTGCGGCGCGTGTTCCGCGACCGCTTCGAGCATCTCGATATGGGTGTTCTCGGGCATCAGTGTAATTAGCGATAGCTTGCAGCTTGCAGCTCGAAAAGTTCGGCGTAACGTCCACCCATGCGCGTGAGTTTCTCGTGCGTGCCTTCTTCGGCGATGTTTCCGTTCTCAAGTACTACGATGCGATCTGCCATGCGTACCGTTGAAAACCTGTGAGAAATAAAGAGGGCCATCTTGCCTGCCGTAAGTTCCGCGAACCGCTGGAAGACCTGGTACTCACTTCGGGCATCGAGAGCCGCCGTGGGTTCGTCGAGGACTAATAGTTGCGCGTCGCGAAGGTAAGCGCGAGCTAGCGCGATCTTCTGCCACTCGCCGCCGGAAAGGTCGACACCGCCTTCAAACCGGCGGCCTAGCATCTGCTCGTAGCGCGAAGACAGTTTGGATACCACTTCGTCCGCGAGACTCTTGTGGGCGGCTTGTTCGAGCAGAGGCTTGTTCTCAATCTCATCAATCTTGCCGACCGCGATGTTTTCGCGGGCTGTCATCTCGTAGCGCATGAAATCCTGGAAGATGACCCCAATCTCGCGGTAGAGATCTTCGAGGTCGTAATCGCGGAGATCGATTCCATCGAGCAGGACCTGGCCTTCGGTCGGATCGTAAAGCCGGGTAATGAGCTTCACGATCGTGGTTTTGCCCTGGCCGTTCTCGCCGATAAGCGCGACACGCTCTCCGGGACGGAGATGAAAATTTAGGCCGTTCAGTACTCGCCGCTCGGTGCCGGGATAAACAAATGACACGTTGCGAAATTCGAATCCCTGGCTGATGGGGCGTGGTGCGGGCAAAGCGTTGGGCTTCGACTGAATGGATGGTTTCATCTCAAAGAACGCCAGCAAATCGGTGAGGAACAACGCCTGATCGGCGATCCCCGAGAGGGTCGAGAGCACCTGCTGAATGTTGCTGCTGGCGTTCAGAATGGCTGCGGTCAGGAAGTAAAACGTGCCGATTCCCCATTTGCCGGCCAGCGTCTTCCAGATGACGTAGGCGTAGGCGCCGTAGTATCCGCCGGTACTGATGACCGACAGTACCGATCCGATGCCGAGGCGAGTGCGGGCAAGGTCCACGTCCTGCTCGTAAACGGTGTCAGAGAGCTTGGCGAAACGGCTGGTGAAAAAATCGCTGAGATTGAAAAGCTTGAGTTCCTTGGCGGCTTCCTTCGTCGCTCCGGCCTGGCGCAGGTAGTCGAGCTGGCGCTTGATCGGTGTCTGACGGAAATTCTTGGCATAGCCGAGAAATGCAAAGTGCGTCTCGCCCATGAACGCCGGGAGAACGGCGGCAACCAGGAGCAGCATGAGCCACGGCGAATACAGCATCACGGCGACGGTCCAGCCGACGGCGGTGATGATTTGCAATTCAAGCCTGCCGATAGACTGAATCATTACCAGGCGGTCGGTCGCCTGTACGCGAGCGCGCTCCAGCCGGTCGTAGTAAACCGGATCTTCGTACGCTGTCAGGTCGAGCTCCGACGCGTGCTTCATTACCTGGATGCTGACGTGGCGCGTGTACTTGTTGGCAAGCAGGGCGTCGGAGTAGTCGATGGTTCGCAGGACGATACCGTTGAAAATTGCCAGACCAAATTCTGCCCCCACCAGCCACCAGAGCCGCGGCCCGACCGGACCATGGGTTTTGATCGCCGCGTCCAGAATGTCGATGATCAGCTTGGGAATGTAGCCGATTGCTATCGGTAGAAGTGCGGCGACGATTCGCGCCACAATCCCGAACGCCACCACGCCCGGCCCGGAGCGCCAGACGATCTTCAGGATGGGCGGGACGTTTTTCAGCGCACTGAGGCGTTCCTGCCAACTGCTCCAGAAAGTATCGTGTTGTGACATTTCGCCCGAGCCTGGCCGCTGAGCCGCTTGCTTCTACTTACCTGACCGCAGGGGCATGGTTACACGCCTCGCCGTGGTTCCAACCAGAGATGCCGAAAACCTCAGTAAAGGTTTGATCACCTTGTACTTAGTGGGCGTGTAGCCGTCGCCGCACTGCTGGTCATTATAGTCGGCACCGTGCGGCGGGGCGGGATTTCGCGCCTAAGGCAAGGGCCCTAATTACTCCGGTTATTCCTGGAGTTGGGAATGCTTTGACTCTAGGAGGACAGGGGACGAACATGCGCGAAGGCAAGTTTTTCGCGGCGGAGCGCTGATTTCGAGCAAAAATTTCCTGACCTCGCGCAGAAAGGAACTTACCTCGCGATTTCAGGATTGTCTCTGGCCAGCAGCTCTGCACATAATACTGAAGCAGAAGCAATGAGTTTTTCCCGTCGTCATTTCCTTCGCGTGGGTATGACCGGGGCCGCGGCTCTCCCGTTTGCCGAGAGACTGCTGGCCGCCGATCTAGCGCCTCCGACTCCTCGGGTATCGCCCGCCGACGAAGCCCTGCTCGATGAACTTGAGCGCGCCGCATTCGATTTCTACTGGAACGAAGCTGATCCGCATACCGGACTGATTCGCGACCGGGCGAACGCGGACGGCGGTGGTCCAAGGACGAAGTCCAGTATCGCGGCCACGGGATTCGGGCTGACCGCGCTTTGCATCGGGCACGAACGCCGCTTCCGTCCACGGGGCGAAATCCAGGCGCGAGTTCGCCAGACGTTACACTTCCTTGCCAATCAGACTCCGACGGAAAACGGACTGTTCTATCACTTCATGGAGCACTCGACCGGCAAGAGGTTCCGGTTGTCCGAAGTTTCTCCGATCGATACAGCCATCCTGCTCTGTGGCGCGTTGACGTGCCGCGAACAGTTCTCCAATGCCGAGATCCAGCGTGACGCGACTACGCTCTATCACCGCGTGGACTGGAACTGGGCGATGAACGGCGGCACTACATTCGCGGGATCGTGGACGCCAGAGGAAGGTTTCACCAAGTTTCGGTGGGATTCTTATTGCGAGTCGATGATGCTGTACTTGCTGGCCATGGGATCGCCGACGCATCCGATTCCTGCCGAGAGTTGGCATGCGGTGCGCCGGCCGAAGATGGTTTATGCGGGACATCAATACATTTCCAGTCCAGCGCCACTATTCGTGCACCAGTATTCGCATGCCTGGTTCGACTTCAGAGACAAGCACGACGATTACGCGAACTACTTCCAGAACTCGATCGTTGCCTGCCAGGCGCATCGCGAGTTTTGTACTTCGCTGAGCCATCATTTTCCGAGCTATTCGGACGATATCTGGGGAATCACGGCTTCAGATTCGAGCCGCGGATATGTCGCGTGGGGCGGGCCTCCACTGCTCGGGCCGATTGATGGCAGTGTGGTTCCGGCGGCTTCGGCAGGATCGCTGCCATTTCTGTTTAATGAATCGTTGACGGTTCTTCGCACCCTGCGCAGCCGCTATGAAAAACAGACCTGGCGGAAGTACGGGTTCGTCGACGCCTTCAATCCCATGACAGGCTGGGCCAGCAAAGACGTACTAGGAATCGATGTCGGCATCAGTATGCTGATGGCTGAGAACGCCCGTTCTCAGTACGTTTGGGACACCTTCATGCGCAACCCAGAAATCGAAGTCGCCATGAGCCGCGCCGGCTTCCTGCCAGATGGGTTTGAAGTGCCGGTGATGGCGTAGCTTCGGATCTGTCCGTCCAGAACTGACCCAGCGGCCCGTGATATCCTAACGACAACAGCTGCGTTTTCGTGGATTCAAGATCCTGCCCCGCTGTTCCCAAACATCATGATTTCAGTCAGTAATGTGTCGATGCGCTACGGCGCCAAAATTCTGTTCGACGAAGTTTCCACCGGCTTCACGCCGGGAAGGCGCTATGGCCTGACCGGTCCCAATGGCGCCGGCAAATCCACTTTCATGAAGCTGCTTTCCGGCGAACTGGAGCCGCAGAAGGGAACAGTGGTGCGTCCGAAAAAGCTCGGCATCCTGAGCCAGGACCAGTTTGCCTTTGATCGTTATCGCGTGATCGACACCGTCATCATGGGCAACAGGCGGCTGTGGAACGCCCTGGAAGAGCGCGAGCAGCTTTATTCCAAGTCTGAAATGACGGACGCTGACGGCATGCGCTTGGGAGAGTTGGAAGGCATTGTAGGCGAAGAGGACGGCTACACCGCCGAGACCGATGCTGCGGTATTGCTACAAGGTCTCGATATCCCGAATGAACTACACGAACGCAAGATGGCCGAGTTGCCGGGCGGGCAGAAGGTCCGGGTTCTATTGGCGCAGGCGCTGTTTGGGCATCCGTCGGCGCTGCTGCTCGACGAGCCTACCAACCACTTGGACCTGGATTCAATCCACTGGCTGGAAGGCTTTCTCAATCAGTTTGACGGAGTGCTGATCGTCATCTCGCACGACCGCCATTTCCTGAACCGCGTTTGCACCCATATTGCCGACATCGACTACGAGACCATCATTACTTACACCGGCACTTACGATGACATGGTCGTCGCAAAGACCCAGGTGCGCTCGCAGATTGAAAGCCAGAACGCGCAACGTGAAAAGAAGATTGCGCAGCTCAACGATTTCATCGCGCGCTTCTCCGCGGGCACGCGCTCCAGCCAGGTGCAATCCCGGCGCAAGGAAGTGGAGCGGTTGCAGGTAACGGAGTTAGCGAAGTCGAACATCCAGCGCCCTTATCTCAAATTTGAGCAGAAGCGGCCTTCGGGAAAGCACATCCTGGAAGTGGAAGGCCTGAGCAAGTCATACGGCGACGCTCCGGTCATTCGCAACTTCACTGCCAGCGTGACGCGGGGAGAGAAAGTCGTCCTCATGGGACGCAACGGGGCGGGCAAGACGACGCTGGTGAACGCGCTGCTGGCGAATTCGCCTACGGTGACGAATGCCGAGCTGCGGAAAACCAGCGGCTACGACGGGGAATTCCTCGACGATGGCAAAGTGATCTGGGGACACGAAGCCGCAGTCGGTTTCTTTGCCCAGGACCACAAGGCCTTAATCGAGCCTGGAACCACCGTTTTCGAGTGGCTGCATCAGTGGGACCCTTCAGCCCACTCCGAAGAAATCCGCGGGCTGCTGGGGCAAATGCTTTTCCCGCGCGACGACGCCGACAAAAAGACCGATATCCTCTCCGGTGGCGAAGCCAGCCGTCTACTCTTCTGCAAGCTGATGCTGCAGAAACCGAATGTGCTGGTCCTCGACGAACCCACCAATCACCTGGATCTTGAGTCCATCAATGCGCTGAACATCGCCCTGCAGCGCTACCAGGGGACCATCTTCCTGGTCACGCATGACGAAGATCTGATTGACGAAGTGGCCAC
>Ga0070714_100001468_pt1 | contig 17179 bp, 19 predicted proteins | sample LARL83metaG_FD_65450 | JGI IMG/M metagenome (GOLD analysis project Ga0070714, IMG submission 65450) | Corn, switchgrass and miscanthus rhizosphere microbial communities from Kellogg Biological Station, Michigan, USA - LAR L8-3 metaG | ecosystem: Host-associated > Plants > Roots > Rhizosphere ... | reverse complement strand
TACCGACGGCGGATTCCGCCTCTACGGCGAGGACGACGAGCGGCGCATCCGTCGCATGCTCCAGCACCTCGAGCAAGGCCTATCGGCAGCCGAGGCGGCTCGGCTGGCACGAGCTGAGCCACCGGCGACACCTGACCCGCCCGCCGAAACAGATGACCGAAACGGGACACCGACGGCGGCTGCCCTCGGCGAGCAGCTCCGCTTGGCGCTCGACGGATTCGACGACGCCGACGCGCATGCCGCACTCGACCGGCTCCTCGGTTCCTACCCGCTCGAGAGCGTCCTGAGCGACGCGGTCCTTCCCTACCTCCACGAGCTCGGCGAGCGCTGGGCGCACGCTGAGGCATCGGTCGCGCAAGAGCACTTCGCCAGCGCCCTGCTGCGCGGCCGCCTGCTCGCCCTCGCGCGCGGCTGGGGTCGCGGTCGCGGTCCGCATGCACTCCTCGCCTGCGTCCCCGGAGATCAACACGATCTCGGATTAATCTGCTTCGGGCTCGCGCTCCGTGCTCACGGCTGGCGGATCACCTACCTCGGCGCCGACACTCCGCTGCCCACGCTGATCGAGACAGCGGATCTGCTGCAGCCTGCGCTCGTCGTCGTCAGCGCCGCACTTCCCGAGCTGACTCAAAGCGCTCTCGGCGGCCTACGCGAGCTCGCCTGCGTTGCCCGCCTCGCGCTCGCCGGCGGTGGAACCGATGCCAGCACCGCCGAGGCCATCGGTGCTCGATGGCTCAACCAAGACCCCGTCGCCGCCGCGGCGAGCACCGCTGCGCCCGGGGCTGACGCGACCGCATAGATCACTGATTCGTGCGCCGGAGGTCGGCCGTCGTGCCAGCACGCTCAGCGCCGGGGCGAGGGTGCGACCATTTGCGTGCCTTACTGTTTGAGCATGTCCGCCGACAGGGAGAGCGCGCGGGTCTGGCTCATCACCGGCTGCTCGGCGGGCTTTGGCCGAGCTCTCGCTGACGCGGCGCTGGCCCGCGGCGACCGCGCGGCGTTCGACTAGCGAAGTATGGCCATTCGGCACGTCATCACGATCCAGGTTGCTCCGGGCAGGGCCGACGATTTCGCTCGCGCTTTCAAGGCCCTGCGGGCGATCGTCCAACAGCAAGATGGCTGCGAGCAATACGAGCTGTTCCAGAGCGTTGACGATCCCGAGAACGTCGTTCTCTTGGAGCGCTGGGCTAGCCAGGAGCTGCTTGACAGACACATGGAGGCGGAGCGCGCACAGGACCGTTCAGCCATTGACACCCTTGTGGCTCTATGGGCGCCTGGCAGCACTCCAACTGTCGAGCGCTTCGAGCTGTGAGCAGATGCGACATCGCACTCACCAACTCACCTCGACTGGGTCGACGACGTGCTCGACCTCCTCCAGGATGCCTGACACTCCCGAATTGCACTCCGCGTCGGCGTGGCAGTATTAGCGTTGGCTTAGGAGCGAGCGAAGATCGTCAGGATCGTCGTCGGGTGCGTTAGGTTCTCGCTCCGCCGCGCGGTATGCGCGCTGATGAGCCCTGGAGGTGGATTCGTGAAGACGCCTTTCCGAAAGACGCGAGGCGAGGAGGCCGAGGCGACGACCGTCCGGGTCACCATGACCGAACGGCTGAGTTACGGCGAGGCCAAGGTCCACGTCACCTATCGCGTGCAGCCGAATGCCGGTCCCGCGTTTGAGGCGTCCTGGGTGGGAACGGTGAAGATGAAGTGCCTGCCCCAGGCCGGACAGCGACTACGAGTCCTCTATGACCCGGCCACACGCGAGCTCCTGCGCGTGGTGACAGCGCCGGGACAGGAGACAGCTGCGCCGCCCGGCTCTGAGCGCACCGCGGAGATCCCGTGGAATGACTCAGGTCACGCCGGCTGGTGGGCGAACGGTACGCGGAGGAGCTGACCAGGCAAGCCGCGGAGCGAGCCAACGCGTTCAGCATGATCAGAGATCATGAAACGAACGGTGTCTCTCTGGCCTTGTGCGCCGGCGTCGCCTAGGCTGCTCGGATGCAGATGCGGCGGCTGGGAAAGACCATCGCGTGTGTGTTCACGGTCACCGCGGCCGTGGCTTCGGTGTCGGTTGCCGCGAAGCTTTCGGATGCAGGGTCGACCCAGGCAGTCTCGCGGGTTGGTGGCCATGCGGTTCGCCTGAGCCAGAGGCGGGCGAGTTCCATTCGTCCCAGCGTGCCCGTGGGCATTGTGCGGGTTGCCGCGCGCGTCCCCGATCCCTTCGGCGGTCTGCCGTGGGGGCTGCGGCTGATTCAGAAGCGGCCGTTGACGGCGTGTCTGCAGATTGGCCGCGTGCGCAACGGGCGGATCGGCGCGTTGGGACAGGACGGCTCGTACGGCAACGATGGGCGGTTTCACCCGCTTGCGGCGACGCAGAATTTCCCGTGTGACCGCACCGACGCGAGTGGTCACCTGTTCGTGGACGTGTTTGAGCGCGAGGTCGTGGCGAGCGGGGCGTCCGGTGAGCATGGCCCGGGGTGCGTTCCCAACCAGCCGCCCGGGGGCGTGCCACGCCCGCAGCCGCTCCGGCACGTTCCGACCTGCCCTCGGCGTGATCTGCGCAATGTCGCCTACGGTGTGCTCGGTCCCGACGCCGTCAACATCACGTACACGATCGCCGGGCGCCAGCGGACGGTGCCGACCGGCCCTGACGGCGCCTACATCGTCGTCCTGCCCGCCACCGCGCAGACGTGCAGCATCACGAGTCCGGGCGGTGGTCGCCGCTGCCTGCTGAGCTCGGGCGAGATGACCGCCGGGCAGCTCGAGTCCGGCGTGATCACGGCGGTGGGCTACCGCGATGGCCATGTGTGTCACCTCCCTGCGCCGGGGCCGGCAGGGACGCTGCAAGCGTCGTGCCCTAACGCCGGCTACGTCCATTTCCCGCGCTACATCCCACCGAATGTCACCCCCGCCCAGGCCCGGGCCTCCTTGCATGTGGAATTCGCGGTGACGCGCCGGATTTGCTACCAGCCGAACCGCAACGCGTTCAGGCAGGACCTGATTCCCTGCCCGCACGCGATCCCACCCGGCTACCGCCTCGGTCAGTCCAGAACCCCCACCCTGCTGATCACCGTGACCTTCAGAGCTCACGTTGCCGCGGACAACCACCACCAGGTCTATGAGTTCTCGGTGGGTCGCGTGAGCGGACCTGGGTGCACCAGAGGCGGCGGTGGGGCGTCGGGCACCTCGATGATTCCGATCCGCGTCGGCCAGCTGGTGCGTTTCCAGGACCAAGAGTCCCCGTGCTCAGGAACCTTCGAGGGAGTCATCACCTACCAGCCCGATGGTGGTGATGGCCGCGACACGCTCCTCTGGGACGGCCCGATCCGCGACGGCTCTGTCCTCGTCGGCCGGTTCCACTTCGTTCGTCACTGAGCGCGCGTCAACGCAACACCGGTGGCTCAGAGGGGGTTCGCCGCGGAGGGCCTCAGACGCCCCGCCGGACATCTCGTTCGAGCGCATGCTCGAGCTCGCGGAGCCGGTGGAACCCGGGCATCTTCGCCGGCACGTCGGTGTGCAGCGTGTCGACCGCGCAGGCCAGGAAGCACAGCGCGCCGAGCGAGGTGTTCCAGTTCGCCGCCGCTTGGTCCAGAACCGAGCCGTTCGATGGGACGACGTAGCCCGCGACGGCGGACACGCCGAAGAAGATGCAGCCGAGCAGGTTGATCGCCGGCTGCCACCAGCCGGCGCCACCGGGCGCCGGCAACCAGCCGTGACGCGGCGATGCGTGGTACGCGAGTGCGCCCGAGACCAGAAAGCAGATCGACCCGCGCCAGTCGGGCCGCCATACGAGCCTGTTGTATTCGGGACTGGTCACCGCGGTGTGCATGGCTTCAAAGGTCGTGACGTTGAAGAACAGCGTGCCCGCGGACTGAATCGCCGCGGCCCACCACGCGGCGCGCCCGTTGGCCCCTGAATGCCTCGCGGGCCACGCAAGCCAGGTCTGCAGCGCGCCGCCGATCGTGAACAGGATCGAGCCAACGAAGAACGTGATGGCGTCCGCAGCCTCACCGACAAGGCTTGCGTAGCCGGGGAACGGGCCGACCAGGAAGCACGCCGACCCGGCAGCGAAGCACAGCGCCATCCAGCGCCGACGGCTCACTCTGACGACCTCACACGGCTGTCAGCTGACCAGCCCAACGATTCCCTTGATCACCAGTAGCACTCCGACCGCCGCGAACCCGCGTACCGCGACGATGTGCGCGTGCCGGCTGACCCATGCCTTGGCTCGCTCGATCGCGCGCGGCGTCGCCTCTGGGGCAACGGCGAAGGCGGCGAGCGGCACCTCGAGCAGCCACAACATCACGACGTTGAAACCGATCACGAGCAGCACGGTCACGGCCGCTGAGTAGTGCTGCTTGTGGATCTGATCCAGACCGGCCAGATACGAGGCGCCGGGCAGCGTCAGCAGCGCGCCCACCGCAACCGTGGTCCAGGCGGACCCCTTGGTCAGCTCTCGCTGCCAACGTGGCGGGCCCTTGTCAGGCTTTGCCGCCTTGCGCTCGCGCCGCCGCTCCCTGAGCCGTTGGTGACGGCCGGAGTTGAGCACGAACGCAACGGCGAGCGCGATCGTGCCGAGCGCGATGTCGACCGCCGGGCTGAGGACATCCCGGGTGGTGTTGGTCGCGCTGGACTCCGGAAGCGAGAAGACGATCAGGATCCCCAACGAGATGCTCGTCACGTAGGCGCCGAGGAGATAGCCCAGCATCAGGTTGACCGGTCGGTCGAGCAGCATCATCATGGTTGTCGCCGCCACGAGCGTCGGATTCATCGACGCAGTCAACGACAGGAGAACTACTTCACCCATCCGGTGGATCCCCTCGGCGGCCGCAAAGAACCGATCCTCCGGCGCCCCGCCCCCGGCGGCATCATCCGGTTCAGGTGATGTGTCAGGGGGCGTCGCGCCAGAACACAACGACCGGGCAGCCGACCGCGATGCCGCGCGAGCTCACGCTAAGGCACCCCGGCTGGGATCTGAGGTACGCCGCCGGCGAAGATACGGCCGCTGTCCGATGCGCAGCGCCTTGCCTTAGCCGCATGCTGGCGGCATGACGTTCGACTCTCAGCCCACTGACGCCGGCCCCCCCGCTCGCCGGCCCCTCGCTCGCCGGCCCCCGTGCCTCTCGTCAGAGGTTGTGTAACGCCATGTCAGCTCACCGGACAGTAGGCCCAGGCTCGGGCGGGGTCCATGTCACACACACAAAACCGGAGGTAACCATGAAGCACCGCATTCCCTCACCGTCCGTGGTCATCAGCACGGTCGCGCTGTTCCTCGCCCTGGGCGGTACCGGCTATGCCGCTGTCACCGTGACCACGGCGACCAACGCAAAGCACCTCGGTGGCAAGGCCCCGAGCTATTACCTGCAGGCGAGGCATTTCGCCTACTCGCACGGGGAGCGCTTCCTCAACGCGGGTCAGACCGTCAACCTCGGCACGAACGGGCATTTCACGTTCTCGGCCTCCTGCACGAAGGACTCCACCGGCCAGAACCAGGTCACCTTCGACGTGACCGCCAACACTACGGCGGACCTGGACGGAGGCGGTCCGGTGGCCGCGGGCACCAAGGTCAACATCCACACCGACAGCGATGCCCTCAACACGACGGCCGACGCGCCGCTGAATCCCGGGGACTTCACCCAGGTCGGTAGCGCCTCGAGCTCCACCGAGATTGCCGCCGACGGCGAAGAGGCGGACATCTTCTACAACGACGGAGTCAACTGGCCGGCCGGCAATGGTTCGGGCGCCCACGACTGCTTCGCTGGCTACGAAGGAACGATCGGCGGCTTCACGGGCAACTCACAGAGCTGACCCCACGGCAGGCGCAACCACGTGGTGGCGGCTGACCTTCCGGGGTCAGCCGCCCTCACTGCGCCAGTGCGTTGAGGCTCGGTCCGGTCCCCGGCCGGTGCCCCGGCTTGGCGCAGGAGAACCCGCCGGCGGCCGTTCCGCAGATCCAGCCGTCGACCACCCTGTCGACCTGACCGGTGGCCGGATCCCGCCGACGTCGGCCCTTCCCGGCGAAGACGGCCTTGAACACCGTCCTGGCGACCGGACACCGGGCCTTGTAGGCAAGGATCGAGAAGCGTGCCCCCGGGCCTTTCAAGGTGCCGCAGTGCCGGAAGTGCAGGCCGCCGGCTCCCGCGGGGCCCGCTGTGGTCAGCAGCAAGGTGAGCGCCACCGCGGCACCGATAGCGGTTGTCCGCATCTTGTCCATCCGAGCCTGCACCTTCCCCTCCTTCGTCGGCCTGACGGTCCGTTGGGCCCTTTATACCCGCGCTCGGTCACAAGCGGTCGGCGTTGTTCGTTTACTTCGTTGAATGCTGATCGATCCGACGAACAGGCATCCTGAGACGAAGACGGATCGGCAGCTGCTGGAGGAGGCCCGAGACGGCCGCGGGGCCTCGTTCGAAGTGGTCTACCGGCGCCATCACGCCGTCGTCCTGGCGTTCCTGGCACGGCGGGTCCACCACGAGCTGGCCGCCGATCTGATGGCCGAGACGTTCGCGTCGCTGCTGGTGCTGGTGAGAGATCCGCGGCGGCCGGTGCCGCCGATCCCGGTCGCCTGGCTGCTGGTCACGGCACGGAACCTGTTGATCGACTGCCATCGCCGGGGCACGGTCGACGATCACGCGCGCCGGCGGCTGGCCATGCAGCCGGTGGTGCTCGACGATCGCGATCTCGAGCGGGTCGAGGAGATCTCCGCCGAGACCGATCTGATGCGCGAGCTGGCGTTGCGCCTGGACCCCGATCAGCTCCAGGCGCTGCGCGCGCGAGTGCTGGACGAGCGTGAGTACGGGGAGATCGCCGCTCAGCTGAAGTGCTCGGAGTCGGTGGTCCGAAAGCGGGTGAGTCGCGCCCTCGGAGTCTTGCGACGCGCAATGGAGGCAAGCTGACCATGCCCGATTTCATCGATCGTCTCGGGGCCGAGCTGGTCCGGGTCGCGGGCGCCGAGCCCGCACCAGCGCCGTTCCGGCGCCTCACCCGGCGGGCGCGCTGGCGGGGCGCGCTCCGGCTGCGCGGGCTGCTCATCGTGCCCGCCTTGGCGATCCTCGGGACCGGGGCAGCGGTGGCCAGCGGCATCCTTCTCATCGGCGCGCCGACAGGCCCGAAGGTCCCGCCGGTTGCCACCGCCGGCAACGGCGCGGCGACGGCGGCGAGCGCCAAGCTGCTGCCCCTCCGCGTGGCCGACCCGGTCGGTGGTCTGCCGTGGGGGTTGCGATCGGTGCGCACCACTCGCGGCGACGTCTGTCTGCAGGTCGGGCGGCTGGCCGACGGCACGATCGGCGCGCTCGGAGAAGACGGGTCCTTTGGCGACGATCACCGCTTCCACCCCTTCTCGGTCAACTACCAGAACCAGCTGGCATGTACGCCCCTGGACGCGCACGGGCACGGCTTCAACATCACAGACATATTGGGGCTGCCGACGAGCGCGATGGATGGCGGCGGGTGCCTTGCCCGGTTGAGCAGGCGCAACCAGATGCCATGTCCCGGGCAGGAGACCCGCGACGTCTACTTCGGACTGCTCGGACCCGAGGCGGTCAGCATCACCTACGCCGCCGCCGATGGGCACACGGTGACGGACCCGACCGTCGAGCCTGACGGGGCCTACCTGATCGTCACACGTGCGCTGCAGGCCGGGCAGCAGGGCGAGGAAAGCAGCTTCGCGGGCGTGTCCCGGACAGGCCCGATCCGGGCCGTCACCTACCGAGATGGGCACACTTGTCATCCCACGGCTGCGCGCCCGTGCGCTGCGGTCGGATTCGTGGCCGCCAAGCCCCCGGAGGTCCCCGCGGCCGCACTGGCCTCGCCGATCCAGGTGCGGGAGCTGCCGGTGACCTCGTCCCGGTTTGGGCCACAGCGGCATTTCAGGATCGCCTACACGGCGCACGTGGCCGTCACCAGCACCGACAGCTTCTACTACGTGTCGCTGTTCTTCCCCAACGTCCGGACCTGCCACGAGTACGCCACCGGCGCGCCGACGAGCTCCAACATCCGCGCCGGGCAACGGCTGGTCGAAAACGAGACCACGTTGGCCAGCTGCCGCGGCACCGTCCAGGGACTGGTCAGATATCACCCCGCCAGCGCCATCCACAGCCCTGCCCCCGAGCCCGATCGCGTCGATCCCGGCGACATCATCGTCGGGCGGTTCAGCCTGCGACTCCGCTAGAGCCGCCGCGGGCTGACGCAGCCGTTCCGTACATTTGGCCCTCGGGGCTGCGTTTGTTCGCGGGTTGGCTGTAATCCTGCGTCGGTTGTGGACATAGGGCAGGCATGAGAGACGTCGAGCGCCGCCAGCTCCTTGAGGGGCTGTTCAACGAGCATGCCGCTGCGGTCCGGGCGTATGCGCTGCGGCGGATCGATCCGGCCAGTGCCGACGACACCGTCAGCGAGGTGTTCGTCGTGGCGTGCCGGCGCATCGAGGAGATCCCGCCGGACGCGCTGCCATGGCTCTTGGCGTGCGCGCGAAGGGTCCTGGCCAATCAGTACCGGGGCGCTCGGCGCCGGCTCGCGCTGGTCGACCGTCAATCCCGTTCCCGGCTGCAACCCGCCCTCGATCGAAGACGTCTGGCGCAAGCTCGACGCCGGCGCCGACGCCGCGCAGGAGGCGACTGCGCGGCGTCAAGGTCTGTTCGCCCGCGGGATGCACGCGCTTCCCGCGCTGGCTGCGGTTGCCGTGTGCCTGGCCGTCGTGATCCTGGCCGTCACCGCCCTGCGGTCGCGCGCGCCTACAGGCGAAGGCCCCGCGAGCTCTCTCCGGTCAAAGCCGGGGTGGAATGCGTCGGATGGACAGCACCCCTCGCTCAGCGCGTTGATGGCGCACTTGGCGGTGCTGCGCCGGCCGGCGACCGCGGCCGACCGTGCGGCGGTTCGCCGGTTTGGCTATGGCGTTGGCGCGGCGCCGGGTCGCACGCAGTATCCGACGCTTGTGAGGTTGGCCGGCGACGCGAACGGCATTCCGGTCTATTTCGTCGTTGACGCGGCGCGCCAGCACGGCGCCAGCGGCCCAGCCGTGGGGTACTCGATGCAGGTCGATGCGAATGAAGGGATCAACTACATAGCCGGCAACTACGTGGTCTTTCCGACCGTCGTGGGCAGCGAGGTCCGAGGCCCACGCGAATATTTCAGCGTCGTTCCCGACGGTGTCCGGACTGCTCGCTGGCGGTTCGCCTGCCCAGCGACTGCAACCGGGTGCATGCTGCCTCCGGCGGGGCGGACCGTGTCGGTGCCGGTCCGAGACAACCTCGCCGTGTGGCCTGTTCCCAGCCCCAACCCCGGCACGTACTACGCCGACGCGGTCAGCGTGACGTGGTATCGCGATGACGGAACTCACACCACGTATACCAATCAGTATTCCGCTGTCCCCTTCGCCGGTGCGCCCGCGTTGCCGTCGCGTCGGCCATCGCCCCAGCAACGCCCCGCGCGGGGCAACGGGCCGCCCGCCGGCGAGCCACTCGCGCACTGGCGCGCCATGTGGGGCGTGCTGCGCCGACCCCAGGACGCCAGCGACCGGTCGGCCGCCGCCAAGGCCGCAGCGGTGACGGAGTCGCCCATCGTTCCCGACCTCACGCGCGTCGTGCTCGATGCCGACCGCGCCCTGGTGTTCATCACGCTGAGCGCCGTCAACCCCGGCGCCAGCGCGGCGGACCGCAGGTACGTCGCCACTTTCTGGTCGGTGTCCCAGGCCTCCGGGCAGACCCAGAGCCAGGGCTACACCGCCGGCGCACAGATACCTCAGAACGCCTTCGTCGGTCCCTCGGGCTCTCTTCCGTACAGCATCGTCCCCGACGACGTGACCAAGGTCGCGTGGCAGGTCAAGTGCACCGGCTGCGGGCGGCTCTCCGGATCGCCACTGGTGCTCACCGCCCACCACAACGTCGTCTACTCCCTCATCCAGGCCAGCTCTCTCAGCATCAATCAGGGGACCTGGTACCGGCGCGGAGGCACGCCGCTCCGATTCGGGCCGTAGCCGCTAGGGCCGCTGCTCGGCCGGCCCGGCCTCGGGCGGGGAGGGCGGCGTCTGCGGAAGCGACTCGCGCCTGCGCCCGGTGATGACCGCGACCCGCCGGATGACCGGGTCGTTGCGTCGGGCGGCCGGCTCGACCGGCACCTGCCAGTCTGACCGCTGCTCGATGAGCGACCGGATCGGACGGTTGTCGTGATCCTGCCAGGAGAGGAATCGCAGCCCGGTCGTCTCGCTGGTGAGGTGCACCACCTCGGCCACGCCGGCGTAGTGAAAGCTCGGACCGCTCAGCTCGAACCCGGTCGTCTGCCCGACCTCGAGCGACTTGTCGGCGACCAGCATCCCGCTCTCGGACAGGTTGAGCACGCGATCCACACCCCGGGAGTCGCTGCCCGAGCCGAACCTGGCTCGGACATCTTGGACGGTGGTGATACGCGGGTGCCGGCGGGCGTTGGTCATGATCGCCTCGGATGCGGTGGGTGCGGGGGCTCGACTCCGTTGTGAGGGGCCCAACCGGTGGCTGGGCACCGTCACCGATATGTTGACAGCGGCGAGGGGGCAGGTCGATGCCGGGGCCCGCGGGTTCGTGTCGGCGGGCACGGGCTCTCTATGAGTTGCGTAAATCTGACGGCCTCAGACCGTCATTTGCATAGGTTGCTCTGCTAGGTAGTTACTCACAGCACACACCCGCCGCTGCCGCCCCGCGCAGACGTGACGGCAGAGGCCACGCCAGGATTGGTCCGATGAGCAGCAGCAACCGTGAAGAGCGCAGCAACCCGGAACAGAACCTCAGCCCCGCCGAGCGCGCCGAGCTCAGTCGGCTCGAAGCGGTAGCCCAGCACGGTCTGGGGACGTACCTGCAGGTCGGGACGGCCCTGGCCGAGATCCGGGACCGGCATCTCTACCGTGATAGCCATCCGTCGTTCGAGACATACGTCCGCGAGCGGTGGCCCGTCACCGCCGCGAACGGCGAGCTGCCGTCGCGGACGACCATCTCAACCGACGCCGGTCCGACGCCGGCGGCGGAGCCAGAGCCCGGTGCCGGGCTCACTAGCAAGCCATGTGAGGCCCTGGCCCGAGCGTGTGAGGAGACCTTCGCCGCTCTCGCCGGTGACGAACGGATCGGCATCGAGATCAAGGTGGCGGTCCGCCTCCAGGACGATCCGGGCACACCCGCGTCGCAGCGGCAGGCCGGGGACACCGGGCACGAGCTGCTTCCAACGCTGCGGTGGCTTCTGACCCAGGCGACAGGCACGCTCGGGTCGGTTGCGCACGAGCTCGAGAACCGCGCCGCCGACGTCGACGACGACGCCCGTGAGCAGCTGCGAGACGACGTGCTCTACCTCGATGAGGAGCTGGCCACCGTCAAGGCGCTGCTTGCGGAGCTCGTCGATTGGGACTCGGAGTTCGGACGGCTGCTCGAGGACGACTTGCCGCCGTTCGAGACAGACCCCGAGCCCGACGACGGCGACTGAGACCGCTGCCTGGGGGACACTCGACCCGGCGGCCAGTGCGTCACTCGATCACGTCGAGCAGGCCGTCTGAGAGTTCCACGCGCAGCCCGCCCCCGGTCGCGATCTCGGCAACCTGCTCCGGGCGGTCGGCGCCCCCGGCTTGCAGCACCAGGCGCGCGATCTCGCCGCGGACGCGTTTGGCCATGTGGGTGATGACGGTGCGCCTCCCGTCGGGCGCCTCCGTGAATCCGCGGACGGCGAGACGGGTCGCGCGCCGCGGCTGCCACGCCGCCGCGTAGGAGCCCGAGCGCAGGTCGAGCACCAGGCCGCGATCGGGCAACGCCGCGCGCAGCGGCTCGCGCCAGTAGGCGGCCAGGCTCCCGATGCCCGGCGGCTTGGCGCTCATGTCGAGCCGGTATGCCGGGATGCGATCACCGGGACGGACCACGCCCCACAGCGCGCTGGAGATCAGCACGCCCTCCCAGGGAAGGTCCGCGAGTCCGAGAGCGGCGAACAGCACGCCCGTGTAGAGCTCGGCGGCCGGGATCGCCGGCGCGGTCCGCAGACCCGGGTCGACGGCGTCGATCAGTCGCTCGCGCCGCTCCCGCAATCGCGGATAGACGAGGGTGGAGAGCCCCGCGCGCCGCCCGCGCTCGGGGGCCGCCTTGCCCTGCGAGGGTGGGAGGAGCACCAGCACGGCCGAGAGCCTAGTGGGGCTGAACGCCGGCCCTGATGGGCCCCCGCCCCCGCGTGCTCACCCGAGGGCACGGATGTCAGCCGAGCTGCCGCAGCAGGGTGGCGGTGTCCGAGCAGATCCACTCCTCGGCGATCAGACCATCGGCGACCCGGTAGAACTCGTGGCTGACGTACCGGACCGTTCGTCCGGTTGGGGCAAAGCCGAGGTATTCGCCGGTGTGGGTTCCCCGGAGCGTCACGCGCACCGCGACCCGGTCACCGGCGCCGAAGATCTCGTCGACCTCGGCGTGAAGGTCCGGGATGCCCCTCTTGATCACGGCGAACCCCTCCCGCCAGACCTCGGGGCCAAACAGGGGCTCTGGCAGCTCGGCGAGATGGATGATGAAATCGGGCGCGAGCAGCGCAACGCACGCGTCGAAGTCACCGGCGTTGAGCGTCTCGAAGCCGGTACGCACGAGCGCGACGTTGGCCTCGGGCGAGCCGGGATGCGTCGTCATGTCTGGTCTCCTCGCTATCGTGAACTAGATACATGATGTATCAAGGTAGCCATAAGTGACGCTCCAAGGCTGGGAGGCCAGCCTGGACCGTGTCCTTGCTCTCACCGTGGTCCTGGGTCAGGACATGGCCGCGCAACTAGAGCGCGACGGCCTCAACGACTCGCGCGCGCACATCATCTGGGAGCTCGGACACCGCGGGGCGAGCAAACAGGCAGCTCTCGCCACCGCGCTGGGCGTCACTCCGCGCGCGATCACCTCGCTCGTCGATGCCCTGGTCTCCCACGGACTCGTCACACGCGAGCCGCATCCCAGTGACCGCCGGGCGACGCTGGTGACGCTCACCGACCGCGGCGAGGAGGTGGCGCACTCGTTTCGAGTCGGCCACCAGGAGCTGGCGCGGCGGCTGTTCGGCGACGTGCCCGCAGGTCAGCTCAAGACCTTCGACGCGGTCCTGGAGCACGTACTCGACCGCCTGGGTCCAGCGCACACCTGACAGCAGTACGCGCACATGGTCACCCTCTCCGGCCGGCGGTCCATCGGCGGTCAGCCCGGGTCACCGGGGAGCCGCGACCACAGCACGGCGTCGCTGCGGCGCTGCTGCTTGATGTGGATCGAGCGCATGACGCCCTCGCGGTGATATCCGCAGCGCTCGGCGACACGCAGCGACGCGTGATTGTCCACGTCGATGATGAGGATCAGGCGCTGGGCACCCAGCTCGGCGAACGCCCAGTCGGTGAGCCGGCGGAGGATCGCAGTCGCCACCCCCTGGCCGCGCGCATGCGCCGACACGATGTAGCCCAGCTCCGCCTCGGCGTCGTCGCGGTCGATCTGGGGCGCGAGGCCCACGCCGACGAAGCGGCCGCGGGCGTCCACCGCCGCGAACCCCTCCCGGGTCCCGTCGCTGCGCCCCGCCACGTATGAGCCGATCCACGTCTGGGCAAAGTCGGGGGGCGGCGGCTCGGGAATCCGCGTGAACGCCAGCACGGTGGGGTCGGCGACGAGTGCGGAGACATCGTCGAGCCAGCGATCATCGAGGGGTACGAGTGAGACGTCGGTCATCCGCAACCGATTGTCACATCCGGCAACGTCGGTCATCTGGCACCGATTGTCACATCCTGTGACCGATCGCCATGTCCCGGCCACCGGCGGACGAGACCCATGGCCGCCGCTGATTCTGTCATAATATGTTAGTGATATCATCAGGAGGGATGGGATGAGCCAGACAGCAGAACCCCAGACAGCCGGACCCCGAGAGCCATACCGCGAGCAGCCCGCTCGGGCTCTCCCGGGGGTGCCGTTTCTGATCGGCGCGGCCATCGTGAGCGTCATCGGCGTCGTTCTGATCGCGGGCGGGTCCGGTCATTCCACGGCGCAGCTGGTGGTGGGCATTGCGCTCATCGTGGTCGTCGCCCTGCTCGTGCCGGGCGTTGTCGTCGTGCAGCCCAACGACTCGTGCGTCCTCATCCTGCTCGGCCGCTACATCGGAACCGTGCGCGAGGCCGGGATGTGGTGGGTGAACCCGTTCACCATCTTGTCGCGGCCGCGGGTCTCCCTGCGCATCCGCAACTTCCAGGGCGAACGCATCAAGGTCAACGATCTCAGCGGCAACCCGATCGAGATCGCTGCTGTCGTCGTGTGGCGCGTGACCGACACGGCGAGGGCGGTGTTCGACGTGGAGGATTACGGGCAGTTCGTCGTCGTGCAGAGCGAGACCGCTCTGCGCCACCTCGCCAACCAGTACCCCTATGACGACTATGAACAGGACGCCCTCTCGCTGCGCGGTCACACCGACGAGGTGCGCGCCAGCCTTCAGGCCGAGCTGCAGGCACGCCTGGAGCGCGCCGGCATCGAGATCCTCGAGACGCGGCTCACCCACCTCGCCTACGCCCCGGAGATCGCCGAGGTCATGCTCCGCCGCCAGCAGGCAGAGGCGATCCTCGCCGCCCGGCGCACGATGGTCCAGGGGGCGGTCGCCCTGGTTCAGATGGCCCTCGCGCAGCTCGCCGACTCCGACCTCAGCGAGATGGACACCGAGCGCAAGGCGGCGATGGTCTCCAACCTCATGGTCGTCCTCTCCGGCGATCATTCGCCCGCACCGGTGATCAACACCGGGAGCCTCTACACGTAGGCGATGGCGGAGAGCAAACGGTTCCTGTTGCGGCTGGATCCCCGTCTCTTCGAGGCCCTGCGGCGCTGGGCTCATGATGACCTGCGCAGCGTCAACGCCCAGATCGAGTACCTCCTCACCGATCAGGTGCGCCGCGGCGGCCGGCTCCCGCACCAGCCCAGGCGCCAGACCGCCGATGCGCAGGACCTGGCCCCCGACGAGGAGGACGACGCCACCGACTCCGACGAGTGGGCCGCTTCGCGCCCTCGCTGACGGCCTGTCGAGCGCCGCGGTCGGCGATCGTGGAAGCCGCCGATCACTGAGCGGTACTCTGATGTGAGTCGTGCCCCCTGCCCCTCATCCGCCCGCGGACGGCGGCCGGGCCACGTCGCTCATCGTCTGGCTCGCCGCGTTCGCCCTCCTGTTCGGCGTCTTCGTGGTCTTCGCCGGGTCTCCCCGTGAGCGCAAGCCCCACTTCTGGCTTCGGGTGGCGGCGATCCCGCTCGGCCCGGTGTTGATCGCCGCGATCCTGATCGTGTTCGGCGACCTGCGCGTCCTACCGGAGAGCGTCGCCGCGACGCTGCTACTCGCTGTCGTATTCCTCACCATCCCCGGCCTGGTGCTGGTCCCCGCGCTGCTGTATCGCAAGCCGGGGCCGTCTCCGGATTCCTCTGATGACGAGGGTTGGGGAGGACGCGGGCCCGAGCCGCCCCCGGCGCCGCACCCGCGACCGCGCGGTGGTGTGCCGCTCCCCGATGCCGACCAGGCGCGCCTGCGGATCCGCGAGCACGGGCGGCGGCTGGGGCACGGCCACCCCTTGCGCCGCCCCGCCCGGGAGCCGGGCCACCGGCCGGTCCGCACGCCGTCGCAGCGCTGAGCCGCCGGGGCGCGCTGCGCCCGTGCCGGACGCTCAGGACGGACGCAGGCGCAGCTTGACCGAGCTGAGGTTGTGCGCCCCATCGCGGATGGTTAGCGTCAGCGTCCTCCTGTCCGCCCGGCGCCGGCGCCGGCGCGCGGCCCGGGCCAGCGCCGCGGACGTGGATACCGCGGGCGCGTCGATCCGCACCACGATGCGCCGCGCGCCGCGCCTGAGCCTGATCGTCAGCGCCCCGTGCCTGACGGCGACCCTCCCCCGTGGCGTGCGGCCGTCCACGAACACGTGCCGGGCGAGCCGCCGCGCGTCGAAGCGCAGCCCGCGCGGCAGCGCGATGGCGACCGATACGAGCCTGGGGGAGTGCGCGCCGGCGGACAGCGTGAACCTGATGTGAGCGGCTCGTCGGGCGACGCCGCGCAGCGATGCCCGCGACACGCGCGGCGGCGCGAACGGCGTCGTTGCGCGCGACAGCCTGGATGACGGGCTCGTACCGCCGAGGTTGGTGGCAAAGACGCGGAACCGGTATCGCTTGCCGTTGCGCAGGCCGCGCACGGTGATCGGGCTACGCCGGCCGGAGGCCTGGGCTCCGCCGGGAGACGCGATCACGCGGTAGGTGACGGGGCCCGTCGCAGGCTGCGGGGCAAACGACACCCGCACGCGTCGATTGCCCGCCCGCGTCCGGACGTTTCGCGGAGCGCCGGGAGCGCCGACGTAGGCGAACCGATCGGCGGGGGCGATGGGCGACGCCCCCGCCGGCGCGATGACCATCACATCCGTGACGCCGGCGGCGTGGCGAGGCGCGACGGCATCGATCTCGTTGCCAGACACCACGCGGAACGAGCTGGCCGGAATGCCGCCGAATGTCACGGTGGCGACGGCGTCGCTCCCCGCCGTGGTGAATCCGCTGCCGCTGATCACGACCCCGGTTCCCCCGCGGCTCGGTCCCGCGTCCGGGGCCACGCCCGATACCGCCGGTGGGGCGGTGGCGGCATAGGACCACACCGCGCCCGCGAGGTTGTCGTCGGATCGCCCGCCAATGAGCAGCGTGGAGGCGTCCTGCGACAGCGCAAGGGCGCCGCCGAACACGGCCGAGCCGACCTCGGCGTCGGCTCCGGACGGCGCTCGCAGCTTGCCCTGCTCAGACCATGTGGTGCCCGACCGCACGAACGCGTAGACCGCGCCGATGGCCGAGTTGTCGATCGGTGCGCCGACCACCGCCACCGTCGCGTCAGACGAGAGGACGGCCGAGGCGCCAAAGAACCCCTGTCCGATCTCGGCGCCCGCGCCGCTCGCTGGAGCCACGAGCTTCTGGCGCTCGCTCCACGCCGTGGCCGTGGTGCGAGTGAACACCCACGCCGCGCCGCGCTGGTTGTCTGATTGGCCGCCGATCAGCGCGGTGCTCGCGTCGTCGGACGCCGACACGGCGCTCCCGAACGTGGGCGTGCCGACGCCGGCATCGCCGCCGGTGGCGGGCGCGACGAGCTTGGTCTGCTCTGCCCAGGTCCCGCTCGAGTTGCCGTAGACCCAGGCGGCTCCGACGCTGGCGTTGTCCCCGTCGCCGCCGATGATCGCGTTCAGCCCGTCCGGGGATAGCCA
>Ga0070714_100001467_pt1 | contig 17185 bp, 16 predicted proteins | sample LARL83metaG_FD_65450 | JGI IMG/M metagenome (GOLD analysis project Ga0070714, IMG submission 65450) | Corn, switchgrass and miscanthus rhizosphere microbial communities from Kellogg Biological Station, Michigan, USA - LAR L8-3 metaG | ecosystem: Host-associated > Plants > Roots > Rhizosphere ... | reverse complement strand
TAGGACCCCATATGAACCGGATGCTCGGCCCCGTCCGGCCCGGTTACCACCGCCTTCATGGGCAGCGAATACTTGGTGCCGAAGTAGAAAATGTGCCCGACCTCGATGCCGCGCGCTGAGACCTGCTTGTCGGGCGGCAGCTGCGCAAAGGCCGCCGGGTCGTGCTTGTCGGAGGTCGCCGCGTAGAGCGAGGTCCACTTGTCCACGATGCGGCGCAGGTCGTCGACGCTGTCGAAATTCACGTTCGCGTCGGGCACGGGAAAGTCGAGATAGTCGCGGTGGCAGTAGACCTCGCTCTCGCCGGTCGCGGCGAGAATGATGAACTCGTGGCTGAGATTCCCGCCGATCGGGCCGGTGTCGGCGACCATGGGGATCGACTTGAGCCCCAGGCGCGCGAAGGTGCGGAGATAAGCGACGAACATGCGGTTATAGGCGTGTCGAGCGCCCGCCTCGTCGAGGTCGAACGAATAGGCGTCCTTCATCAGGAACTCGCGCGAGCGCATGGTGCCGAAGCGCGGCCTGATCTCGTCGCGGAACTTCCACTGGATGTGATAGAGGTTAAGCGGCAGGTCCTTGTACGAGCGCACGTAGGCGCGGAAGATTTCCGTGATCATCTCCTCGTTCGTGGGCCCGTAGAGCATGTCGCGCTCGTGCCGGTCGGCGATGCGCAGCATCTCCTTGCCGTAGTCCTCGTAGCGCCCGCTTTCCTTCCACAGTTCTGCCGGCTGGATGGTCGGCATCAACAGCTCGTTGGCGCCGGAGCGGTCCTGCTCCTCGCGCACGATCTGGCACACCTTGTGGAGCACGCGCGTCCCGAGCGGCAGGAACGCGTAGATGCCCGCGGCCTCCTGGCGGACCATGCCGGCGCGCAGCATGAGCCGGTGCGACACGATCTCGGCCTCCTTGGGCGTGTCGCGCAGGATCGGCAGGAAAAAACGGGACAGGCGCATCGGGTTGGGCCCATGATTCGCGCGGGCGTCGGGGAGAGCCTGCGAGAGAAACCGGATCGGCGGCGAAAACACAAGGGGCGACAACGCCTTCTGAGCGACCGTTGCCGTCATCACGGTGTCGCAGCGGCGCGCGAAGGTTGTCGCCGATGGCCCCTTCCGTCCGCCGCTGTGGCCATCGCGTCCTGCGTCAAGCCGTTGGTGTCGTTGCGTCCCTTGATTTGCAAATGCCAGGTCGGCTACCGTAACGGCGCGCAGGACCAAGCCGGAAAACCGGTCGCCTGCGGCCGACGCGTCGTCCAAGTCTTGGGAGGAAGAGCCCGCCGGCGCGGTTTTCCGCAGCCAACCCCGCGCGAAAGTCCGTTCGTGCCAGTACCAGCCGGGGCTGTCGGGCCGAGTTAACAAATGCGAGCAGGGCCTTGGCCCTGCTCTTTTTTTTCGCGGGTTACGTCAGGCCGGCGCTAGCCGCCGACATTCAGCGGAACTGCCAAGCCCAGAAAGCATCGCCACGGTCGCGGCGCTCGATCACTTCCACGCGCATGAAACGATCATGCGCGAGCGCGGCGCCCACCCACAGTTCGTTCCAGGCGTCGAACACCGCCGGCGCAAGCGCGTCGCGCTCCTGCATCAACCGCCATGAGGTCTGGCGGACGGTCGCCTGCCGGCCTTCGACATGCAATTGCGCATCATCGCCCTGGGCGCGGGCGAGCCGCAAGAAAACGGCGGCCAAGCCGGGAGCGCCGGCTTCCGCGCCTCCCAAGATGCCGACGATTTCGTCGAACGTCTGCATTCCCACGAGCCGCGCCGCTGCTCCCGCGAGACGGCCGCCTGTCTCGGGACCGAGCACCGCAATCGTTTCCGGCAGGATCGAGGTGATGTACTCCATCGCATAGTTGCGCAGGACCTTGCGCAATCGCTCTTCCGGCCATGCGGTTTCCGGCAGCCGCGGCGCCAGCTCGGGCCGGAACGGCGGACACCGCTCGTCCGACGAGAACCGCAATCGTTCCTCCGGCGCGAGGTCGTGGTCGAATTCCTGATAGTAGCCCTCGAGCCCCGGCGCGCCGTCGACGGTTTGGCCGGTGCACACGAAGCCCAGTCGCGGATTTTTCAGAACCACGCCGTTGTTGGCGTGCCAGCCACGCAGCATCGCCGCGGACACTTCCGAAGGAATCCCGCAGATCGCGCTTCCCCACCAGATCCACCGCGGCGGCGGGTAGCGGACCCAGGCCTTGTGGTCGCTCTCATAAATGTACTCGACCTTCACGCCGCCGACCTGATTGGAGAGATAGTGATACTGCGCGCAGGCCACGGCATGGGGCAGCTTCTCAAGTCCGAGTTTCTTCAATCCGGGAAGGAAGCGCGCCAATTGCTGCCGGCGAAAGGTGCGAAACACGACCTCGGCCGCCGGCACCGCTCCCGCGCGCGAGGAGAGCATCAGGATCAATCCGGTGAGATAGGAATGATAAATCAGCTCGACCACACGGTAGGCGGCCGTATCGGCCGCCGGGGCCATGTCTTTGATCTCGGGCCTCATGCATGCTCTTCCTATCTGTTCATGAGCCTGGTCACGGCCTTGCGGTAGCGTTCCTCGATCGTGGCGCGTGCGCGGTGCCGGCCCTCGCTGACCACGGTCGCGCCGCCGACGAGCACCGTGCGAACGAGTTTGGCACCGGCGGCGAACACATAGGCATCGAGCCAAGCATCGTCGCTGCGTCCGGCAAGATCGGGATGCTCGGCGTCGAGCACGACGATGTCGGCACGCCGGCCGGGCTCGAGCGATCCGATGCGGCGGCCGAGCGCCTGGGCACCGCCCGCGAGCGCCGCATCATAGAGACGCCGGCCGGTCGAGTGGCCGGCCTCGCCGGCAAGCACGTTGCGCGCTTGTCGCTGCAGCCGCTGCGCATATTCGAGCTGGCGCAACTCCGCCGCCGCCTCGATCGCAATGTTGGAATCGGAACCGACCCCAAAGCGGCCGCCGCCGGGGAGAAACTTTTCGGCGGGGAAAATGCCGTCGCCCAGATTGGCTTCGGTGAGCGGACATAAGCCCGCAACGGCGCCGGAACGAGCCAGGCGCGCGATCTCGTGGTCATCAATGTGGGTGGCGTGCACGAGGCACCAGCGCGGCCCGACCTCAAAGTTCTCCAGCAGCCATGCGACCGGTCGGCGGCCGAGCGCGGCGAGGCTCTCCTCCACTTCCTTCTTCTGCTCGGCCGCGTGAATATGAATCGGCCCGCCGCCGCAAGCTTCGACGACGTGGCGCAAGCTCTCCGGCGTCACCGCGCGCAGCGAGTGCGGCGCCACCCCGACGGCGGCGTCGGGAACATCGGCTGCGATCTCGCGCGTGCGGGCGAGCAATTTGAGGAACGCGTCCGGCGTGTTGAGGAAGCGGCGCTGCGCGTGCGTTCCGGCGACGCCGCCGAATCCGCCGTTGGCATAGAACGACGGCAGCAGCGTGAGCCCGATGCCGGTCTCTTCCGCGGCCGCCGCAATGCGCGCCGCCATTTCGCCGACGTCAGTGAACGGGCGCCCGTCCACGTCGTGATGCAGGTAGTGAAACTCGCCGACCGCGGTGAAGCCGGTTTCCAGCATCTCCATATAGGCGAAGGCGGCGATCGCCTCGACATCGTCCGGCGTGAGCGCGGCGAGAAAGCCGTACATCACCTCGCGCCAGGTCCAGAAGCTGTCGCTCGCGGGGCCGCGCCGTTCGGCGAGCCCGGCCATGGCGCGCTGAAACGCGTGGCAGTGCAGATTCGGCAGCCCGGGAAGCGCAATGCCGGCGATGCGCTCCGCGCCGCCGGCGGACGAGCCCGCCTGCACCGCAACGATCGTGCCGTCGGCGACATCGATGCGCACGTCGCGCGCCCAGCCGGCGGGTAGCAGCGCATGATCGAAGAAAAAAGCCGTCACCCGCCCTGCCCCCGGCCGTAGCGCACGTGCCGCGCACGCTGGCCTTTGCGCCTTGCAACGGCCGCCAAATCTCCGCACCATGACCGCACGACCAGACAGAAGGGGCGACACAACATGTTCATGCGAAGCGTGGTTCTCGGTGCGGCCGTCATGGGTTTGCTGCCGGCCGCGGCGTCAGCTCAGCAATTGGCGCCGAGCCCGACGCTCGACGCCATCAAGGCGCGCGGCCATGTCGAATGCGGCGTCCATCTGGGGCTGCCGGGGTTCTCGTTTGCCAATGACAAGGGCGAGTGGAACGGCATCGACGTCGATTACTGCCGCGCGGTCGCGGCCGCCGTGCTGGGGGACGCCAGCAAAGTCAAATACACGCCGACCTCGGTGCAGCAACGGTGGCCGGTGCTCCAGTCGGGCCAGGTCGACCTCTTGTCACGCAACACGACGATCACATTCTCCCGCAACGCGTCGCTCGGCGTCAATTTCCAAGGCATCAATTTCTACGAAGGCCAGACCTTCGTAGTGCGGGCGAAGGCCGGCGCGAAGGAGCCGAAGGACCTCGACGGCGCCACCATCTGCGTCGCGGCCGGGTCGACCGAGGAGAAGACCGCCGCCGATTGGTACGCCGAGCGCAAGCTCAAGGTGACCATCGTGAATTTTCAGAAGAACGACGATGCGATCGCCGCCTACGACGCCGGGCGCTGCGACGCCTACACGGCGGGCCTCGGTGCGCTCGCGGGCCAGCGCATCAAGCTCAAAGAGACCGGCGAGCACGTGATCATGACCGAGACCATCTCCAACGATCCGCAGGGGCCGGTGACGCGTCAGGGCGACGAGCGCTGGCAAGCGGTCGTGCGCTGGACGCTCAACGGCATGATCGCCGCCGAGGCGCTCGGCGTGACCTCGCGCAACGTCGACGAGATGAAGGCGAAGTCGACGAACGCCGAGGTGCGGCGCCTGCTCGGGGTCGAGGGCGATTTCGGTCAGCTGCTCGGCCTCTCTAACGACTGGATCTACCAAGTGATCAAGCAGGTCGGAAACTACGGCGAGTCCTACGAGCGCACGGTGGGCATGGGCTCGGCGCTCAAGCTTGCCCGTGGCAAGAACGAGCTGTGGACCAAGGGCGGGCTGCTGTACACGCCGCCGTTCCAGTAGGGCGCATTAGGCCGGAGGCCGTAATGCGCCGTTCGTCATGAAGCGGCGCAATACGCTGCGCTATTGCGCCCTACGGCCCTGATCCCCGATATGGCCTCCTTCATCAACAATCGCCGGGTCCGCGACGTCTTCTGGCAGGTCGCCGTATGGGCGGCCGTTCTCGGACTGCTTGCGTATTTCGTGCGCAACGCGTCCGACAACATGGCCAAAGCCGGTATCGCGTCGGGATTCGATTTCCTGGGACGCGCGTCCGGGATCGAGCTTCCCTTCCTGCTCACCGGCTACACGGCGCAATCGAGCATCCTCGACCTGCTGTGGGCGGGCGTCGTCAACACCATGACGGTGGCGCTGGTTGCCATCGTCGCCGCGACGCTCCTCGGCTTTGTACTCGGGATCGCGCGGCTGTCGCGCAATTGGCTGCTTGCGAGCCTCGCCGGCGCTTACGTCGAAGTCGTGCGCAACATCCCGGTGCTGTTCTTCGTGCTGTTCTGGTACTTCGCGGTGATTGCCACGCTGCCGGGCCCGCGCGAGGCGATCGGTATTTTCGCGGTCGCCTTCCTGAGCAACCGTGGCCTCACCGTGCCGACGCCGCTCGCGACCGGAGGCTTCGCGGCCGCGGCGCTCGCGAGCGCGATCGCTATTGCCGCCCAGATCGCCATCGCCGCGTGGGCGCGCCGCCGGCGCGACCGGACCGGACAAAGCTTTCCCACGTGGGGCAGCGGCGCCGTGCTCATCGCCGGCGTGCCGCTCGTCGCTTTCGCCGCGGCGATCGCGGCGACCCCGTGGGACATCCCGGTGCTGCGGGGTTTCAACTATCGCGGCGGCTTCGTTCTCATCCCGGAATTCGTCGCCCTCGTCGCCGCGCTCGCCACCTATGCGGCTGCGTTCATCGCCGAAATCGTGCGCGGGGGAATCCTCGCGGTGCCCAAGGGACAGATCGAGGCGGCGCGCGCGCTCGGACTCGGCCCAGGGCAGGTGCTCCGGCTCGTCGTCATCCCGCAAGCCTTGCGCGTGATGGTTCCGCCGCTGACCAGCCAATATCTCAACGTGCTGAAGAATTCCTCGCTCGGCGCGGCGATCGGCTTTCCCGAGCTGATGAACGTTTTCGTCGGCTCGGCGCTCAACATCACCGGTCAGGCGGTCGAGATCATCGCCATCACGCTCGCGATCTATCTCGTCATCGGCCTTGCCGTGTCGGCGCTGATGAACTGGTACAACGCCAAGGTCGCGCTGGTGACGCAATGACGACCCGGGTCACGTCGCTGCTGCGGTTAGCGCGCCGGCGCCTGTTCGCGACGCCGCTCGATACGGCCATCACGCTCGTGTGCTGCTGGGCGCTGGCGCGCGTTGCCGAACCCTTGATGCGCTGGTTCGTGATCGACGCGACCTTTCGCGGGACCACGCGGGCGGACTGTACCGGCGGCGGGGCGTGTTGGGTGTTCATCCGGGCGCGCCTCGGGCAGTTCATCTACGGCTTCTATCCGGTCGATCAGCGTTGGCGGGTCGACCTTGTCGCCGCGCTCTTGATCACCTGCGCAACGGTTCTCGCGGTCAAACGGTTACCCCATCGGGGCGCGCTTGCGGGCGGGCTTGCCATGGTGATGCCGCCGCTCGTGCTCTTCCTCTTCTACGGCGGGTTCGGCTTGCCGGTGGTGGAAACGCGCGATTGGGGCGGGCTGATGCTGACCCTGTTCATCGCGGTTTATGCCGGCCTGCTGGCGGTGCCGCTCGGCATCCTGCTGGCGCTGGGAAGGCAGTCCCGTCTGCCGGCGATCCGGACTCTGGCAGTGATGTTCATCGAATTCTGGCGCGGCGTGCCGATCATTGCGGTGATCTTTCTCGCGTCGCTCATCCTGCCGCTGATCGTTCCCTCGGGCATCGGCGTCGACCGTCTGGCGCGCGCCGTGATCGGGCTCGCGCTCGTGATCGCCGCCTACATGGCGGAAGCCGTGCGCGGCGGCCTGCAGGCCATTCCCAAGGGGCAGTACGAGGCGGCGACCGCGCTCGGCCTGCGTTATCCCGCGACCACCGCGCTGATCGTGCTGCCGCAGGCGCTGCGAATCGCGTTGCCGGCGATGACGAATGAATTCATTGCGCTGCTCAAGAACACCTCGCTGGTGCTGATCGTCTCGATCCTGGATTTGCTCGGGGTCGCCCAGGCCGCGCTTGCCGATCCCGCCTGGGTCGGCATGACGCTCGAAGCCTACGTGTTCGCCGGGGCGATTTATTGGCTGCTTTGCTTCGCGCTGTCGCGCGCGAGCCTGCGGCTCGAACGCCGGGCCGCGTTGCGATAAGATCGACCGCAGCGTCCACGCGGAGAATATGCCATGAAGCCGGACGACGGCGTGAAGCGGGACCGGCGCGATTTCCTCCAGACCGCGGGAGGCGCCGCGGCCACGCTCACCATGGGCCTGCCCAGCGCAGGTGCCGCAAACGAGGCGACGGGAAAGATGAAAATCGAGCATATCGGGGTCATGAGCCCGGGCGATATGGGCCAGGCGGTCGCCGCGCAGATCAAGGCGAAGGGGCTTGCCGTCTACACCGCGCTCGAGCACCGCAGCGAGCGCACCAAGGGGCTCGCGCGCGAGGCGGGGCTGATCGACGTCGGCTCGCTCGCGCAACTCGTCGCCCGATGCGACGCGGTGCTCTCGGTGATGGATCCGGGCTCGGCCGTGACTTTCGCGCGCGAAATCTCCGACGCGATCCGCGCCGCCGGCCGCCACACCCTCGTCGTCGACTGCAACGCGATCGCGCCGGACACCGCGCGCGAAATCGCCGGCCTCGTGCAGCAAGCAGGCGGGCGTTTCCTCGATGGCGGCATCATCGGCCCGCCGCCGCGCGGCAAGGCCAAGACCAACCTCTACGTCTGCGGGCCTGGCGCCGCCGATCTCGAACAACTGGCCGGCCCGCAGCTCATCGTGCGCGTGATCGGCGAGGGCGTCGCCGACGCGAGCGCGCTCAAGATGTGCTACGGCGCGCTCAACAAGGGCACGCAGGCACTGTGGCTCGAAGTGCTGGTGGCGGCCGAACGCCTCGGCATAGCCGGCCTGCTCGACGAGCAACTCCAGGCTTCGCAGGGCGATGGCTACAAACGAGCGCTCGGCCAGTTTCCCATCCTGCCACCCAAGGCCTATCGTTGGGTGCCGGAGATGCTGGAGATCGCGAAGACGCTGTCCGGCGCCGGCGTTACGCCGCAAATGTTCCAGGGCGCGGCCGACGTCTATCGCTTCGTCGCCGCGACCTCGCTCGGCAAGGAGACACCGGAAAGCCGCGACCGGGCGCGCGAGGGCAAAGACGTCGTGCGCCTGCTCGCGCGAGAACGGAGCCGATCGTAACGAATGGGAGGCGTGAAGTGGCAACCAACGGCGAGATGATCATCGACCTCGACAAAAAGCGCATGCAGGCCATGAGCGAGAAAGACCTCGCGACGCTCGAGACCCTGCTGGCCGACGACCTGATCTACACGCATTCCTCGGCGCGGGTCGACTCGAAGCAGAGCCTGATCGCCAACATGACGTCGGGGGCGACGGTCTACTCCTCGATCGAGCCTTCCGACGTGAAGGCGCAGGATCTTGGCGACGCCGTGGTGCTCACCGGGGTCGCGTGGATCAAGGTCGCCTCGCGGGGCAAAGACCTCGACTTCGGCGTGCGCTTCACCGACGCCTACGCGAAGCGTGGCGGCCGATGGCAGATGGTGGTGTGGCAATCGACGCGTCTTCCCGAATGACTGGCCACCCAAAGTCGTATTATGTGAGCTATTTCACACAAATCCCCCCTTCCGGCTATTAGCTAATGGACCGTCGACTGCGCCTGCAAGGCACCGGTCGAGTGCGACGATGCCTTCGGAAGCGCCAATAAAACCATGCCTGCCGGTAATTCTTCTCCCCGTCTTGCGATAATTTCCGACGTTCACGGCAATCTCTGTGCCCTGGAAGCGGTATTGGCCGACATCAAGACGCGCGGCGTCGACGCCATCGTCAATCTCGGGGACTCGGTCACGAGCCCGCTGTGGCCGCGCGAGACCTGGGAACTGCTCGCGAGCCTCGCGCTGCCGACCGTGCGGGGCAATCACGATCGCGCGCTCACCGGCGCGTTCGCCGACCTGCCGCCGGCGGGAAAATTCACCCACGCAGCACTGACATTGGAGCAGCGCAAGGCGCTCGGCGCCCTTCCCGCGCAGCTCGAGATTGCACCGGGCATCCTGGCCGTGCACGGCACCCCGGACGACGACGCGACCTGCCTGCTCGAGGACGTGCACAACGAGCGGCTGATCCCGGCGCCGCGCGAGGCCGTGCTGGCGCGGCTCGGCGACCACGCGCGCGCCGACGTGGTGCTGTGCGGGCACAGCCACAATCAGCAACTGCGGCAGGTGCCGGGCGGCTGTCTCGTGCTCAACCCGGGCAGCGTCGGCTGCCCGGTGTTCGCCGATCTTTCGGCGGCAACCATCCTCGAGTTGCGCTCCCCGCACGCCTATTACGCAATTCTCACCAAACGGAGCGGGCGTTGGGGCGCCGAGCTGCTGGCGCTGGAATACGATTGGAACTCGGCGGCGCGGCGCGCCGCCGACAACGGCCGGCTCGACTGGGCGGAGGGGCTGACGACCGGCGCGGTGAGTTAGTTAGCAGCGAGCAAATCGACGAGTTCGGTCACGTCGCCGACCTCTTCGAGCCGATCGACCCGCGCGATGAGTTGCTCCACGTTATTCGTCGGCAAGGCGCGTGCGGCGGCCGCGCAATTACTCCTGAATTTTGCCAATTGGTCCGGCCGGCTGAGCGGCTTTGCCGGATTGCCGTAGACCGTTTCGAGGCGTGCGGCATGACGGCTGCCGTCGCGCAGCAGAATTTCGACCTCGACCGGCGTCATGGCATTGGGATTGCCGGCGTCGCGCACCTCGATGGCAATGCGCCGCGCAAGGTCCTGGGTCTGCGCGTCGCGGTAGGCCTCGGGCGTGAAGTCGTCGAGCCTCACCTCGCCTCGGCGCAGCGCGCAGGCCGCCACATAGGACGCGCACAGGCGCGCATAATTCGGCTGCATCTCTTCGCGCGGCGGCCGGCCGACGAGATGCCGCACCAGCGGCGGCACGTGCGCGGTGACGCGGTCGATCGCCTCGGGCGCGAGGCGGTGCTCGCGGCGCAGCGCGAGACACGCTTCGAGGATGCCATGGGTCGCCCGCCCCGACGGGAACGGCTTGTGGGCAAGCTCGGTGATAAGCCAGCGCCGCCCAAGTTCTGCGACTACGCGCGCCGGGGCGCCGTCCGGCTCGAACAATTTGAAATAGCCGAACGGACCTTCCAGCACGTTCTTCGGGCCCTCGAAACCGCGCGTCGCGAGGTCGCACGCCACGACGGCGTTGCGCGCCGCAAAGCCCATTTGCATGGCGAGCAGCGGCGAGCCCTCGGTGTGCACCTGCATGGTGCCGGAAAGCTGCGCGTAGGCGGCCGAAAACGCGTTGACCATCGTCGCCTGATCGAAACCCATGAGCTTGCCGAGCGCGGCGGTCGCGCCGAGCGCGCCAGCCGTCGCCGGCCGGAAGAAACGCAGACCCGTTGAGGCGGCGACACCAAGCCCCGCGGCAACGTCGACGCCGAGCGCCACCGCCGTGATCAGGTCGACGCCGCCCACGTTCTTTGCGCGTTCGGCGCCGGCGAGGGCGACCGGCAGCACCACTGTCATGGCGTGCACGACCGCCTCTTCGTGCACGCAATCGAACTCGGCGTTGTGCACCTGATAGGCGTTGCACATGGCGGCCGTCGCGGCCGGCCGGGCGATCCCCACGCCCCAGATGCGCGCCTCTTCGCCTTGGCCCCAGACCGCCGACAGGTCGGCAAGTTCGCGCGCCATGGGACCCGCGCCACCGGCAAGCCCGACGCCCAGCGTGTCGAGGAGGAAGATTTTCGCGGCCTTGACCGCGTCGCCCGGGAGGTCGCGAAACCGCGTTGCGACCACGTGGTCGGCGAACGTGCTGATGGCGTCCATCTCCCCTCCCGGCGCTGATGCGGCTCCCGCGCCATTGCTGTAACATGCCGAAAGCTCAGGGAGGGTCACAATGAAAACGTCAAGAACTGCCGCGCGCCTCGCGTTCGCGCTGCTGTCGGTCGTCGCCGCCACATCGGTCTGCGCGGCGAAGACATTCGTCTACGTCTCGAACGCGCAGGATGGCAATATCGATGCCTACGCCATGGACGCGGACACCGGCGCACTCTCGCCGATCGGCAAGACCGAGGCCGCCAAGCTCGTCATGCCGATGGCCGTGAGCCCCAACAAAAAACATCTCTATGCGGTGGTGCGCTCGCAACCGCTGCGCGTCCTCACCTATGCGATTGATCCGGCAAACGGCGCGCTCGCGCAAAAGGCAACGGCGCCGCTTCCCGACAGCATGCCGTACGTTTCGACCGACCGCACCGGGCGCTGGCTCTTCACCGCCTCCTACGGCGGCGACAAGCTCGCGGTGAGCCCGATCGGCGAGGATGGGCTGGTCACGGCGGAAGCCGTCCAGGTGATCCCCACCGGCCGCAACGCCCATTCGATCCTGCCCGATCGCCGCAACAAATACGTCTACGCGGCAACGCTGGGCGCCAACCACGTGCTGCAATTCAACTTTGATGCCAAGGCCGGGCTGCTGACGCCGAACGATCCACCGGCGGCGGGCCCCGAAGCGGGCCACGGCCCGCGCCACATGGCGTTCTCTCCGGACGACAAGAACCTCTACGTGATCAACGAGCTCTCGGGGCACGTCACGCAATACGCGGTCGACTCCGGCAGCGGCACCTTGCTGCCGGTCGACACCATCAGCTCGGTGCCGGCCGAGGCCGGTCTCGAATGGGGTAAGCCGCAGCAGCCGGTCGGCGCCACGCCGGCGCCTGCCGCAACCGCGCCCAAGGACGAGAAGCCGAAGGTGTGGGCGGCCGACATCGGGATAACGCCCAACGGCAAATTCCTCTACACGACCGAGCGCACCACCAACAAAATCGCGCTGTTCACCGTGGCGCCCGACACCGGCAAGCTCACGTACGTCACGAACTTCGCGACCGAGGCGCAGCCGCGCGGCATCCGGATCGATCCGACCGGCCGATATCTGATCGCATCGGGCGAGAAGTCGGACCACCTCTCGGTCTACAAGATCGACCAAAGCACCGGGAAACTCGGCGAGCCCAGCCGCTATCCCGTCGGCAACGGCGCGAACTGGATCGAGATCGTCGAGGTGCAGTAGGCTGCAGCGCAGTGTCCGGTCTGCCTCTGAATCGTCATGCCCCGCGAAAGCGGGGCATCCAGTAATCACCGGCCTGTCGGTTGTTTGAAACGTCTGTGTTTACTGGATCGTCCGCTTTCGCGGACGATGACGAGCGTGGAGCATCATCAAGCTTGACGCTCACAAAACCGGCGCGCAGGGACTCCGATGATGGTGATCGCGCATGCTTATATCGAGGTGACCGACGCGGCCGCGGGAATCGCGTTCTACTGCGAGGGGCTGGGGCTTGCGCTCAAACGCCGCCTGAGCCCGACGTGGATCGAGCTTGACGGCGCGAACCTGCCGATCTTTCTTCTCGCCAACCGTCCCGCCGTTGCCGACCTCGGCATCAGGAAGGTCGAGCGCAGCTACCAGCGCCACTGGACGCCGGTTCACCTCGACTTCATCGTCAGCGATCTGGATGCGACCGTGGCGCGGCTCACCGCGCTCGGCGGCTCGCTCGATCGGGCGATCAAGCTGCGCGAATATGGCCGCATCGCGAACATGGCCGATCCGTTCGGCAACGGCTTCGATCTGATCGAGTTCTCCGGCTCGGGTTACGACGCCGTGTCGCGCCATCCCGCGTGATTTGTCAGAAACTGAAGGAAGGAAAGCCCATGGGCATGGTCGAGGGCAAGGTCGCGATCGTCACGGGCGCCGGATCGGGCATCGGCCGCGCCGGCGCGCTGGCGCTGGCGCGCGAAGGCGCGCGCGTGGTCGCGACCGACCTCGTGCTGGCCAGCGCCGAGGAAACCGCGGCCATGATCCATCGCGAAGGCGGTATGGCCATCGCGCTTTCTCACGACGTGGGCGAGGATGCGCAGTGGGATGTCGTGATGGCCGCCACGCAGTCGGCTTTCGGCCAACTCGACGTACTGGTCAACAACGCGGGCATCTCGGGCAAGGGCTCGCTCGCCGACACAAGCCCGGAGGATTGGCGCACGCTCATGCGGGTCAACCTCGACAGCGTCTATTTCGGCACGCGCGCGGCCATCGCGGCGATGGCGCCGAACGGCAAGGAGCGCGATCGGTTCGGCTCGATCATCGTGATCTCGTCGATCCTCGGCTCGTCGGCGGCGCGCGTTCCGCGCCTTATAGCGCGAGCAAGGGCGCGGTGCGCTTCTTCGCCAAGTCGGTCGCGCTCGAATGCGCGACGCGCGGCCAGAAGGTGCGCGTCAACTCGATCCATCCCGGCTACATCGACACGCCGCTCCTCGCCGCGGTGATGGAGCGCCGCGCCGGACAAGACCAAACAGACGTGGCGAGCCAGCACGCGGACCTCGTCAAGCTCCATCCGATCGGCCGGCTGGGAACGCCCGAGGACATCGCCGCCGGCATCGTGTTTCTCGCCTCGGAAGAATCCTCATTCATGACCGGTGCCGAGCTCACCATCGACGGCGGCTACACGGCGCGATAGCGCATGATCCCGAAAAGTGGGAACCGGTTTTCGGAAAAGATCATGCGCCAGCTAAAACCACTTTAATCCGCGCCTATCTGAGATCCGTGAGCAGCGGCAACAGGTCGCGCGCTAACCAACGAATTTGTTCGTCGCGCTCTTCGTAAGGACCCACGAGGTCGAGCAGGATGTGGCGCACGCCGGCCGCGTGGAAGGCGCGGATGCGCTGCGCCACCTGCTCGGGCGGGCCGAGGGCGGCGTAGCGCTCGGCCGCGCGCCGGAAGTCCATGGCGTAGCGCTGGCTCAGGCTGATGGTCGCGGCCTCGAGCGCCTCCTCGTAGGTGCGCCCGAGCCGGGTGAACAGCAGATGCCCGGTGCCGAAGTTCTTGAGCGCCCGTTCGCTCGCGTCGGCCGCCGCGGCGATCTTTTCCAGCGCCGCGGCGTACATTTCCGGCGTCACCACGTAAGCGAGCCAGCCGTCGCCGAGCCGGCCGGTGCGTCGGAGCGCGAGTTCCGAGCGCCCGCCAAACCAGATCGGCGGCCCCCCGGGCTGGCGCGGCGGCGGCTGCATCGCGACGCCGTCGAACGCCGGGTAGCGTCCGCCGGGGTGGCTCACCGGCTTGCCGCTCCACAGCTGGCGCAATATCGGTATCGCCTCGCTCAAGCGCGCGCCGCGCTCCTTGTGCGGCACGCCGCACACCTCGTACTCCTTGGGGAATTCGCCGCCCACGCCCACGCCGAAGATCAGCCGGCCTTCGGTGAGATGATCGAGGGTCGCGACCTGCTTCGCGACCGGCACGGGATGCCGTAGCGGCAGCAGATACACCGCCGTGCCCAGCGCGAGCCGCCGGCTCACCACCGCCGCCTGGGCGAGTTGCAGGAACGGGTCGAAGATCGGCGTCGTGAAGGAAATGTGGTCGCCGACCCACAGCGAGTCGAAGCCGCAACTGTCGACCAACTCCACGAACGCGCGCATGTCGTCGATCGACGGCAGCCATGGTGCGGTCGCCGGCTCGGTGCGGCGATGAATCGTCTGCACGCCGATCTTGAGCTTCGGCTCGAGCGGTAGGTTCATGGTGGTGTTCTCCTCACGCCCATCCGCCGGCACACCGCGCAGGAATAGAGCGCCACCAATTGACGATCATGCCCGGAGGTAATCAGGTCGGCGCGAGCGCGGCAACTTTGGTATTTTGGTACCAAAACGCGTCTTTTTGCATCTTTCCTGTGTCCGCTAAGGAACTCGACGCATCCGGCCGCGTTGAACGCCTCGCCAAGCACAGGAGGTCGGATATGTGGATTTCCATATGTGCCATGACCCTCGCGACGGCAATTTCGTGCTGCGTAGCCGCCACGCTCATGCAGCCGAAGGATGATCGCGCCACGCTTGGACGTTAGATCGGGATGACGTTTCTGCGAACCGTCATCCCGCTCTAACTCCATCTTTGAGCATGATCTTTTCCCGAAAACCGGTTTCCACCCCGCATCAAGTGCGGGGCAGGCTTTTTCGGGATCATGCTTGAGCTCCCGGCCACGGGCACCCCGGCCGTTGCTTCCCTCGGCGACGGCCGGGGTTTTGCGTCCGCTCGGCACAAGGCTTTACCGCCGACGTAATTGATTCCAATCGCTTCCCCCGGCAGCCTACCGTAGAGCATCAACCGGGGGCACCAACATGGAACCGCTGCCGTTTTCCAAGCTGATGGGGCTTACCGTCGTCAGCGTCGCGCCCGACTGCGTCAAGGCCGAGCTTCCCGTGCGCGAGGAATTATGCACGCGGCCGGCGGTGCTGCACGGCGGCGCGGTCATGGCGTTCGCCGACACGCTCGGCGCGATCGCCACCATGGCCAACCTGCCCGAAGGCGCCGGCACCACCACGATCGAGAGCAAGACCAATTTCTTCGCCGCGATCCCGGCGGGTGACGTCGCCAAGGCCGAATGCACGCCGCTGCACCGTGGCCGCGCAACGATGGTGTGGCAGACGAAAATCACGCGCGGCGACGGCCGGCTCGCAGCGATCGTGACGCAGACGCAGCTGGTGCTGCCGGCGAAGAAGGGGAATAGTGAATAGCGAATAGAAGAAGTCGGCCTAGCAAAGCGCGCGGTGCGTGTAATTGAGCCCTCTCCCCTCGCGGGAGAGGGCTCATGATCGATTCAACAAACACAGTTGGGTGAGGGGTGAGGGCCGCAATGCCCCTCACCCAACCGAGTTCGTTGATCGTGTGGAGCTGCCCTCTCCCGCAAGGGGAGAGGGCACTATAACGGGCGCCGCGTCTACGGCCCAGTCGAACGATGCGTTTTGTTTTGTTTGGAAATTCTTCGCCGCTCCGGGCTACACATCACCCGCGCTTGCCCACCCCAATCAGCCTGTCGAGCTTCGCCGGATCGCGCGTGAGTTCCTCGCTCGGGCCGTCGTAGACGATGCGGCCGCGGTCCATCACCACGGCGCGCGGCGAAATATCGAGGGCAAGGCGCGTGTTCTGCTCGACCAGAACAAGCGTGAGGCGCTCGGTGTCGGAGAGCTTGCGCAACGCGCGCCCCAGTTCCTCGACGATCACCGGCGCGAGTCCCTCGGAGGGCTCGTCCATCAAGGTCACGGTGGGGTTGCCGACCAGCGCGCGGCCGATCGCGAGCATCTGCTGCTCGCCGCCGGAAAGCTGGTTGCCGCGGTGGCCCTGGCGTTCGGCGAGGCGAGGAAACAATTCGAACACTGCATCCATCGACCAGCGCCCGGGCCGCGCCGCAATGTCGAGGTTCTCGCGCACGGACAGCGAGGGAAAAATCTCTCGCTCCTGCGGCACGTAACCCAAGCCGGCGCGGGCGCGGCGATGGATCGGCAGGCGCGAAATATCCTCGCCGTTGAGCCGCACCTGACCGCGGTGCAAATTGGTGTGGCCCATCACCGTGCCGAGCAAGGTGGTCTTGCCGACGCCGTTGCGGCCGATCACCGAGAGGCGCTCGCCTTCGGCAAGCGTGAGGCGCACGTCCTCGATCACCACGGTCTCGCCGTAACCGGCCGAGACGCCGTCGAGTTGGAGCGCGACGCGGCCCTCAGCCATGGCGCGCCTGCCGGCGATGGTCTTCGCCGAGATAGACGGAGCGCACCCGCTCGTCCGCGGCGATTTCCTCGGGCGCGCCTTCGGTGAGCACCGCGCCCGCGACCAGCACGGTGATGCGCTGCGCGAAACGGAACACCACGTCCATGTCATGCTCGATGATCAGCACGGCGATGTCCTTGTCGAGCCGGCCGATCACGTCGAGGATGAGATGGCTTTCCGACGACGGCACCCCGGCGGCAGGCTCGTCGAGCAGCAGCAGCTTGGGCTTCTGCGCGAACGCCATGGCGATCTCGACCAGGCGCTGGCGCCCGTAGGGCAATTCCCGCACCGGCTTGAGCGCGTCATCGCCGAGCGCGAGCGTCTCGATCAGCTCGATCGCCTCGTCGATCACCGCACGCTCGGCGCCGGCCGGGCGCCACAGCCGGTCGCACGCGCCGGTGCGCTCGCCGATCGCCAGATAGATGTTGTCGAGCACGGTGAGCCCGCGGAACAGCTGGTTGATCTG
>Ga0070714_100001464_pt1 | contig 17197 bp, 14 predicted proteins | sample LARL83metaG_FD_65450 | JGI IMG/M metagenome (GOLD analysis project Ga0070714, IMG submission 65450) | Corn, switchgrass and miscanthus rhizosphere microbial communities from Kellogg Biological Station, Michigan, USA - LAR L8-3 metaG | ecosystem: Host-associated > Plants > Roots > Rhizosphere ... | reverse complement strand
GTGATCAATGCCACTGCCCAGGGTAAAGAAGCGCTCGAACCGGCCTGTGATTTCAGTTTCAATTTCCTCCGGCGGCATCCCGTTGTAGAAAGTGGCTACCACCACCTCGGGGATGTTGATTCGGGGGAACAGATCCACGGGCATGCGCACCACTGTCGTTACCCCCACGACCGCGATCACCAGGCACAACACGGTGATCAGATACGGATTCCCGATCGCGAACCGCGACATCAGAACTTGTCCTCGTGGGTTTCGGCGACCAGCTTCGGAACAACGACGTCCCCGGGGTGGAATTCAGCGCGCGAACCAATCACAACCTGTTCTTTTGGCGAAAGACCAGAAAGTACTTCTATGTCGTTCGCTCCTTCAATCCCAAGCTTCACTTTTCGCTCTCCAACTCGACCGCGCGGGTCTACCACGAGGACCGAGGCGTCTGGCCCATTACGAGTTACTGCCTGTATGGGCACGGTTAGAGCCGAATTTTTCTTCACCAAAGTAAGGATTATGTCAGCAAACATGCCGGCGACGATTTTGCCTCCCGGGTTTGGTACGTCTACTTCCGTGTGCATCGTCCTGGTGTCTTCATCGAGTGCGTGTGCGAACCGTGAGATCCTTCCCTCATAATTCCGGTTCAGGGCTGAGACATGAACATTGACTATGGCTCCTAGCCGAACCAACGGAACCGCAGACTCTGGCACCGGTAGGCTCAACCGGAACAAATCGGTTTCCGCGACACTAACTACAGGAAGCGCCTGCGTGCTCGAACTCGTACCCGACTGCACCAGCGCGCCGTTATCCACATTTCGACGCGTGATTACACCATTGAACGGAGCCAGGATGCGCGTATAGTCGCTCATCGCACTTAATTCTCTTTGCGCCGCTACCGCGACATCCAGCTGATTGTGGGCTTCCGATAGGGCAGCTTCATCAGAAGCAATTTGCGCTTCTCCTTCTTTGTCCTTGGCCTGCTCATCGTCTAGCTCCTGCGCTGCGATGAGCCCGGGGCGTGTCGCCGAGGCTTCTTTCAGGCGGGTGTAGTCAAGGTGGGTGGCGGCATAGAGCGATTGCGTGCGGTCCAGGTCACCCTTAGCTCTGCGAATAGCATCTTTGGCGCGGCGAACGGCCGCTTCAGCGCCCTGCAATTGAGCATTTAATTCGGGAACTTCCAGAACAGCGAGCGTCTGCCCTGCCTTGACGCGATCACCGACATCCACGTAGATCTTTCGAATGTATCCCGCGACCTTCGCATGAACATCAACTTCTTGGAAAGGGCGAAACTCACCCGAAAGCGTAATAGCGTTGACTAGAGGCTTCTTTTCCACCAGAACCACAGCCGCGGGCTGAACTGCAGAATTTTCGGACTGATCGGCCGTAACTTTGCGGCCAGTCAGCACGAATAAAGCGGAGAGACAAAGAACCAGACCAGCCGCGGACCAAAGAACGTGCTTGCGTTTCATTTTCATTTGTTGTTCACCCGAGCGCCTGAAATTGAAAAATCCCTGATTTAAGCTGACAATTTTGGAACGCCGTTTGACTTAGTGGTTAGGACCTGTTCTTCACGCGTTTCTCCGAATAGCAATCAGTCCGAAACAGGGGAACTAGATGTCAGACTGAGCGCAGCGGGAGCAACAAGCCTCACCGAATATCTCGACGAGAGTTCCGGCACGGCCATATTCCCTGCGCGATCAAGTGCGCATCAGGGCAATTATCTGAAGAATGGATTAGGTAATCGGAGGAGGCCGATTGTGGAGAGAATTGTTTTGCAGACGGATAGGAACACTTTCATCCGCATCCCGTATTACCAAGGATTCAGTAGCCCATAGCAGTGTGATGGTCGCTTCAGGAGCTACCCACTGCGCCGCGTCGCTATCGAGATGTTGTATTTTTGCTGTGGAAGAACTCGAATTGACGGCCGGAGCTTTTAAAAGTGTTGCGGTAGAAGAGCGGCTCGCGAGAGAAACAGTCAGCGCAAAGATCGCGACTAATATCGCTATTCCGCGCCGTCTTAGCAGGGGCCGTTCGGCCAGTTGTTCGTATCCAACCAGCGGCATCGTGATGCAACCCGTTTGTCTCAACGAATGCAAATTATACAATACCCGAAAAAAATTGACAGAGCGAGGAAAGTCCGCCGAGGCCATTCGATGGGTCTGAAATTGTCAAACGTTGGCCCCTAGAACTACAGGTAATCAAAAAGCTCGTCTCCGAGTTCCCCTGCTGTTCTCGCTTCATCCTTAAACAACGCGGTTAAGTTCTGTGGCCGAGGAGCGGACCACGTGCGAAGTCTCGCTGTCGTACTCCGCCCAACGGCGAGGTCGGGTGAGGTCTTCTCCCCTTTTCCAGAATGGCAAAGACGGCCCGATGAAATCTGTGCGAAGAAGCGCGATCATGGCTTTACGCCCCGCCAACCAAAGGAACCATCGGTTTACAAAGAATTAGGATGTTCGACTCTGATCCAAAGTAGTCTAGTAAGCGGAAAATCAAGAACGCAAAATGGCGGTGATCGAGACGGCCTTTGCAGTTGGACTGATTTTGGGCGTCGTTGCAAGACTGGATGTGTAGGGTTTGCGTTTTGCGCCATAAACGCGCCAGTGTGCCTGGTTGGCGCTACAAATGTCTGAAGTCCAGCATCGTAGATTCCATCGTTGCGAGTGAATTTGAGGTTGATTTTTCCTGCTCAATTGCGCTGAGCATGGCATCGTCGTCAGGAAACTTATAGTGGGTGAGATTCCTCAACTCAGCCTCTCTCTCTTCTGCCGCCTTGAGGAATAGCAAATCACTTTTCGAAACCATTTGCATTCCGCCCCGCTCCAGAGTTCTCTTCATCTGGTCCACTGAAATCGTAGGGCGCTGTTCCCTGTTCTCCAAGCATTGAAGAACGTGGGCTGCGCCGGATTCGCCGTCATGGCGAGCTATTCCCACGAGTCCCTCGCTTGGCTTCCGCGCCCATCCCACAACGTAGGTGTTGTTCAGAATTTCTCCACTTGCCGGATCGAAGACCTCGTACTTCGCCTTCGGATTGGTAGTATCTGGGTTTGTTACATACCCATTTGGACCGAACGGCAAACCCAATGAAGGATCGTGCTGGTCGCCAATGGCAAAGATCATGGTATCTACGTCGAGTTCAGCCGTTCTGTTGGTTGACCGAGCTGCTGCCCTATCATTCTGGATCAGCAAAATGTTCTCACTGAGAATGAGTCGCGCAATCCGGCCATCGCATCCCGGGAGAGTTGCAAATGGTGAACTCAGGAATCGAAAGGTCAACCGCGGCAAAATGGTCTGCTGATCTGGATACTTCAAGAGGCATGGAAAAGTTGTTTCAGGTACTTTCGCGATGTCCTGACCGAGTGCGCCAATCTGCGACTCAATTCTTCGCAGTTCATCGTGGAAGGCTTACGGTCCAGGTACATTTGAATGTTCGCGAATTCCTTCTCGTCGAACTTGGCCTCGAATGGCCCACGCCTCGCGACTACGATGACCTCTTCAGCTGTGTGGTTTGGATCATCTCGCAATAGCCAACGCGCAATATCGACCATGACGTTGCCCATTCCAATAATTGCGATGCGCTTCCCGACAGAAAAATCCTGACCGGCGAAAGGTGGCAACCGGTTGTAGTGATAAACAAAATCTTTAGCGGAATAAACTCTGCGAGCGTTCTCTCCGGGCAAACCAAGTTTTTTTGTGGCTTGGGCACCGACTGCGAATACCATCGCTGCGGGGCAGAATTCACGAAGCCGTGGTATCGACATTAAGGAAGTGCCGCCGACTGGCACATGGCCGAAGTAATGAACATTGGGCAGCCCGAGCACCTTGTCAAACTGTTTTCGCAGCCCGTTTTTCATTTTGTCCTTCAGCGGATAGATTCCGTACTCCGCCAAACCTCCAGGCTTGATGTCACGATTGAAGATCAGAACTTCATGCCCGGCTAAAGCCAGTTTCTGCGCAGAGAACAACCCTGCCGGCCCGGCTCCGATGACGAAAACAGTTGCCATTCTTTCTCTCCTCGAAAGATCAACTCAAGGGATGCACCGCGGTCCTTAGCATGCGATCAACGATTGCCGATAAAGTGACTCGCGAACTGGCGCGCTGGATAGAGCCTTCGCGTGTGGCCTAATTAGAACCGACATCCGGTTCACTTCTGTGTTGTCCTGTTGCTCGAGCTCCCTGGGCTGCGATTGGCTCTTCAAGATCCCCTATCGTCTTAACGAGCCAACCCCGGAGCGTCGCCTCAATTTCCTTGTTGGTAGTGGTGCCGTAAAGGCTGTGGATTGTTTGCCCCTCCTGGTTCAGCGGAATATGGTGGCACGGAACGGTCTCATGCCGGCGTTCAGTTGGCACAAAGCTCATCAGCACGCAGTGCCCCTCAGGATCGCAAGCGCAGTACTTCTTCTTGGGGCAGTTCGGTGACTCCTCGAAGAAAAGAGGTTGTCTCCACTCAACTGATGTTTCCATGCAGAACAAGGGCTGTCTGGATCCAATTGCGACTCGATAGCCGCCGCTGTCCAGAAATTCCCGTTCATGTTTCAGAACCGAAAGCGCATTGTTGCTGTTTTTCATTGTTGGCCTCGCAATTACGCAATACCTGACCTAGTTGTTGTTTACTCCAGTCCGAACCTGCTTGCAGTGATTGAACGCACACTTGATGCAGTATTCGATGTGGCCTCGCCAGCAATGCTGTGACCCGGGTCACTGAGTCGAATTTAATGGAAATCGATAATGTTCATATCGTCATTTCCGCTGGAACCAAGAGCCCTTGCCTTCTGACTGGCGCGAGGCAGAAAAATCGATTTTGGTACGGGGCCTTCCGGCACGATGCCTATTAAAACGGAGGCACGGCACCCGCTCCCATCTGCAGTTGATTGGAGGAAGGGACTGTCCTATTCACAAGAGACTTACATCGCGACCTTCTGGAAAAGGTGGACGAACTATTCCACATCAGCAATCGCATGCGCAGAATTGCGCTCCAAAGTGCAATCGTCGGGATGTCAGTCAGCATTCTGGGAATGATAGAAGCGGCAACGGGGCACCTGCCGGCCTTGGAAGGCGCCATCCTTCAGGCGTTGATCGATCTCGCCGCTGTCATCAACGCAGTACGAGTCGCGCTACCCACGAAAGATTTGGCAGATATGAATCAACCTCGTTCCTACTCGGATGCTAGGAGGAGGCAGCTGCTCAGCGGCCCTGCCCCGCCCCGCTCCGACAGCAAAAGCAGTTGGCATTTCTTATCTACTCAATGAATAGGGCTTAATGCCAGGGCTTGCCGAAGGTAACCCGCCACGTCATTGATGAAGCGATGAACCGACACTTCCGCGATGCGATGACCGATGAGGGCGTTCATAGCTTTTCCTACGGTGCCGAATGGGGGTTCGTAAAGACCTGAGAAGTCCAACTGCGTCTCAGTCGGAGTCAACGGGTAGATAGAAAGCTCGCCCTTCATTAGCGGGAACAAGCGTGGCGCGGTCGCTGCCTCCCATTCGAGCAGCAACCGAGTAGTGGGAGTTGGAATGACGTCAAGGATCTTTTCCTCGACGTTCTTGACCGAAATGTTGATATCGGACTTGACCCCAACACCGGCAAAGTCCACGTGCAGTTCCGCAGCAATCGATTGCACCCGGTAAGCGGCAGCTTTTGTGGCGGACTGAAACACGGTAAGTGCGTCGTCTCTGAGAGCGTCGCGGACCCGCTCGTAGGGATGGTTCACGTAGTCGTAGCAGCGAATCTGGTACGGCTTATTCATTAATGTCCTTCCATTGGTCTTCACAGTACCATCCTGCCAAGGCAAGGTTGAGCCTGGCGCAGAATTCAGCTCGAGGACTCCCTGGTCTGCACTTGAGCTTTCAAGGCTCCTCCTTCGCATTCAGGATGCGAGAAGCACTTCTCCGGCGTCCAACATCTCAGATTCGATCTCCCGAATGCGCTGACGTAACCAGTTGCGCAATGCTTCTTCAATTTCCGCGCTGGTTCCGTAACGGTAAAGAGAATCTACAGTGATTCCGTCCGCCGTGAGGGGAACAAAGCGGCAAGGGACCTGCTCGGCATGTAGATCGCTCGGAACAAACTGCATCAACCAGCAATCTTCGCAGCGTTGCTGCCGCGTTCTGTCGGAATGATTTGGACAGCTCGGGGATTCCTCGAAAATGTATGGGGCGCGCCACGGCCGATTCGGACTACGCTTATAGCCGCCCCGCTCCAGGAATTCGAGTTCTCGCTTGAGTAGTTTCAGAACAATCTGCGATTTGTTTTCCATAGTGGGCACCCCAGCTATCGCCAACCTAATATGGGCCATACTCGATCTGAAGACTAGGCGTGCCGTCACTGCCCGGTGTGACGGCCATCACAGAAGGGCAAAAGCGACGGCTTTAGGCTGCGTTCATGTCGTGCTCACTATCTGGCATTTCTTTCTGTAGGCTTCATTCCTCAGCACCGGCATCGGTAGCGCAACCCACATCGAAAACTGATTTCAGCGCCGTTCGGCCGCGCGACTTTGACGTGCGGCCAATGCTGGTCATCTGGGAAATGACCCAGGCCTGCGATTTGAACTGCGTGCACTGCCGCGCAAATGCCCAACCGCTTCGGCACCCGCTGGAGCTCTCAACTGCAGAAGCCTTCCACCTGATTGATCAAATTGCAGAGATGCGCGTACCGCTATTTGTGCTGACGGGCGGCGATCCGCTGAAGCGCCCGGATCTGATGCCGATCGTGCAGTATGCTTGCCGGCGTGGCGTGCGGACGTCGCTTACCCCGAGTACAACGCCACTTCTGGTGCGCAACGCCATATTCGACCTGAAAGCCAGCGGTCTGATGCGCCTAGCGTTAAGCCTGGATGGTTCGACCGCCGAGTTGCACGACGGTTTTCGCGGCGTGTCCGGCTCGTATCAGAAGACACTGGATGCTGTTGAATGGTGCCACGAGGCCGGACTTCCCATACAAATCAACACAACCATGTCATGCAGGAACCTTGCTGACATGGAAAACATGATCGAACTCCTGAAATCATTGCGCGTAGTATTGTGGAGCGTATTCTTTCTGGTCCCCACTGGACGCGCTCAACAGCGTGACCTGCTCAGCCCAGAGCAGCATGAACGAGTCTTCGCGAAACTCTACAACACTTCAAAAGAAGTCAAATTTCACATCAAGACCACGGAAGGCCAGCATTATCGGCGCTATGTCCTGCAACAGAAAGCGAAAGAGCCGAACTCACGAACCAAAGACAGTCTAATCGCGACGGCACCCAAGGGAGTAAACGATGGCAAGGGCTTCGTCTTCGTCAGCCACGTAGGCGAAGTGTATCCCAGCGGATTTCTGCCGATGTCAGCGGGGAATGTGCTCTGGGAACCGCTCGCAAACATATACCAAAGCTCGCCGCTGTTTCGCGCGCTGCGCGACAGCTCGCAATTAAGAGGAAAATGTGGCGCTTGCGACTTCAAAGACTTATGCGGCGGCTCGCGGGCCCGAGCTTACGCGGTAACTGGCGATCCTTTGGCGGAAGAGCCCTGTTGCGCATACATGCCTTAGCGAAACCGCCTGTACCCCTTTTTTAACGTTCGGCCGTCTTGTGACCACGATCACAGAAATAAGTAAACGGCATCACTTCGTTCCTGGTCAGCAGGTTATACGTTACAAAGTGTAAGTTGGAGGTGAATATGTCAGCTACCGCGCAGATATCCGAACAGAAACTGCTTGGCTTCAAACATATCCTGATCGCAACCGATTTTTCACCTGCGTCCGAGCTGGCAACCGAGTATGCGTTGGGGATTGCACGCCGCTACGGTTCGCAGCTAACGCTGGTGCATGCTCTCTCACCCGAACCTCGAGAGCCGATTCCGATGGATTCACCCCGCGACCTGGATGGTGAGAGGTTCAAGGCCGAACAACGGATGACGGAATTAACTGAGAAGGTGACAAAAACTGGTGTCTCAAGCCGCTTGCGGATCGAGCGAGGGCGCATATGGGACGTACTCTCTTCACTGATCCAGCGTGAGGATGTGGATTTATTAGTTCTGGGAACGCATGGGCGTGGAGGTATTAAGAAATTGGCCCTGGGTTCGGTAGCCGAGGAAGTCTTGCGCCGAGCAGACTGCCCGGTGCTCACTGTAGGACCAAAGGTTGCGGATGCAGCTTCAGCGGATTTCCGGCGTATCCTATTTGCGACAGATTTCGGGCCTGCGTCGGCAAAAGCTTTGCCCTACGCGTTATCTCTCGCCGAGGGTCAAGGTGGGAAGGTGGTTATCGTGCACATGATTCGACCAATGCCGGCAATCGCTACCGCCTATGCTCCAGCAGGCTGTGCGGCAGAAGATCTAATTGAGTGGGAAACGACGGCAAAGCAAGACAGCCTGAAAAAGCTTAAAAAACTTGTGCCGCCGGAGACGAAGCTGGTAGTACCTCCGGAATATGTGATCAGGACGGACTTTCTGCCGGAAGGAATTTTGAACGCGGCGGCTGAGCATGAGGTGGACTTGATCGTGATGGGAGCAAATCGGGCTCAGTCGGCGCGCGCGATCTCCCACATTCCGTGGGCCGTGACCTATCATGTGATACGTGAAGCCAGATGTCCAGTGCTAACGCTGAGAGGATAACGACCCCGTCTGCTTCGATGTGATTTGGGTCATTTTGCAGAGTGAATTTCAATCGGGTTCAACAATTCGTTGACCATTGTCATGACTCGCGGAAGTGCGTTTTTAGCGGCGGCAGACAGAATCTCCCCGTGATCGAAACATTCTCCGCCGATCGAAACAAGAAATGCCCGCGGTTCTGCCTCATACAACTGGTTGCACAAAGCAAGGAGCTGTGCGGATGCAAGATTGTGGTGCCCTGTGATGGCAATCACATAAAACCGTGACAATGCACACGGCGTCTGCCTTTAGCGAAGCGCCAGACTAGAGCCGAACTGGAGGTGCGTTGTGAAGCTACTAGAAGAAAGAATTGGAAGTGCTGTCGCCATCAAGAACATTCTCTTCGCTACCGACTTCTCGGAAGTCTCAGAAGCAGGACTGCCCTATGTGACGGCGCTGAGCCTCCGCTATGGCAGCAAGGTGCATGTGGTGCATGTACTCCCGGAATCTACCTTAGTTCGGCCTAGTCCGGTTGACCCGGCGCTACTCGGATCAATTTATGAGCAGGCGCATAGTGACGCTCAAGAGAAAATCCAGCAGCTTTCGAACCGGCTTCGAGGTTTTCCGCATGAGACATATATTCGACACGGAAAAGTGTCCGACGTGCTCTCGCAGATTATTCAGGAGCTGGAAATTGATCTGCTTGTTCTCGGTACACATGGGCGCACTGGCCTGGGAAAGCTAGTGATGGGTTCAATCGCGGAAGAAATCTTTCGCCAGGCGCCGGGGCCGGTCCTCACGGTCGGCCCGAGGGTTAGCACCATTGAGCGGATCATAGAGACCCGCCACGACCATAGTCTGCCGCCTGCGCAGATCAGGTTTCATCAGATTCTATATGCAACCGATTTTCGTTCTGGGTCGGCGAAAGCTTTGTCCTATGCAGCTTCGATGGCCCAAGAGTTCCAGGCACGACTAACTCTATTGCACGTAATCGAGGATTATGGAGACCATCTGCATGAGCGTCCGGGGCCGATCGACATTGCGTTACAAAAGCTGGAAGCACTGGTGCCCGTGGATACGGGATTGCGCTATCGGCCTGAGTTAGTCGCAGAATTCGGGATACCGAATGAGCTGATTCTGCAAACCGCGACCGAGTGCGACGCCGACTTGATTGTGCTGGGTTTGCAGTCTGCGGTCCGGCATATCGGTGCATCCACACACTTTGGCAACTCGACCGCACATAAAGTTGTAGCCGGCGCTAATTGCCCAGTTCTGACGGTTCGCAGCTAATCAAAAACTGAGGTGACCCACTTCTCGCGCTGGTCGGGAAGTGGGATCCTACAAAATAGAATGGAACCTCAATTGTCTAGTCAGTCCGAGCTGGAGTGGGATATTGAACATGGGTGTCAACGTCCCAATGTTCTGGGCGCTGGAGCCATTTGGTTTGTTCACAATATTCGTATAGGTCGTTTCTGAATTTAGGATCGGCAATCGCGATTAGCGCCTTCGCTCTCTCGCGAATCGATTTCCCGTGCAAGTACGCCACGCCGTGCTCGGTGACCACATAACGGACCAGTCCGCGGGAGGTAACCACACCGGCGCCAGGGCTCAACATTGGGACAATGCGGGAAATCGAACCACCCTTCGCCGTCGAGGACATGGCAATGATCGGCTTGCCGCCTTTCGAGCGTGATGCGCCGCGCAGGAAATCTACCTGGCCGCCAATGCCACTGTAGAACTGGTTGCCAATTGAGTCGGAGCACACCTGACCGGTAAGGTCAACCTGCAAAGCTGAGTTGATGGCGATCATGTTGTCATTGCAGGCGATCCGCGCCGGGTTGTTGGTGTAGGCAGTTGGGCGGAACTCGAAAATAGGGTTGTTGTCCACGAATTCGAAGAGTTTCCTGGTCCCCAGGGCGAAGCCTACTATGATCTTGCCCGGCTTGAAGTTCTTCCGGGCCCCGGTAAGCACGCCGGCATCGATCAGCGGAATCACACCTTCGGAAATCAATTCGCTGTGAATGCCCAGATCCTTACGGTTCATCAGAAAAGGCAAGACCGCATCCGGAATGCCACCGATTCCGGTCTGCAGGACAGCTCCGTCTTCAATTAGGCCCGCTACGTGGCGCGCGATTGCTACATGCATGTCAGTGACTGCTGGCTTCTTGAGTTCGCATAGCGGCCGCGACGATTCCACCACCGCATCTATGTCACTCACATGTATGAAACTATCGCCATAGGTTCTCGGCATATAGTTATTGATCTGCGCAATTACGTAGCGGGCACACCTGGCGGCGGTCAGCGTGGTGTCCACGCCTACGCCAAAGCTGCAATATCCATGAGAATCCGGCGGCGAGACTTCGATCAAGGCCGCATCAATCGGCATGGCGCCGCTGTCGAAGAGTTCTTCAATTTCGCTCAAATAAATTGGCGTGTAATCGGCGCGACCATCATTGATCGCCTCTCGGACGTTAGCGCCGATAAAAACGGCATTGTGGCGAAAGTGCCCGGCCATTTCCGGAGCAACATAGGGAGCCACGCCCATCGTCATCATATGAACGATTTCGACATTTCGCACCGCGGGCGCGCGACGCATCAGCGCCTCGACCAGCGTCTCCGGCTCGGCGCAACCTGGCTGGATGTACACCCGCATGCCTGATTCGACAAAGCTTAAGGCTTCATCTGCGGTTCGTAGCTTCCGAGAATAGTCGGCTTCCCAAGGCACGTTTATCTCCTCTTATGCGGTGGCTCTGGCCGCTTCAATTTCCATTTCGGCGCGTGCTTTTTCGTACCCGATGGCAGCGTAATAGATTGCGCGATCGAAAAAGCGATCCAGCAATTGGAGCATTTCCAGTTCGCCGAAAGCTTCCACGGGGCGATCAATCTCGGCCTGTGTTCTGAGGAACTCCCAAAGATTGTCCTTGGTCAGAACAATCGCCCACGCCACCTGGCTAAAAGGCACGTTCTGCATGGCCCGCCGAGCGCCGATGCGGAGATATCGTTGTTCGAGGTCAAGCTCATCTTTGGTCATCAGCCAATCGCCCAAATGACGGTAGATTTCGTAAACTCGCTCTTGTAGATCTTCCGTAGGGACCCGTGTATATTCGGGTGTCGCTTCCGAATTCTGGACACGGGTTAAAAGGCAAGAGGCCAACGCATGAGAGTTGTTTTCAATAAGGCGGACGAGGCGATAAAGGGTCATCATGGCGATCTCCTCTGTTCTGGTTCCAGTATCGGTTGAGGAAGGAAGTTGGGCGATGATGGGGGCCACAGAGGATTGTGATTTTGATCACAAACGGCGCTAAGGGAGGACTCAGAGATTGCCAATCTGTCGGTCCGGATTGCAGGTCCGTCACGCCGGCTCGACGGTTTGTCGTTCAAATTTCCGCTGCGCCAAGTATTGGTACATCGCGAAGCGAGCGTCAGCATCGTGCTGCGCCTGGGCCCACAAACGGTTCGCATCTTCAGGATTGCTCTGGGTCAGCATCTTGAATCGCGTCTGCTGCTCCATGAAGTCCATTACCTTGCCGGTTGGCGTTCTGGAATCAAGCACCAACGGATTTTCCCCGATAATCGCGCGATCGGGATTGTAGCGATATAGCAGCCACTGACCCGATTCAACTGCCGTCTTTTGATCTGACATTGCGGTTGCCACGTTGATGCCGTGAGCAAGGCAGTGCGAATAGGCGATGATCAAGCTCGGACCGTCATACGCCTCAGCTTCAAGGAACGCTTTAAGTGTGTGCTCGTCTTTGGCGCCCATCGCGACGCTTGCGACGTACACATTGCCGTAACTCATTGCCATGAGTCCCAGGTCCTTCTTGGGAGCAAGTTTCCCTCCAGCGGCAAACTTCGCTACCGCGGCGCGCGGGGTTGCCTTAGACGCTTGTCCCCCGGTATTCGAATAAACTTCGGTGTCGAGCACCAGCAGGTTTACATTGCGCCCGCTTGCTAGAACGTGGTCGAGTCCGCCGTAACCAATATCGTAGGCCCAGCCGTCGCCACCGACAATCCACACACTCTTCTTCACCAGCAAATCGGCGACTGCGAGGAGTTGCTTTGCGTCTGATGAATCATGTTTTTGCAGAAGTTTCTTCAACTCAGCCACCCGCTCGCGCTGGAGATAGATATCCGATTCGTCTTTCTGCAAGGACGTGAGAAGCGCTATAACCAGATCCTCGCCTATCGCCGGCGCAAGACGCTTCACCAGCTCGCGTGCGAATTCAGCTTGCTTATCGATAGATACGCGGAAGCCCAGGCCGAACTCAGCATTGTCTTCGAATAGTGAGTTGGCCCAGGCCGGTCCACGCCCCTCCACATTCTTTGCCCACGGAGTTGTGGGCAGATTGCCGCCGTAAATCGATGAGCATCCGGTCGCGTTCGCGATCACGGCGCGATCGCCAAAAAGCTGAGAAACCAATTTCAGATACGGCGTCTCGCCGCACCCTGCGCACGCGCCCGAAAACTCGAACAAGGGCTGCTGCGCCTGTTGCTGTCGGATGCTTGTCAGCTTGATCTTTCGCCGATCAAGCTCCGGGATATTCAGGAAAAATTCCCAGTTGTCGCGCTCCGACGCGCGCAGCGGCGCCTGAGACGCCATGTTGATCGCTTTCAATGGGGTCTCGCCCTTGTTCTTAGCCGGGCAAATATCTACGCAGATACCGCAGCCGGTGCAGTCTTCTGGCGCAACCTGAATCGTATATTTCATTCCCCGCCATTCTCTGTCATTGGCGTCGGTAGCCTTGAAAGTCGCAGGCGCGTTGGCTAGGTGCTCGGCTTCGTACACCTTGATCCGCATTACCGCGTGCGGACAAACCATGGCACATTTGCCGCACTGGATGCAGGTTTTCGTGTCCCACACAGGAATGTCGAGCGCGATGTTACGCTTCTCCCATTTGGCAGTACCAGTTGGATAAGTGCCGTCGGCAGGAAAAGCGCTCACGGGAATCAAGTCGCCGTGGCCGGCATATATGGTGCCGAGCACATCGCGCTCATACTTGTTCGCCTCTGTCGAAAACGGAGGCGCAATTTCAATCTGGCTGGTCGCTTTCTCTGGAATCGCTACTTCAAATAGGCAACTCAGGGTCTCCTCCACGGCGTGCAGATTCTTCTGTACGACTTCTTTACCCTTCTTGCCATAGGTCATGCGAATCGATTCGCGAATTGCTTCGATGGCCTGCTCGCGAGGCAATACTTTTGAGATCGCAAAAAAGCAGACCTGCATGATCGTATTCATGCGCGATCCCATGCCGGTCTCGCATGCAACTTTGTAGGCGTCGATCACATACAATCTGGCTTTCTTCGCGATCAGTTGCTCTTGCACTCGGCGCGGCAGGTGATCCCATACTTCATCGGGACCGAATGGACTGTTCAGCAGGAACACGCCACCAAGCACTAACGACTCGAGCATGTCGTAGCGCTCAAGAAAAATCCACTGATGACAAGCGACAAAATTCGCCTTCGAGATCAGGTACGTGGAACGAATCGGCTGCGGACCGAAGCGCAAGTGCGAGACCGTCATGGCACCGGATTTCTTCGAGTCGTAAACGAAGTAGCCTTGAGCGTAATTGCTGGTGTTCTCGCCGATGATCTTGATGGAATTCTTGTTAGCGCCAACTGTGCCGTCGGCGCCTAGTCCGTAAAACATCGCCCGAACAATGCTTTCCGGCTCAATCGAGAACTCGGGATCGTAACTCAAACTTGTGCGGCTTAAGTCATCGTTGATTCCGATAGTGAAATGATTCTTCGGTGTTGGATTCCCGAGATTCTCGTATACCGCCTTTACCATCGCCGGGGTGAATTCCTTTGACGAAAGGCCGTATCGGCCTCCGACAATTTTCTGCTGTACAGGCGAGACGCCTGTCGCTCCACTCTCTGTTTTGGGGGATACGGCCGGACCAGCCCGTCCTTCAAATAACGCATTTACCACATCCAGATATAACGGCTCTCCTGCCGCTCCAGATTCTTTCGTTCGATCGAGCACGGCAATCTTCTTTGCAGTTACAGGAAGAGCTTGGAGAAAATGCTCCACCGAGAATGGCCGATATAAATGTACTTTCAGCAACCCAACTTTTTCTCCATGAGCATTCAAGTATTGAACTGTTTCTTCGGCAGTTTCAGCCCCGGATCCCATCATGACGATTACGCGCTCGGCATCTGGAGTGCCGACGTAATCGAAGAGGCGATAAGAGCGTCCGGTGAGCTGGGCAAGTTTGTCCATTGCCGCCTGTACCTTCCGTGGACAGGCGGCATAATAGGGATTCGCGGCTTCGCGGCCTTGAAAGAAAACATCGGGATTCTGCGCAGTTCCGCGTAGTACCGGATGATCGGGAGACAACGCACGTTGTCGGTGCTCGAGCACGCTGTCTAAATTGATCATCGCGCGCAGGTCGCTTTCGCCGAGTATTTCGATTTTGTTCACCTCATGCGAAGTGCGGAAGCCGTCAAAGAAATGCAGAAAAGGGATACGGGACTCGAGAGTGGCTGCATGGGCGATCAGCGCCATGTCCACCGCTTCCTGGACGGAGTTGGAGCACAGCATCGCGAATCCCGTAGTTCTACACGACATCACATCCGAGTGATCACCAAAAATCGACAGCGCATGGGCGGCGATGGTACGGGCAGTCACATGAAACACCGTTGGAGTGAGCTCTCCAGCGATTTTGTTCATGTTCGGAATCATCAAAAGTAACCCCTGTGACGCAGTGAAGGTGGTTGCCAACGCCCCAGTCTGCAGCGCTCCGTGTACCGTGCCAGCAGCGCCGCCTTCACTCTGCATTTCGATGACATGCGGGACCGTGCCCCAGATATTCGGCACGCCTTCTGAAGCCAATTGATCGGTCCATTCGCCCATCGGAGAAGACGGCGTAATCGGATAAATTGCGATTACTTCATTCAAGCGATAGGCGACAGTGGCAACGGCCTCATTGGCGTCCAGGGTTTTGAACTTGCGTTCCATTAGGACCTTCTCGGTCACAATTAAGTCTGCGCGCTAGCTGGCTTGATGTCGGCACCTGGCATCACTGGCGGCTGTGCGCCTGATCACACTCGTATACTTTGCTAATCGAAGCTGACAAGGGTCTGAACGCAGGCTAGAGATCGAGCGCAGCCCGGACAGTGCGTTGGTCTTGGAGTTGACGCACGCGGAAGCCGAGTTTCTTGAGAACGCTTTGAATGAGGGTGTTGTCTCGCAGCATCTCGGCCGTTAGCCGATCGATCGGTTGGTTTCGAGCATGCTCGATCAAGCGTCGCATCAACTCGGTACCTAATCCGCGCCCCTGATACTCATCGGATACCAATGCCGCCACTTCAGCTGTTTTGGAATCAGGCAATTTTCCGAGCCGCGCCACCGCCAGTATGTTCTGCTCGCCTGTGAGTGGGTGAGTATGAGTGGCCACGAGGACAGTCTCGCGCTTGGGGTCCGCGAAACAGATTTGCTCCAGGCGTCTATGCGCTGTCCGCGCAGCAAGACTCAGCGTTTCGAAATACCGCATGTAAACAGAGCGTTCAGATAAACTTCGGTGAAACTTGATCATGAGTGGCTCGTCAGCTGGACAAATGGACCGAATCTCAACCTGGGTTCCATCACGCATCGTCCACTCTGCGGAATCTGGAGCGCGAACGGCTAACCGATGGTCATCGTTGGGTTCGTTTTGCATGCGTCTGTTGCGTAGCCACCGGCGCTCCCTTCTACTGCACGGGCAACGCTTGACTGTCCTCCATCACAAGACTCGTTGCGTGTATCTGCGGCTCAAACTTTTGTGTAGTCGAAAGCGCACGCGAAACCAGGCAAAGCCGCTTGGCCTTTTCCAGCAGGCGGTCGGCGCGAGCACGCTCTTCATCGCTCGAGATTGTGAGTTTCGGACGGATCACGATTTCGTTGAAAGTGTAACCCGACTCGGACTTAACAACGTTGCCAAGCACCTCCACTTCGAGATCGGTAAAATGAAAGTCGGAATAAGCTGCGAGAGCCTGGAACGTGGTAGTGAAGCAACCCGCAACCGCGCTAAGCAGCAGGTCCTCTGGCGACCATCGGCCATCTAGTCCGCCAAATTGTGGTGGAGCGGTGAAATGAATGGCATTAGGCGCAGAGTCGGATTTCGCCAGCCCGGTTTTGCCCGAAGACCACCAAGCTACGACTCGATAGGTGTGATCGTTTTCCATAATCGAACTCCTTTTAGAATCTCAGCAACATAGTTATGCGGTTTTCAGTCCTACTGCGCGATCTGGAACGTGACCGTAATGCTCGTCTCTACTTCAACTGGCTCGCCGTTGAGCAGGTAAGGCCGATAGCGCCATTGTTTAACTGCCTCAATAGCCGCTGGCACGAGAATCGGATGCCCGCTTATCACTTGAAGCTCGGTAATGGTGCCATCTCTACTGATAATGGCTTTCACCAAGACCACTCCCGTGACTCGCGCCATTACAGCTAGCTTCAGATAAATCGGCTCAATCTTGGTGATCACCATCCCCTGCGTCACTCCTTGCGATACGCGGATGCGTTTCACCGGCTCGGTCCTCGGAATGACCATGCTGTTTTTCGACGAGGAGCTGATAATCCCGCCGATCACCCCGCCGATCTGTCCGCCGGGAATGCCTCCGGGAATTCCGCCCACCACTCCTGCCGCTATTGCGGGCGGGGCTTC
>Ga0070714_100001463_pt1 | contig 17203 bp, 14 predicted proteins | sample LARL83metaG_FD_65450 | JGI IMG/M metagenome (GOLD analysis project Ga0070714, IMG submission 65450) | Corn, switchgrass and miscanthus rhizosphere microbial communities from Kellogg Biological Station, Michigan, USA - LAR L8-3 metaG | ecosystem: Host-associated > Plants > Roots > Rhizosphere ... | reverse complement strand
CACTCCGTTCGCCATTCGCCGGCGAATGGTGCCCTAGTGCCGGTGGACTCCCGTGTCGTGGCAGAAATGGATCGCCGCCGCGTCGAGCGACTGCACCCGGTCGAGCGAGCGGTCCCAGGCCTCGGGGTCGGCCGCCTGGCCATCGGCGGCGGCGTCCAGGTCGCGGTCGAGATAGGTGGAGACGCGGTAGGCCGCGTCGCCGATCAGGATCTGCTGTCCCTCGGCGGTGTCGATCACGACGCACTGGTGGCCGCTCGTATGCCCGGGCGTGCTGATGACGCGCACGCCGGGCGCGATCTCGGCGTCGCCGTCGAGCAGCTCGAAGCGCGCCCCCATGAACTCGTACCAATCGCCGAGCTCCGGCGACTCGACTCGCGCCCGCTCGAGCTCGGTGCGCTGGATGTAGAAGGGCGCGTGCTTGAACACCGGGTTCTGGCCGCAGTGGTCGAAGTGGAGATGGCTGTTGATGACCAGGCCGACGTCGGAGGGGATGAGGTCCTGCTCGGCGAGGGCGTCGGCGACGGAGACGTTGACGCAGCGCCAGTAGGCGATCGCCTCCTCCGGTCCGCCGATGCCGGTGTCGGCCAGGATGGCCGGCCCGCGATCGGGCAGGATCAGGAATCCGTGTACCGGGACCTGGTCACCGCGCAGCGTCACCGAACCCAGATGCAGCCGGCGCAGGGAATTCACCCGCCCATTCAACCCCTTCCACTCGAGCTGCGGTTACCGGCGACTGCCCACCACCCCGATAGCCACCCGCCCTGGGGGGTGGCGCGCAGCGTATTTGGCGGCCCGGGGGGCCTGTCAACCCAGCCTGTTAAGGCGATCTCGCCGCGCGCGGTGCGCAGCCGCCGCGCGCGGTGCGCAGCCGCCGCGCGCAATGTGCCGCAGATAAGGCGCCTAGGCCAGGGACTCCAGCCAGGCTCGGTGCAGGGCGCCATAGCGGCCCTCGCCGGCGCGCAGCGCCTCGGGTGAGCCATCCTCGACGATCCGGCCGGCGTCGATCACCAGGACGCGGTCGGAGATGTCGACCGTCGACAGGCGGTGGGCGATGATGAACGCCGTCCGGTCCTTCAGCAGGGTGCGCAGGGCGCGCTGCACGAGCCGCTCGGTCGGCAGGTCGAGCGACGCCGTCGCCTCGTCGAGGATCAGCACGCGCGGGTCGGCGAGGAACGCGCGCGCGAAGGCGACCAGCTGCCGCTGACCCGACGACAGCCGCACTCCACGCCGCCGCACGCCGGTGTCGTAGCCCTCCGGCAGCGCCGCGATGAAGTCGTGGACTCCGACCGCGCGGGCTGCGGCCTCGATCTCCGCGCGCGACGCATCGGGGCGCCCGAAAGCGATGTTCTCGAGGATCGATCCGCTGAAGAGGAACGACTCCTGCGTCACCATGACCACCGCACGGCGCAGATCTGACGTCGCCAGGTCGCGCAGGTCGGTGCCGTCGAGCGTGACGCGGCCCAGCTGCGGGTCGTAAAACCGCGCGATCAGCCTCGCGATGGTCGACTTACCTGCGCCCGTCTCTCCGACCAGCGCCACGACCTGGCCCTCCGGCACCGTGAACTGGACGTCGAGGAGAACCTTCTTCTCCAGGTACGCGAAGGACACGCCTTCGAAGGCGACCTCACCCCGGGCGGCCGGCAGGGCCGCCGGATGGTCCGGCTCGGGGACGGTCGGCGTCTCCTCCATCACGCCCGCGATCTTCTCGAGAGCCGCGGCCGCCGCCTGGAGCACGTTGTAAAACTGGCTCAGGTCCTGCATCGGGTCGAAGAACTGACGCAGGTAGAGCACGAAGGACACGAGCACGCCGACCTTCAGGTCTCCGCGCGTCACCAGCAGGCCGCCGACGCCGAGGACCGCCGCACTCGTGAGGCGGCCCAGGAATGAGATTCCCGGACCGAAGAGTGCCGCCACCTGGCTCGACCAGATGTTGGCGTCGCGGTAGCGCGCGGTGAGGTCTTCGAAGATCGCCTGGTTGCGCTCCTCACGGCGATACGTCTGCACCGCACGAATGCCGGCGAGGGACTCCGTGAAGTGCACGATGACCAGGGCGACCGCCTTCCGCACCGCGCGGTAGGCCCGGCCGGACTCGTTCCGGAACCACCGGCTGACGAGGAGGATGAATGGCGCTGAGGCCAACACCACCAACGCCAGCCAGAGGTCCAGGCGCAGCAGGATGACCGCAATCACGACCACCGACAGCAGGCTGCGAACGAGCGAGTTCAGTCCCGTCGCAAGCAGCTCATAGATCGCGTCGATGTCGGTGGTGAGCCGCGCGATGATGCGGCCCGAGCCGTAGTGCTCGTAGAAGGCCAGGCTCAAGGCCTCGACGTGGCGGAAGAGGCGGTTCCGGAGGTCGTAGAGGAACTCCTGCCCCACCCGGCCGGAGACCCGGAGGAACGCGCGTTGCGCGAGTACCGCGGTCAGGTAGGCCGTGAACAGCGCGCCGGCATAGAGCCAGAGGACGTTGAGCTTGCGCGGGATGAGCGCCTGGTCGATCGCCTGGCCGATCAGCCAGTTGGGCGACAGCGACGCCGCGGTCTCAATGAGCACGAACACGAGCGCAAGCGCCAGTTGCCGCCGATAGGGCTTGAGGAGCGCCAGCATCAGCCGGCGGCTGCGGTCGCGGGTGAAAGCCGCCAGGCCGGCAGAGACCTCGTCGACGTCCTCCGAGGCGACGCCGCGCCAGCTGGCGGGATCGATGGGCGCGGTGCTCACGGGCGGGACCTCCGGCAGGCTATGCGGCCATCCAGGTGCGCCGGATGCAAGGCGGCGACGAGCACGCGAGAGAGCGCACCTTGGTGCGTGACCGAGCGCGCGCAGGAGCCAACGCGGCAGACGGCCCGCCTGGTCGCCGCAGAGCCGGCGGAGGTTCCCGCCCGTGGGCGCCCCATCAGGCTCCTACCTCGGTCAGGTCGTCGGCTTCGCTGGACAGCAGCTCGCGATAGAGGGCGCTCGAGTGGAGCAGCTCGCGGTGTGTGCCGACGGCGACGATGCGTCCCTCGTCAAGCAGCGCGACGCGGTCGGCCAGCGTCAGCGTCGACGGCCGGTGCGCCACGACCAGCGCGGTCGCGCCGCTCAGGACCGACTTCAGCGCCTCTTCGATCAGCTCCTCGGTGTGCACGTCAACCGCTGAGAGTGGGTCGTCCAGTACCAGCAGGCGCGGCCGGCCCAGCACGGCACGCGCCAGCGCCAGTCGCTGCCGCTGGCCACCCGACAGGCTGTAGCCCTGCTCGCCGATCCTGGTCTCTAGTCCCCAGGGCAGCTCGTCGACGAACTTCGCCTGGGCCACGTCGAGCGCCCGCTGGAGGTCGTCCTCGTCGGCCTCGGGCCGGCCCATGATCAGGTTCTCGCGCACGCTCGCCGAGAACAAGATCGGGTCCTCGAAGGCGAAGCCGATGGAGCCGCGGAGCTCCGCCAGCGACAGCTCGCGCACGTCCTCACCGTCCAGCAGAAGCGCGCCTTCCGTTGCGTCATAGAGCCGGGGCACGAGGTTCGCCAGGCTCGTCTTGCCCGAACCGGTGCGGCCGACCAGGGCCAGCGTCTCGCCCGGCCGCACGTCCAGGTCGAGCTCGCGCAGCACCCAGCGCGCGGAGTTGGGATACCGGAATCCGATCCCCCGGAATGTGAGGGCAGCAGCGGCAGCAACAGACTCCTCCCCGTTTGACAGAGAGCTGCCCCGCCGAAGGCCTGACGCAGGGGCCTCGGCATCAGCGATGTCAGGCGAAACCGACAGGACCTCCCAGAGCCGCTCCGCGGCGGAGGTGGACTCCTCGTACATGGAGAGGATCCAGCCGAGGCCGTCGAGCGGCCACGCGAGCATCTGGACGTAGGTGATGAACGCCAGCAACCCGCCGACGGTCAGGTGCCCGGAGATCGCGGCGGCGCCGCCGATCAGGATCACGAACGCCAGGTTGAAGTTCGGCACCGCGCTCATCAGGGACCAGAGCCCTGAGCGCAGGCGCACGGCCGCGAGGTTGGTGGTGAGGAGCAGGTCTGCCTTGCTCTCGAACTGGTCGACGAGGAGCGGTTCGCGGCCGAAGGCCTTGACGATGCGGACGCCGGTTGCTGCCTCTTCGACGACCGTCGCGATGTCCCCCGCTTGGTCCTGCGCCCTCCGAGCGATGGTGCGGTACTTGGAATGGAAGTAGCGGCTAAGCAGGATGACCGGCACGGCGGCGACCGCGGTCATCGAAGCGAGCGGCGCGTCGAGCCGGAGCATGAAGACGAGGACGACAAGGAAGGTCACCACCAGCTGCACCAGAGCGACCAACCCGAAGGCGACGAAGCGCCGGATGGTGTTGATGTCCGCAATCGCGCGCGACAGCAGCTGGCCGGACTGCCACTGGTCGTGGAAGCCGACGTGCAGAGCCTGCAGGTGCGCGTAGAGGTCGTCGCGAATGTCGCGTTCCATGCGGAAGCCGGCGACGTTGACGCATTGCCGGCGGGCGAAGGCAAGCCCGAACTCCAGCGCGCCCAGCCCGACGATCAAGCCGGCGTAGAGCGGCAGGCGCCGGAGGTCGTGCTGCGCGATCGGCCCGTCGATCGCATCCTTCAGCACCTGCGGGATCTGCGTCGTCGCCGCCAGGCCCGCGAACGCAGCCAGGAGGCTGAGCGCGGTCAGACCCCAGTAGGGCCGGAGGTAAGGCAGAAAACGAACGCGCAACAGAGTCATGGCGGGGGGCTCTGCTAAGTGTGACGAAGCGGGCGCGGCTATTCTCGGACGGTGCTGACAACGCCGAAGGGGTTTCTTTGTGCGATCGCGGCGTTGATGACGGCGGTGGCGCTTTCAGCGTGTCAGTCCGCCCCCGGAGCGCGGCCTTCGCCCAGCCCGCCGCGGGTGGTCGCGCTTGCCAACCACAACACCCGGTTGGGCAACAGCCGCACCGCCGCGGAGCTCGGCGCCGCGGTCGGCCGCTACCTGTATCCCCGGGTGTCCTACTGGGAGGTGGCCGTCGTCACAACGCCACCCGCTGGGACACCTGCGGACCCCCTCGACCAGGCTAGCCTCCAGCAGGCCGGAGCGAGTGTTAGACAGGTGCGCGTCGTCATCGCCACCGAGGAGGCAGACGGGATCAAGTCCTTCCGGGCCGGCGGCCACGCCCACGAGCGGGAGATCGCGCTGGCGGTCGCCCACCTGGAGGCGAGCTACTTCACCCAGGCGACCAGCTACGAGGTCGATGTCTACTACGGCGAGGCCGACCTGCACGCGATCGCCACGCTGAAGGGCGCCACCTTCACCTACCAGGTGCACGACACTCTGTGAGGACGATCGCAACCGTGCTCGCACTCCTCGTGGCGGGCGCCGCCTGTTCGAGCGTGCCGAAGCAGCAGCCTCCAGCCGCGCTCGCGCCCTGCGATCGCCTCGACCTGCCCGTCGCGGTGGCCGGAGAGCCTCCGCCGGCGGTGATGCAGGACGTCGCGGCGGCGAACACCGAGTACGTGCTCGGCGTCCCCGGCGATAAGCCGGAGGTACTGAAGCAGGCGACGGTGGGCGTGCCGCGCCTGGTCGGCGGCGGGCTCTGGCTGACACGCGCCGAGGGCGCGGCCGAGGTCGAGGAGGTGAACGGGCTGTCCTGCCACCGCATCGCGCCGGGTGACCTACTGGAGGTCTCGCCGCACGGCAAGGAGATCGCGGCGAGCCTGAACCCCCAGACGCAGGTACTGCTGGACTCGTCAGGACGGCGGCTGGCCAAGCTCGCCCCGCAGGTGATCGCGTGGTTCGCCGACGACCGCGCCGTGGCGATCAACGGCACGACGGTCCGGGTCTACTCCGGCGGCCACGCATCCACCGTCCCCCACGACTCGGCGGTGCAGATCATCGCGACTCTCGGCAGCGATCGGCTGGTGGAGACCAAGGCCCGTTCGACGCAGCTGATGACCCTGACCGGCCAGGTTTCCCCGCTCATCGACGAGCTCCTGCAGCCGGCCGCCGGCTCGCCGGACGGCCGCTACGTGGCAGGCCTGGATCCCTACGTCGACAGGCTCCTCCTGGTCGACGCCGGCTCTGGCAAGTCGGCGACTCTGCCCAACCCCGGCGGGGTCCTCAGCGTGCGCTGGTCGGCCGATTCCCAGTGGCTCGCCGTCGTCGGCCGCTACGGCGGCAGTGTCATCCACATCCCGGACGGCCGGGCGATCTCGCTGGGCTCCCTGAACGTCCTCTCCTGGTAAGAGCCAATTTCCCTCTCCTGAGGGGAGGGGATCCGTCGCCTACCGCTTCCGGCGTCGCCTCAGAAGCGGAACCGCGGCCAGGCCGACCAGAGCCGCGCCGACCACGACCAGGCCGATCGGGAGCCAGGGCGCCGGCGGCGCGGCTGCCGCCGTGAACGGGTTGTTGCCGCTGATGGCACCGAGGACCGCGTCATAAGCGGGCGTCGCGTCGGTGATCGTGGAGATGTTGTCCTGCGGCTCGCAGGGCGCCCCGGTCCCAGGAGCGATCGTGGGAGGCAGGCCGTCGTCGAGAACGCTGTAGGCCGTCACCTTCTCCAGCACGCTGCCCTTGGTGGGGCCGCCGACTGCGGAGGCCGGCACCGTGATGACCCACTGGTTGCCGTTCTTCGCCCCGGTGACCGACGTGCCGCCGCTGTAGTCCACGAGGGTCGGGAACGTGGCCGTGCCGATGCCGGGCCGGTCGAAGCTGGCCGGCGTGCCGGCTGTGAACGTCGGCGCGCCGCCGGCGTTGGACTGCGCCTTGGCGAAGTAGATCTTGCCGCCCACCTGCCAGGTCGTCAGCCACCACACATTGGTCTGGCACGTCGAGTCCGGGCTGGTCAGGTTGCTTAGATCCGCCACGGGGACGTGAACGATCACGTTGCTGCCATCCCAGTCGATGAGCGACCCGGTGAGGTCGAGCTGCGCCTGGTTGGTGCCGGCGCCGGAACCGGCGCCTGTGCGTGGAGAGACCGGGTAGAGAGCGTCGCCCGTAGCGTCCTTGATCCCGGTGTTGGTCGGCTTCGTACTGAACCGCGAGTCGCTGACATAGCCCGAGCCGATCAGCTTCGGACCCGCCACCTGGCGGGCCGTCTCCGTCACCGGCACGCCGGGCACCACGGTGGTCGGCAGCGTTGACAGCCGGTTGGCGTCGTCGGCCCACGTCGCCTGCGCGGCGCCATCCGCACCGATGTCGATGCTGATGAAGTCGGCCATGTTGCGGTTGCCGGGTGGGACGTTGACACCGCAGACCGTCCCGAGTAGACAGATGTCTCCCACGTGGTTGGGACCGATGCCGACCTGGGCCTGCTGCCAGTGCGCGCTGTTGGTGTTCGCGTTGGTGCTCACCGCCATGAAGGGGTGCCAGGGCCGATCAGGGTTGGTGGTGTCGCTCGGATACTCGTGCTGCGGCGTGTTCAGCCAGACGGCCGCGAGCTTGCCGGCGTCGCCGGCCGCGATCCAGCCCATCACGGAGCTGCCGCCCGCGGTGCCGCTGTTCAAATCGATCCGCTGCGCCGGCGCCCAGACCTTGTGATCCGGCAGGTCCTTCGAGTACGTGTAGTACAGGTGCCAGCTGGTCGCGGGCGGGGTGCCGCTCGCCTGGTTGCCGTCGCCTTCGATCCACGCCTCGTAGAGGGTGCGGTCGCGGCCCATCGCCAGCACCGGGAAGAGGCTCCCCTGCTCCGCCCAGGGCTTGCCCTGGTAGCTGTTGGAGGCGGTCTGGTAGCCGAGGCTCGCGAACTGGCCCGCGCCGCCGTAACCGGCACCGGCGGTCTGCGGCTCCGGGCAGTTGGCCCCGGCGCTGCAGATCGGCTTGCCGATGGCGACGCCGAACTCGTTGTCGGAAGCACCGTTCGGGCAGCTGCCGTTGCAAGACAGGGCCGTGTACACGAACCCGGTGACGGGATCGACGGCCATGTTGCCGTGCCAGTGGAAGCTGTTGATCGTCCCGGCTTCGGCGAAGTTGGCGGCGACCAGGTTGTCCAGTGGCACCCCGGGGTCGGCAGCGTGCCAGTTGACGCCGTCGGTGGACCACCCGAACGCCAGGCCTCCGATCGTGCTCCCGCCGCCGAGGCAGCCGTCGCACGACCAGGACATGAAGCTCACCGGCGTGCTCCCCGCGGCCGCGTACTGCGGGGCCTGCACGGAGCCGATCGGATGCAGCACCGTCCCGAACGGGCGGTCGGCGGTGATTGCCGCGTCGGTGAAGCAGGCCGGTCCCGGCGTCATCGGGATCGGGTTGCCGTCGGCGTCAAACCTTCCGCTGCTGACGTCCACGAGAGCGTTCTGGTCCCAGAGGTAGACCTGCCCGTTCTGCCGGTCGAGCTGCACGAGCGAGTCGCCGCCTCCCGACACCTGGCAGAGATAGTGGCCACCGCTGGGGCCGAGAAGGGGGTAGGTGAGGCCGCCGTCGCGCGAGTGCCAGTACATGCTGGTCTGGGTCGCCGTTCCGGCCGGGCCGGTTATCCAGGCGTTGTTCGAGTTGTCGACCGCAATGTCAGGTTCGCCGACGCCCCGGATCGGGTCGACGACGGTGGGGATGCCGACGGCGAAGCCGCTCGCGGCCGCAACCGAGCTCGGCAGCACGATCGAAAGCATCGCGGCGGTGGCGACGACCGAGAGAAGTGCGAGCGAACGCGCCAGCTTGGTGTTCAACAATCCAAATTCCTTCGCGGCGACAAGAGATCCGTGGTTCGAGAGTGAAGTTAGCATCCGGTACTCGCCCAGGGCGAGCCCTCCGATGCCGTCGAAAGCCGTGGCCGTCCTCCAGACCGGCCGACGAAACGTTCAAGCCGGCGGTCACCTGAGTTGAGCAGTAGAGCTTTTTCTCCGCACCGTTTACGCTCCTTGTTGCGTGCGTGACTTTGTGAAATCGCCCGCGCAGGGCAGCCCGCAGCTGGGCTCCCTCGTGGCCGATTCGGTAGACGCCATCATCGGTACCGGCTCGCGGTCCGGCCCCCTCGAGACGGAGGTCCTGAAGCCTCTGATCGCGGCCGCCGCGCAGGTCGTCCAGCTGCGGGAGGGCCGCTTCGGGCCGCTCACCGCCGAGCAGCGTGAGGCTCTCAACCTGGTCTACGGCCGGCTCGGTCAGATAACCGCCACGCTGCGGGAGCTGACCGAGGGCACCAACCTGGCTGCCGAGGCGCTCCGAGAACCGACTCTTATCGGCTGACCGCGCTCAACCGCCGCCGCCGGGCTCCTCAATAGGCGCCCTGGCCTCGACGGTCAGGCTTCCGGGCGGCTGATCGAGCAGGTGACCCCCGTGCTGTGGTCGGGGCAGTAGCCGTACGGGTTCTTGTGCAGGTACTGCTGGTGGTACTCCTCGGCGAAGTAGAACTCGCCGGCGTCGCTGATGTCGGTCGTGATCGCGCCGTACCCGGACTGGCGGAGGGCGGCCGCGTAAGTCTCCCGCGTGCGCTCCGCCGCCTCGCGCTGCGCGTCGGAGCGCACGAAGATGGCCGAGCGGTACTGCGTGCCGACGTCATTGCCCTGGCGCATGCCCTGCGTCGGGTCGTGCTCCTCCCAGAACTCGCGCAGCAGCTCCTCATACGAGATCTGCTTCGGGTCGAAGACGACGCGGACCGCCTCAGCATGTCCGGTGCGACCTGAACAGACCTCGTCGTACGTCGCATTGGGCGTGGCGCCGCCCTCGTAGCCGACCGCTGTCGTGATAACGCCGGGCAGCTGCCAGAAGCGCTTCTCGGCACCCCAGAAGCAGCCCAGCGCGAACTCGGCCACCTCTGCGCCGGCGCGGTAGGGCGGGGCCATGGGCGTGCCGAGCACCGCGTGGCGACCGGGCTCGACGATGGGGTCAGCGCGACCGGGCAGCGCCTGGTCAGGGGTGGGCAGGTCGGTCTTGGAGCCGAACAGGAATCTCATCGCACCTTTGATACCCGCATTGCGGACGTCCTGTTCCGGTGTTTGGACGGGTGACGGGTGATCGGCGAGACTTGCTGCGTGCTCGAGCTCAGCCTCGTGAGACTGTGATCGCGGGCCGGCCCCGCCCCGCGGAAGGATCACAGCCCGGCGACGCACTGCGCGCCTGGACCGTTGAAGCGCTGCGAATAGGCGCGACTCCGATCGGCATCGTGGCGTGGTTCGTGCTGATCGTGCACCTCTGGGTGCTGCTCGCTCCCCATTTCCACCCACCTCCGTCGCCGCGAAGGTGGAACGACGCGCTGGTCTACGTGCAGGCCGCTTCGAGCGCACTGAAAAACCCTGGGCACCTTTACGACGCGGCCGTTCTCCAGCTGACCAGGCCGCGTGCGGTGAGAGCTTTCATCTACCCGCCCGGAGCGCTGCTTCCATTCCTGGGATTGGTTCCGCTGGCGAGCTCGGGCGGCGCGTGGCTGGCGGCCGCGGTATGGGCGGTGATCGATGCGATGGCGCTGTTTGCCGCCCTCACCTTGCTGGCGCGCCGGTTCCAGCTTTCCTGGCCGGTCATCGGCTGCTTGCTGGCGTTCATCAGCTTCACCCGCCCCATCTGGTGGGAGCTCGGTTCGGGCCAGGTAAACGGCCTGGTGCTGCTGCTCATAGCGGTCGCGATGTCCGACCTTCGCGCGGCGCGCTCCGGCGTCGGTCTCGGGCTGGCGCTCGCGGTCAAGCCGATCGCCCCGGTCGTCCTGCTGGTCCCGCTGCTGCGCCGCCGGCTGTCGCCCGTCCTGGTTGGCCTGGCCTGCTTCCTCGTGATGAATGCGATCTTCGTCCCGCTGATCGGGCTGCACGGCGTGATGACATACCTCACGCAGGTCCTGCCCTTCTTCAGTCACTACGTCATCCACGACCGCAGCAACGTCTCCCTGCCCAACGTCTTTCAGAGCTTCCTGGGCACTGGCCCGCTGTCGAGGCGAGCCGCGTTCTCGCACCCGGTGCCGGATACGGGGATCGCAGTGGCGGCGCTCTGGCTGGTGCGAGCCGCGATCTGTCTCGTCGCCCTGGTGATCGTGCTCACACGGCGGATCAACATCGAGATGGCCTTTGTGCTCGTGCTGGCCACGGTGCCCGCGCTGGCGGCGACCGTCTGGCCGCACTACTTCGTCCTCGTCCTTCCCCTCGCGCTGGCCCTGTTCGCCGCACGGCCCGCCGGCATGATCATCGCCGTCGGCGGCCTCCTGTTGATGCTCGTCTTCGGACCGCTGAGTGTGCTGTGGCTGAGCTGGTTGGTCCTCTGGCCGGCAGCGGCGTTTCTGTGGCTGCAGATGGACCGTTCAACAAGCGCCTTTGCGGCCGCCGCCGAGGTGCCGCCTGCTCTCTCGCAAGGTCCGCGCGGCGGTGCCGAGTGATGGAGCCCTCACGCGCTGCCAGGTCGGTCACAGTGGACCCGCCGCCCCGGCTGGCAAGCAGAAGTCAATCGAACGGCGCCGCGGTCTCCACCTCGCATGGCATCTCTCGCACCCAAATGCCGCGGCGTCTTCTGATCGTGGCGTGGGGGCTGTACACCGCGACCAGGCTGCCGGCCTTCTTCGAGCCCCACTGGTACACGGACGAGGCAGGTTATGCCGCCACAGCCAACGCGATGCTTCACGGCAAGCTCCTCTACGTCGGCGTCTGGAACAACAAGCCACCCCTGCATCTGTGGACGGTCGCCGCGGTCCTCAAGCTCTTCGGGCCAAGTGAGGCCGCGTTCCACTCACTGACCTACCTGGCGGGTCTGGCCGCCCTCGGCGCTGCGGCCTATGCCGCCTATCACCTGCTGCCGGCCCGTCGCGCCGCTCTTGCGACCGTTGCCGTCGCGCTGGGGCTCGGCACTCCGGTCTTCGACGCCGAGCTTGTTGTCCCCGAAAGCCTCCTCATCGCGGCGACCAGCTGGGCGGGGGCCCTGCTCCTCGTCAGGCTGTACACGCGAACGCCGGGCTGGCGCTGGGCGGCGGTGGTCGGCCTTCTGGCGGCAGCCGCGACCGCATATCAACAGACCGCGCTCGCCGACGCCTGCGCCTTTCTGGTTATCCTGGTGCTCAGCCCGAGCGCTCGCCGGAGGCAACTGTGGGCCTACGTGGCGGCGTTCGTGCTCGGCAGCGCCGCCTGGCTCGTGCCTGCTCTGGCGGTCGCCGGCCCGTCCCGTTTGGCGTACGCCCTCGCGGGCTTCTACGTTCCCTACACACAGTCGATGCTGCCCCGCAACGTGGCTCAACTGGGCCTGCTGGTCGCGGTCGGGCTGCTCGCGGTGGCGCTTGCGCTCGCCTCCTCGCTCATCCTGCGCAGGTCAACCGCGTCCTGGGGCTTGGCCATCTGGTCGGTGGCCACGCTGCTTGCGGCGGCCGCGCCACAGCACAGCTACCCGCACCTGCTGCTGCCGGCGGCGGTGCCGACTCTCCTGTTGGCGTTCGCCATCCCGCTGACCGCACGGACCTTTCCACGCTTCCAGCTCGCCGGGTTGCTCGGGCTGCTCCTCGCAGTGGCCACCGCCTTCAACCTGGCCAGGGTGACCACTGTGGATTGGATCCCGCAGCTGGGATCCGGTCGGAGTCTCGGCCAGTACTACGGCGGCTTCCTCACCGGCATCACCGGCCCGAGCTCGCTTGCCCAGTGGCAATCGAGCTTCGACTACCGCGTGGCGCCGGACGCCGCCGTCGTGGGTTGGCTGACCGCCAACGGCCGCACCCACTCCAGGGCCGTGGTCTGGTCAGCGGATGCCTGGGTCTATGTCCTCGGCGACCTGGAGCAGGTCCTTCCGACTCCGCCCATCTACAACGACTTCGCTCTGCTCGGCTACCACGGCCAGGTTGCAGTCGCGGTCGCGCAGCAGCAGCCGGCGCTGATCCTCACCACAGACATTGATGCGCACCAGTTCCCAGAGGTTCAAGCGCTCCTTGACCGTGACTATTCAGAGGTCTTCAGCAGCGGCCCCGAACACATCTGGGTCCGCCGCTCCGCTCCGCCGACGGCCTGACGTTCGGGTAGCAGGGCCCCGGAGCGGACCGGCCCGACCCTCAGTCCGGCCGGCCGATCGCCAGCACGGCCACCTGGCCGTGAAGCCCGGGCACCTTCCGCTCGGTGACCACGGCCAAGCCGGCCGGCGCGAGCATGGCCTTGAGCGACTCACGCTCCGGGAATCGCCGCATCCGGAGAAGCCGGCGGACGTAGCGCATCAGGCCGGTCGCGAGGAAGTCTGCCAACAGCCACCTTCCGCTGGGCGCCAGCACCCGACCTACCTCGGCAACGGCCTTCCGCTGGTCCGCCCAGTGGTGGAAAGTCAAGGTGCTGAAGACAAGGTCGAAATGCTGGTCGGGAAACGGCAGTTCCTCCGCACTCGCCAGCTGAAAGCCCATCGCGCTGATGTCGCCAGCCCTGAGCTTTGCCTGTCGGACCATCTCGGGCGCCGGATCGACGCCCACGAGCTCAGCACCGGGGAACCGAGCTGAAGCCGACTGCAGCAGACGGCCGGTGCCGCATCCGACGTCGAGGATGGCGCGGGGTCGTGGGATCTCGTCCTCAGCCAGATCGAGAACCGCCCGCTGCACCGGTTCGAAGATGCGCCGCTGCATCCAGTGGCGGTCGTAGCTGTCCGCCCAGCGATCGAAACGCTGGACGTCGCGGCGTCTGCTCACCGGCCGATCCTATCCGGGCGAGTCGCACAGCTCCGCGCGACCGGCGGGGTCGAGCGCCTGCACCAGCTTGGAATTGGCACGGTGGTGCGCCCGGCAGGAATCGAACCTGCTGCCTCACGGTCCGGAGCCGTGCGCTCTGTCCGGTGAGCTACGGGCGCAGCGAACCCAGAGTTTACTTGCGCCCTTAGCCTTACCCCGTGCGCTCCCTCTACGACTGCTCGGCGAAATCGTTCACGCAACCGTCGGCCAAGGAGATCGCCGCTCGGGTTGCCGAGCGGCGCTTCGGATTCTGGCTGGACATCGAGAGCCCCGACGACCACGACTACGAGCTGCTCGCCAAGGACTTCGGCTTCCACCCGCTGACCATCGAGGACATCCGGCACCAGAACCAGAGGCCGAAGTTCGAGGAGTTCGGCAAGTACGAGTTCATGGTCCTGTTCAGCTCGGACTGGCATGACGGCCAGATGGGCGTCCGGGAGCATCACCTCTTTCTCGGCGACAAGTTCCTGGTCAGCGTCCACCACGAGCCGGAGCCCGCGTTCAAGCAGGTCGTCGAGCGGCTTGCGGAGGGGGGCGCCGACGAGAGCGGCCTCGACCTCGTCACCTACCTGGTACTGAGCGCGCTGGTTGACCAGGTCTTCGACGTCCTGCAGCAGATCGACGACGACGCGGACGCGGTGCAGGACCGCGCGCTGACGCGGGCGACGCCTGACACCCTCTCCGGCATCACCAACCTGCGTCATGACGTGGCGGTGCTGCGCCGGAACCTGAGCGCCGAGCGCGACATGTTCCAGCGCCTGTTGACGCACGCCCTCCAGCACCATGACCAAGAGACGACGCTGTACTACCGCGACGTCTACGACCACCTGGTCCGTCAGTACGAGCAGGCGGACTCCATCCGCGACCTGCTGAGCGGGGCGATGGACATCTACCTCTCGACGGTGTCGAACCGGCTGAACGAGACGATGCGGGCCCTCACCGCGATCGCCAGCCTCTTCCTGCCGCTGAGCTTCCTGACCGGCTTCTTCGGCATGAACTTCGGCTTCCTGGTCAGCCACATCGGCGGCGCTGAGGCTTTCGGCCTCGGCCTCGGCTTGATGACCGCCTCGATCGGCATCCAGCTCGCCCTGTTCCGCCGCCGCGGCTGGATCTGAACTCGCGTCATTGACCGGGAGCCGTACGGCTGCGTACGCTCCGCCTCGATGTCCCCAGCTCGGCGTTTCCTGCTGTTCGCAGCCACCGTGCTCATGGCCGCAGGCCTGACCCTGCCGGTCGCGCACGCCTCGAGCCACACGGACTTCGAATGCACCTCTGACTCCAGCCGCCCGGCAGCGCTGCCGCCGGCGTCCGGCGCCGTCGGGCTCTACAGCCTTCCCGCGCGGCGCCCGAAGGCGCTGATCGCGTTCGCGCACGGCTACCAGCAGACGGCAGCCGGCGCTTGGGCCACTCACCTGGAGCAGGCCGCCCAGCACGGCTACGCCGCCTTTGCTCCCGACTACCCCGGTTGGCAGGTGAACGAAGGCGCCGCCGAGCTGATCAGCGCCTCCCGCTTCTTCCTGAGCCAGTGCAAGACCATCCACGAGGTCGTCATGTTCGGCGTCAGCATGGGCGGCAACAGCTCGGGCATCGCCGTCGCCGCCGGGGCGCGCAAGCCGCACGGCGGTCCGCTCTTCGACAGCTGGATCGACGTCGAGGGCGTGAGCAACCTGGCCGAGGAGTACACCCTGGCGACGGCGGCGGCCGGAGCGAGCACGACAGCGGCGAGCGCCGTCCACGACATCAATGCCGAGTGCGGAGGCACTCCAGACCAGAACCCGAGTTGCTACCAGGAGCTCACGCTGACCAGCCGCCCGCAGGACATCCAGGCCAGCGGCGTGCGCAGCGTGGTCATGATCCACGCGGTCGAGGACGGCGAGGTGCCCAGCAACCAGACGCGTGAGATGTCAACCGAGCTCCGCGCTCTTGGTGTCACCACCGACGTCTTCAACGTGCTCCGTCGCAACGCCGGCGAGACCCAGGGCGAGACCACGGTCACCGCCGACGTCAGCGCCTCGCTCGCAGCCCAGGATCCATTTGCGGGGCACACCTGGGAGGGCACCAGCGACACCGCCGTGATGGGTACTTCGCTGACGCTGCTCTGGGATCTGCTGAACGGCTCCTACACGCCGGCGACGCTGGACCACGTGGTCGACAACCAGAGCCTCGGGATAGCGCCCCCGCCTAGCTAGGCGAACGCGGGTCCCCTCCCGGCCTGCGGCCGGACTCCCCCGCATGGCGGGGGAGAGTCCTTCGTCCTTCTCTACCCGAAGGGCGTGCGGCGCAGCGGCAGCAGGCGCAGCAGCTCCTGCTGGATCCAGTTCCGCACCCGCTCGCCGAGGTCGAGCACCAGGCTCGGATCCTCAGCCGCCTCCGCGCCGAGCTCGGCCGTTGGGATCGGCTCGCCGAACGAGATCAGCCATTTGGACGGCAGCGGGATCGCACCCAGCGGTCCGAGCCAGGGGAAGGTCGGGGTGATCGGAAACGCCGGCAGACCGAAGCGCCGCGCGAAGGGGCTGAAGTCGGCCAGCACCGGGTGCGTCTCCTCCGCGCCGACCACCGCCACCGGCACGATCGGGGCGCCGGTGCGCAGCGCGACCTGGACGAATCCACCGCGCCCGAAGCGGCTCACCTGGTATGCGCTGCGAATTCCTTTGGTGGCCGCCTTGGCGCCCTCCGGGAAGACGCCGACCAGCTCGTCCTGGTTGAGGAGCCGGATGGCGTTGTCCGGGTGCGCGAGCACATTGCCGGTGCGCAGCAGGAACTGCGACAGGAACGGGACGGAGAAGGCCCAGTCAAGAACCAGCATGCGCGCGTGCCGGCGAGCCGGGTGCTCGAGCCGGATCGCCGTGCGCACCATCGCGCCGTCCCAGGGCACCACGCCGCCGTGGTTGGACACGAGCAGGCCGCGGCCGGCGCCGGGCACGTTCTCCATCCCCTCCGTCTCCACCCGGAAGTACGACCGGTAGAGCCACTCCATGACCGGCATCACCTGCTCGGTGTAGGCGAGGTCGAACCCGAAATCGTCGGCGCGCCGGTGCGCAGGCGGCAGCGAGGAAGGCGGAACCAGCTGGAGGGGGCGGGCCATCAGCCTGAAGATCATCCGCCTCGGGGACGCGGGCCGTCCAGTTAGCCAGTAACATGCCAAGCGGCCTCGTTATGGCATTCGACTTCAAGGCCGCTTCAGAGGAGTACCTCGGCTGGTTGCAGCTCGAGGCGAACCGCAGCCCCAACACGGTGCGGGCGTACGAGGGCGAGATCAAGCGCCTCGCGTCATTTCTCGCCCAGCGTGGTCACTCCCTGCGGATGGAGGATCTGCGCCACGAGGACCTGCGCGCGTACCAGCGCCACCTCGCGGACGTTCTTCGCAGCCCCGCTTCGCGCGCGCGCGCGCTCGTCGCGATCCGTTCCTGGCTGCGCTGGCTGGCGCGCGAAGGGCTGATCAAGGACGACCTCTCCAACCGCGTGACCCTGCCCAAGCTGGAGCAGAGGCTGCCCAAGCCGATCGACTCCGACGAGCTGGCGCGGCTGCTCGCCGCCCTGCCCAGCGAGACCCTGCTGGAGAAGAGGGATCGCGCGCTGGTCAACTTCCTGATCTCGACCGGCTGCAGGATTTCCGAGGCGCTGGGGCTCGACCGCACCGACGTGCCCCGCCAGGGCAACCGCCTCGTCGTCACCGGCAAAGGCTC
>Ga0070714_100001462_pt1 | contig 17207 bp, 14 predicted proteins | sample LARL83metaG_FD_65450 | JGI IMG/M metagenome (GOLD analysis project Ga0070714, IMG submission 65450) | Corn, switchgrass and miscanthus rhizosphere microbial communities from Kellogg Biological Station, Michigan, USA - LAR L8-3 metaG | ecosystem: Host-associated > Plants > Roots > Rhizosphere ... | reverse complement strand
TGCGAGTATTCGTCACCGGTGGCTCGGGATATCTCGGGCGGGCCGTCATCGAAGTACTGACCGGGCAGGACATCGACGTCACGGCGTTGGCGCGGACCGCGTCCTCCGCCGCCGTGGTGGCCGGCCTCGGCGCGACACCTGTCCAAGGCAGCCTCACCGATACCGACGTATTGCGGGCCGCCGCGCGGGCCGCCGATGGTGTACTGCATCTCGGCGTCGCCTACGGGCCGGACGTTGCCGCGATCGACATGGCGGCGGCCGACGCGATGGCGGACACCGGGGCCTACGTACACACCGGCGGCGTCTGGGTATACGGCGACACCGACGGGCTCGTCGACGAATCGGCGCCGCAGCGGCCGCCGGCGATCACGTCGTGGCGGGCCGCGAACGAGACCCGCGTGCTGGAGCGCGGCGGCCGGCTCGTCATGCCCGGCGTGGTCTACGGGCGCTCCGGCGGGCTGGTCGACCAGTTCCTCGCGACACCCGGCCGCCAGACCGGGCTGGTGCCCGTGATCGGCACCGGGACGCAGCGGTGGGCGTTGGTGCACGTCGAGGACGTGGCCCGACTCTACATCCTGGCGTTGCATGCCGTTGCCGGTGCGGTGTATGCGGGCGTGACCGAGAACGTGCCGATGGCGGACATGTCCCAGGCGGTGGCGACGTCGGTGGGAGGCCGGGTCGAGGAGTTGCCGTACGCCGTCGCGGCGGCGCGGATGGGGCCGATCGCCGAGGCGTTCTCGTTGGACCAGCGGATCAGTTCGGCTCGGGCGACAGCCGAACTGGGCTGGTCGCCGACGCATCTCGACGCGGTCGACGAGCTGACCAAGCCGTCAGTGCTACCAACACGACAGTCATCCGGTTGGTAGCTCCTAGTCTGGTTCCCGTGGACGAACGTGTACGTTTCGCGGTGCTGGGTCCGGTCACCGTCAGTGACGGCGACCGGCCTCGCATGATCCGGGGCGAGATGAAACGGTCCGTCCTCGCGATGCTGCTGCTGGACGCCAACACCGTCGTATCGGCCGACCGGCTCAGCGAAGCACTGTGGACGGATCGACCGCCGGCGCAGGCCAGGGCGTCGTTGCACAACCATCTGATGCGGCTACGGCAGGAACTCGGTTCCGACGACGAGCGCATCAGCACGGTGCCGCCCGGCTACGTGATCCGCGTCGAGCCGGGCGAGTTGGACGCCGAGGTGTTCGCCGACCTACGGGCGCATGCCGCGCAAGCCGCCCGCGCCAGCCGGTGGGAGACCGCGGCCGGGCAACTGGCGGCCGCGCTGGCGTTGTGGCGCGGCGACGTCGTCGTCGACCTGCCCGGTGTCAGCGCGCTGCATCCGATGGCGCACCGGCTGCGGGAAGCTCGGCTCCAGGCGTTCGAGGAGCGGATCGACGCCGACCTCCAGTGCGGCCGGCATCGTGAGGTCATCGGTGAACTCCACGTCCTCACCGAACAGCATCGGCTGCGGGAACGGTTCCACGAGCAGCTCATGACCGCGCTGTACCGGGCCGGCCGCCAGACCGAGGCTCTCGACGTATACCAGCGGCTCAGACGCACGCTCGTCGACGAACTCGGCATCGATCCGACGGCCTCGGTCCAGCGGTTGCACGCCAGCATCCTCGGCGGTGATCTCGACGCGGCGGTCACCGCACCGAAAGTGGTGACCGTCCCGGTGCGTCCGGACGTCCGGCGCAGCCTGCTCCCCGCGGACACGCGGGTGTTCGTCGGCCGTGACCAGGAGCTCGACCAGATGCTGGGCGCGGCCAAGCAGACGCACGTCGAGGACGCCGCCCGGGTCGCGGCGATCTGCGCCATCGACGGCATGGGCGGCATCGGCAAGACGGCGTTGGCCATCCGGGCCGCACACCGTGTCGGTGCGCTGTTCCCGGACGGCCAGCTCTTTCTCGACCTGCACGGCCACACCGACGGCATGACCCCGCTGTCGGGGAGCGACGCGGTGGGCTCGTTGCTGCGGAGCCTGGGCGTCCCGCCGCAACAGATCCCGGCGGACCTCCAGGAACGGGCCGCGTTCTATCGCGCTCGGCTGGACGGCACCCGAACGCTTGTCGTGCTGGACAACGCGTCCAGCACCGCACAGGTTCGTTCGTTGATCCCGGCGGAGCCGGGGTGCCTGGTGCTGGTGACCAGCCGCAGGCGCCTCGAAGGACTCGACGACACCATCGCCATCACACTCGACGTATTGGCCGAACGCGAGGCCGTGCAGTTGTTGCGCGAGGCGGCCGGGCAGGGCCGCGTCCCGGCGGATCACCCTGCGCTGCGCGAACTCGCCGAGTTGTGCGGGTACATGCCGCTCGCGCTGCGGGTGGTCGCGGCCCGGCTGCGGCACCGTAGGGCGCTGCCGGTCGAGGACGTCGTCGCGGCGCTGCGGGACGAGACCGGCCGGCTGGAGCACCTGCGGGACGAGGACCGGAACTTATCCGCGGTCTTCGACCTGTCCTACGCGTCGCTGGCACCGACGGAACAACGGATGTTTCGGCTCCTGAGCCTGGTGCCCGGTCCGGACTTCGACACCTACGCGGCCGCGAACCTTGCCGGCACGGATCGGCTTGCGGCGCAACGGTTGTTGGACTCGCTGTTGGACCACAGCCTGCTCACCCAGCACACCGCGGGTCGCTACCAGCTGCACGACCTCATGCGCGCGTACGCCCGGCAGCACGTCGTCGAGGACGCGGACGCGGCGGTCGATCGCCTGTTGTGCTACTACCGGCACACCGCACAGGCCGCCGATCGGTACCTGGCCCGGCAGAACCGCCCCGCGCTGGGTGCCGGCATCGACGAGCCGGGGACGGCACCCGAGTTGCGGGACCGGGCCGAGGCCCTGGTGTGGATGCGTGCGGAGCGGGCGAACCTGCTGGCCGCCGTGCACGCCGTCGCGGACCCGGTCCACACCTGCGTGCTCGCGGGCGCGCTGGCCGGAATCCTGCACCAGGACGGCCCGTGGCCGCAGGCCGTCGAACTGCATCGGGCCGCTGCCGCGATCGCACACGAGCACGGCGACCGGCTCGCCGAGGCCAACGCGCTGGGCGACCTGGCCCACGTCCTGCACGTGTCCGCGGACTATCAGGCCGCCGAGGACACGTACCAGCGGTCGCTGGCGATCTACCGGGACGTCGGGAACCGGCTCGGTGAGGCCAACTCCTTGGCCGGTCTCGGCCTGACGCGGTACTTCTCCGGCGAATACCGGTCCACGATCGAATACGAGGAACCGGCGCTGGCGATCTACCAGGAGCTCGGCGACCGGCTCGGCGATGCCAACGCCCGCTGGGCACTGGGGTGCGCGCGGAACATCACGTCCGAGTTCGACACGGCGGCCGACCTGTTCGAACAAGCCATCGCGAGTTACCGGGAACTCGGCCACAGCCAGGGCGAGGCCGGCGCGGCGCAGGAACTCAGCAGCACGCGGTTCATGCTCGGCGACTATCGGGCCGCGGCCACGCAGGCCGAGCGGGCGGCCGAGCTGTTCCGGAAGATCGGCATCCGCAAGGGCGAGGCCAACGCGCTGTGGAGCCTGGGGCGGGCGAAATTCGCCACCGGCGACTACGCGGCGGCGAACGAGATGCACGAACAGGCGCTGGCCATCATGCGCGAACTCGGCCACGCCCACGGCGAGGCGCTCCAGCTGTGGGAACTGGGCCGCGTGCGGTTCGCGACCGGCGACCACGCGACGGCCGAGGAACTGCACCAGCAGTCGCTGACGCTGTTCGGGAATCTCGGCCTGCCGCACGGCGAGGCCAACTGCCTGCACTGGCTGGGCCGGATCCGCCACGCCACCGGCGATCCGGTCGGCGCGGACGACCTGTTCCGGCGAGCACTGCGGATCTTCCGGGACGTCGGTGACCGCCAGGGCGAGGCCGAGGTGCTCAACAGCACGGCGGCCATGGTCGCCGACACCGTCGGCGCGCTGGACGGGCTTGCCCTGTACCGGGAAGCCGGCCGCATCGCCGTGGCGGTCGGCAGTCCGCTGGACGAGGCGCAGGCACTGGAAGGGGCGGCCCGCTGCGCCGCACGCGTCGGCGACCGCGACACCGCCCTGGCCGACCTCCGTCGGGCCATCGAGCTCTACCAACGCATCGGCGCCGCGGACGCGACTAACGCCCTGGCGTACCTGGCCGAGCTGGAGTCCACAACGGACGGTTAGGTGGGGTGGCCCGAGCCAGCACCTCGGGCCACCCCGGCCCTCACCCGATGCCGAGCATGTCCTCGACGACCTGCGTGACGTCCCACTTCTTGTCCGGGCCGCCCTTGACCTCCCAGCCCTCACCCACCGTGACGTGCCCCTCCGCGTTCATCCCGAGGTTGCCGTCCGGCTTCCGTTCGATGATCGGGCCGCCGCCACCGCCGACGCCGTGGGCGATGGTGACCTCACCGGACAGGTCGGAGTCCATGTACTGCTGCTCGGTTGCCGTCGTAAAACCGCCCGAGAGACCCAGGAAACCTCCCCATCCCCGTTCGCCTCGTGCCGGTGAGAAACCGGACAGCTTCCAGCAGCGGATCGACGGACAGGAACCGGCCGATGGTCGGGTCGTAGTTCCGCGCGCCGAGCAGGTCCAGACCGGTGGTGGGGTCACTGGGCTGGGCCAGGTAACCGTGTTGGTCGGGCCAGTTCGCCGCTGCCGGGCCACGCGCGGCGCCGTACGGGTCGACGTAGCGGCGGGTGACCGCCAGCGTGCCGGCGTCGACGGTCGTGGTCGCCGTGCCCAACCTGTCGGCCAGTTCGTAGGTAACGGTGCCGGTGGACGACCGGACCACCGTGACCCCGTCCGGCGACTTGTCGTAGTACCGCAGCCCGGTCACGACACCCGTCGTCGTGTTGAGGTGCAACTCCTCGCCGTACGGCAGGTACACGACGGTCTGGTTCGCGGCCGGATCGCGCTGCACCAGCAGCGTTCCGTCCGGGGCGTACGTGTAGCTGGTCGTGGTCTTCGTGGTCGTGTTCTGGACCGTCCCCGTGGGCGCGCGACAACACCTCCGGTGCGATCTACCGCTACGCGATCACGTTCGACAGCAAGGGTTACCCGGTCACGCTGGGCACCAGGACCGCGGCGGACACGACGTCCAACCAGATCGCCACCGGCTATGCCGCCGCGAAGGCCATCGCGTCGCCCGGTGACACCACCGGCGACGGCAACCCCGACCTGTACAGCACGGACGCCACGGGGCACCTGTGGTTCACCGCGGGTACGAGCACCGGCGGGCTGGCCACCACCCACAGCCTCGTCGGCTCGTTCGGCACTCCCACCGAGGGTTGGAGCCTGGCCGACGCGACGTGCGCGCACACCACCGACAGTGCCACCGGAACCCACGACGCCGCCGTCACCGGGAGCGTCACCTGTGGCAGTCCGGTCACCGACGCCAACGGCGTGACCAAGCCGGCTTTCGGGTTCACCGGCGGCTATCTGGCCACCGGCGGCCCGGTGCTCAACACGACCGGTTCGTTCATGGCCAGCGCGTGGGTACGGCTCGCGGACACCAACGACTGGCACACCGCCGTGTCGCAGGACGGCGACGCGAACAGCGCCTTCTACCTGCAGTACGACCCGCAGGACAACGGAGCCTGGGCGTCGCACGGTTCACTGGCCGTCGGGCGGGCGCTGTACGGCGGTGCGCTGAGTGACTTCTTCGCCGGTCAGATCAGCGATGTGCGGGTCAGCGACATCGCGCTGATGGCGACGCAGATCGCCGCCGTCTACGCCGGTACCGCCCAGATCACCCAGTTGTCCTGACGTCGATCGGCCGGTTGGGCAACCAACCGGCCTCGACGGCGCGCACGCCGGCCTGGAAACGCCCTCGGGCACCGAGTATCTCCATCAGGCGCGACACGATGCGGCGGGCGGTGCGCTCCGACACGCCCAGTCGCGATGCGATGGCCGTGTCGGTGTGACCGTCCGCCAACAGCCGGACCGCCGTCACCTGCTGGTCGGACAGGCCACCGGTCGCCCAGTCCAGCAGCGACGCCTCGGCCCACAGCCGCTCGAAGAAGGTCCACAACAGACAGACGCTGCCCCGGTCGGACAGCACGACACCCTCCGTCCGCGAGCCGGGTGTCAACACCAGCGCTCGTTCGTGGTCGAACACGAACAGCCCGGCGGGGGGCGCGGTGGTGACCCGCCGCCGCACCACCCGGCCGGCGGGCGCCGCGACGCCCGGCGGCACGATGTGCCGCACGACGACCTGCGGCCCGACCGCGGCCTCGACCCGGGCGACGAGCGCCGTCACGTCGGCTAGGTCGGGATGGCAGGCGAGCACCTCGTGCCGCGCCGACCCGGCCAGTGTCGCGAGCCGGTGACCCCATCGCGTGGCCACCGGATTCAGATCGACGATGTCCCCCATTGCCGTCCCCCGTGTTCGGATCCGCAATCACTGCGATGCAGTTCTAACGGTCCCCTCTCACGTGCGACTAACACGTCGCTCCCGAGGTCAGGCCAGGGCGAGGAGGCTGACGGCGACCGCGGCGGCGCCGAGGCCGATCAGTTGGCCGCGGTGGATGCGTTCGGCGAGCACGACACGGGCGAGCAGGACCGTGCCGGCCGGGTAGAGCGCGGTGATCACGGCGACGACGGCGAGGTCCCCGCTGCGGACGGCCAGCAGGAACAGCAGGTTCGCCAGCGAGTCCAACACGCCGGCGGCCGCGGACATCGCGTACGCCGGCCGTTCCGAACCGAGCCGGCCGTGCAGGATCCCGGCCGCGCCCAGCACGACGGCCGACGACACCGCCCGTCCCAGGATCAGCGGCCCCACCCCGCTGCCGGACGGCGCCTGGTGCAGGAAGATCAACTGGCACGCGATCGCCGCGCCGGCACCGAAGGCCAGCAACAGCGCCGTCCGCGATGGGCGCGCCGAGCCCGCGCCGTGTCCCGCACTGACCAGCACCACCGCGACCAACGCGAGCGGCAGCCCCACCAACCCGGCGACACCCAGGTGCTCGCCCTGCAACAGGCCGACGCCGACCGGCAATGCGGCGGACACCAACGCGGTGACCGGCGACAGGACGTTCATCGGGCCGATCGCCAGGGTGCGGTAGAGCAGGGCGAACGCGGCGGCCGACGCCATGCCGGACGCGGCACCCCAGCCGATGGTCGCCGGGTCGAACGAGGCACCGAGCGCCGGCCACAACACCAGCTCGACCGCGAGACTGGCCGGGGCCGCGATCATCACGGTCCGCAGCACGTGCGCCTTGCGGGCGCCCATGCCGCCGAGGAAATCGGCGCACCCGTACGCGAGTGAGCTGCCGAGCGCCAACAGCAGAGGGAGCACAGCACACCCCCTACGATGTCAACGGAACGACCGTATAGTACATCAGAACGACCATGCGGTGCATTCGAGTGGACGGTGATCAGGTGGCCGAGGCAGCGTCAGCCCTGCGGACGGTGGCGCACAACGTCCGGGCGGCTCGCGGCCGCGCGGGCCTGTCCTTGGAGGAACTCAGCCGCCGTGCCCAGGTCAGCAAGGGTGCGTTGGTGGCACTGGAGAACGCGCAGGGCAATCCCAATCTGGGCACCCTGGTTAGGCTGGCCGACACGCTCGGCATCTCGGTGTCCGACCTGATGCAGGGACCGTCCGAGGGCCGCGTCCGCATCACGGCGGCGGACGCCATCGCTCCATTGTGGACGGGCGAACGGGGCGGCCAGGCCCGGCTCATGCTGACGACGTCGGGACCGGCCCCGGTCGAGTTCTGGCGCTGGCAACTGGAACCGGACGAGGAGTACCCCAGCCATCCGCACCAGGCCGGGGTCGTGGAAACCGTCAACGTCACCGCGGGCCGCATGACCCTCGTCGTCGACGGCACCGAGTACACCGTCGAAGCCGGCCAGACCGCGACCTTCGACGGTGACGTCCCGCACGCCTACCGTGGCGCGGGCACCGAGACCTGCCACCTGATCATGACGGTCCACCTGCCACCCGGTCGCCGATGATCCCGGATTCGGCCGCTCACGGCCAACGTTCAGAATGACGCGATGCATGCGCGGCGTGAGCATCGTCTGATTCGTCCGACCGTTCCGCACTCTTATCGTTGTTGCTGGTCACGGCCGCGTGCGCGACCCGGCACCATCACTGCCGACGGCAGCGCCGCCCGCCCAGCCGCCCGCGCGCGGTTTCGTCGCCCCGCCGGATCCGTCGGGCTGGCAGATCACGCATCCCGGGCCGGATCACGCCATCGAGGGCTTCGCCGATCACGTCAGTGTGCTGCCCGGGGACTCGGTGCGGCTGTTCGTGTCCACGACGGGCGGCAGCTTCACGGTGACCGCCTACCGGTTCGGCGACTACGCCGGTTCGGCGGCGCACCAGGTCTGGAAATCCGGCTCGTTACCCGGTGCCAAGCAGCCGGCATTCGTGCTGCGCCAGCCGACGAACACCGTGGTCGCGCCGTGGCATCCCTCGCTCACCGTGGCGACCACGGGCTGGCAGCCCGGCGACTACCTGTTCCGGCTCGACTGGTCCAACGGCGCGCAGCAGTTCGTGCCGTTGACCGTCCGCACGCCGAGCAACGCGGGCCGGATCGTGATCGTCAACGCCGTCACCACGTGGGAGGCGTACAACCGGTGGGGCGGCTAGCCTCGCACGCGGTGTCCTTCGACCGGCCATACCAGTCCAACACCATGCCGGGCGCCGGCGACTTCCTGTACTTCGAACTGCCGTTCGTGCAGTTCGTCGAGCACACCGGCTTGACCTGCTCGACGGCGCCCGAGCGATGATCACGCTGGGCCACGACGAGTACTGGTCGGCCGCGATGCGAACCGGATCGAGATCGGCTACAAGTCGTTCGCGTTGGACCCGTTCCACGTCACCGACCCGCTGGACGCCACGCCCGAATGGCGTTCGCCGCCCTTCCCCCGGCCGGAAAGCGTGCTGTTGGGCAACTTCTACCAGTGCAATCCGGTCCAGGGCGACATGGTCGTCGCCGATCCGGCCAACTGGCTGTTATCCGGCATCGTCACTCCGGGCCAGAAGTTCGCCGGTCTTGTCGGCAACGAGTACGAGGGCGTCGACCTGTCCGTGCCGACGCCACGACCGATCGAGGTGCTGTTCCACTCCCCCGTGACCTGCCAGCACCGGCCCGGTTTCGCCGACGCGACCTACTACACGACACCCAGCGGCGCCGCGGTGTTCTCCGCCGGCACCCAGTACTGGATCTGCGGCCTCGATCCACGATGCCCCAAGGCAACCGCGAACGGCGGCGCGGTGCGCACCGCGGTCAGCGCGATCACGCTGCGACTGCTCCGAGCCTACGCCGCCGGTCCGGCCGGCCGCACGCATCCGGCCGTCGACAACCTAGCGACGTTGCACATCCGTGGCGCCACACCGAATCCCGCCCCGGCACTACCACCGGCTCTCGTCACCACTCGCTGACATGGCACGCAATGTCTCCTGGCGGGTCGAGATCCGGTACACGATCAGCGCCAGCAGAATCGCGGCGGCGGCACCGGACAGCCTGCTCAGCAGCGTGCCGCCGTAGTCGACACCCACGGCGTAGTTCTGGGACACGCTGCCGTCGGCGAACGTCGTCACCTCGTGCCGGATGTAGCCGGTGCTCACGTTGGAGACCAGCCAACAGGCCCACCACGCGCCGCGGATCCGCATCGCGGCGACCCGACCGGTCGGTGGCAAGTCGGTGTTCTCGATGTCCGACATGATCTGCAGCGGGAACCACAGGTTCACCACCGGGCAGATCCAGCCCCACACCGCCCAGGCGCGGGCATGCCGCTGGCGGCCCCGACCGGTCACGTTCGTACGGGCGCGGTAGAGCCAGATCAGCACCAGAATCGCGGCCGCGATGAACAGTCCGGCCGTGAGGTACACGAGATTGTTCGCGGTGGCCTGGTCGAACGGGAACGACCGGACCAGCAGCGCGACCGCATTGGCGACGAGCACCCCGGTGGTGACGAGGCCGAGCCGCCGCACCGCCACGTGCGGCCGCGGCAACTCGATGGGGACCACACCGGGCATGACCTCCGGCGGCCCCGGCATCGCGATGAGCACCAACTGGCCGCACCGCGGACACGTCCCGACGCCATCCGAAAGCTCTTGGCCGCAGCTACTACACCGCATCGAATCCCCCTGACCTGCCGGGTTGACGGTGTATCGCGGCGCGGGCCACCCACGCAACGGCATCGACCGGAACAGGACAGCCGACCGGCGACATACGGGCAGGTTCGCCGGTCAGGCGCCCGGTTGTCGTCGGTCGGGCTGTTCGCTCGAAATGCCGCACCGCCGCGTGCTCGTCCCACCGCATGGGGTGACCGTCACACGTGCGTTCCGTCATCTCGCCAGGTGAAGGGGCCCACGTCTGTCGCATATGCGCCTATTCTCTAGCCGACGCTGACAAGCCGGACTCCGGTAGGTGGCACCCATGGTGGACAAGCAGCAGCCGCGCCCCAGATACGCCCTGCTGTTGCGCGAGGCGCGGGTCCGCCTGTTGTTGACGCAGGAGCAGTTGGCGGCGCGGTCCGGGGTCAGCGTGCGCACGATCCGCAACTTCGAGGCGGGACGGATCCCGTTCCCGCGGGCCGCGTCGGTGCGGTCGCTCGCCGACGCGCTCGCGCTCACCGGCGACGAACGGCTGGCGTTCGAGGCGGCCGCGTTGTCCGGCGAGTCGGTGGCGGACGGGCACACGGTGCCGCGTCAACTGCCGGCCGCGCCGCGATCCTTCGTCGGGCGGACCGAGGAGTTCGCGGCGCTGGACAAGATCCTGCTGGCGGCCGGCGGCGGGTCGGTGGTGATCTCGGCGATCGGCGGCGTGGGCGGCGTCGGCAAGACCGCGCTGGCGGTGCACTGGGCGCAGCGCAACGCGCACCTGTTCCCGGACGGCCAGTTGTTCCTGAACCTGCGTGGTTTCCAGCCGGCGAGCGAGCCGATGCAGCCGGCGGCCGCGCTGCACACGTTGCTGGACGGCATGGGCGTCGACCCGAAGGCGATTCCGTCCGATGTGGACGCCCGGGTCGGCCTGTACCGCACGTTGTCCGCGGACCGGCGGATGCTGGTGGTGTTGGACGACGCGCAGGACAGCGGCCAGGTGGCGCCGCTGCTGCCCAGCGGTCCGACGTGCGCGGTCCTCGTGACCAGCCGCCGCGCGCTGGGCGGCCTGGCCGCCAACCACGGCGCGCATTCCCTGCGCCTGGACATCCTGCCGGACGCCGAGGCGCGCGCACTGCTGCTCGAGCGGCTGGGCCACGAGCGGCTCGACGCGGAAGCGGCGGCCACCGCAGCGCTGTTGCGGCACTGCGGCGGCCTGCCGTTGGCGTTGAACATCGTCGCCGCGCGAGCCGTTTCGTCGACGACGACGCTCGCGGCCCTCGCCGCCGAACTCGACGAGGCGACCGATCGACTGGACGCGCTGGACGCCGGGGAGATCAACGCGAACCTGCGCGCGGTGTTCGCCACGTCGTACGACGCACTGGACGCGGACGCCGCCGCGTTGTTCGGGTTGTTGGGCCTCGTGCCGGGTCCGGACATCGGTGCGCTCGGGGCGGCCGCGCTGATCGCCGAGCCGGTCGCGCGCGCCCGCAAGCTGTTGCGGGAGTTGGAGGACGCGCACCTGGTCAGCCAGCCGGACCCGGGCCGCTACCGGGTGCACGACCTGCTCCGCTTGTACGCCGCCGAGCACGTCGACGAGGACATCGGCCGGGCGGCGTTGGCGCGCCTCGTCGAGTGCTACGCGCAGGCCGCGCTCGTCGCGAGCGAACACCTACGGCCGCACGGCCAGTCCGGCGCGCTCGACAGCGCGAAGCCGGACTGGTTCGACCCGCCGTCGTTCGAGGATCTGCCGACGGCGTTGGCGTGGTTCGACACGGAGCAACAATGTCTGCTCGCCACGCTGCGGCTGGCCGATGCCCGCGGCTGGTCCGAACCGGCGTGGCGACTGGCCTGGGCGCAGGAGTGCTTCTACTACTGGCGTGGCCGGTTGCACGAACACCTGACCGTGTGGTCGATCGGCCTGACCGCCGCGACACGGCTGGCCAATCCTGCGCTGTTGGCCCTGGCCCACCGTGGCCTGGGTGTCGCGTACTCCCGCGGCGACCATCCGGACGAGGGGCTCGAGCACCTCAGCGAGGCGATCCGCCTGGCCGAGGAGGTCGACGACGCCCGGCTCCAGGCACGCACGTACCGCTCCATGGCGTGGACGTGGGCCCGGCTGGGCGACCTCGACCACGCGCTGGACAACGCGACGCAGGCCGTGCGGCTGTACGAGCGACTCGACGACCCGGCGGCGCTCGCGGCGGCGATGAACGCGGAGGGTTGGTACGCCGCGTTGCTCGGCCGGTACGAGCAGGCCCGTCGACGCTGCACGGCGGCCTTGGCGTTGGCCCGCGAGCACAACCACTACTCGCTGGAGGGCGGCACGCTGGACAGCCTCGGCTACGTGGCCCACCACACCGGCGACCAGGCACAGGCGGTGGCCTATTACCGGCAGTCGCTCAAGGTCTACCAGGCGCTGGGCACCACGTACGGCGAGGCGAACACCCTGAGCCGCCTCGGCGACGCACACGCCGGCCTCGGCGAACACGAACAGGCGCGCGAGGTGTGGCAGCGTGCGGTCGAGCTGTACACGGACCAACGCCGCACCACCGAAGCCGCCGACGTCGCATCGAAACTGGCCGCCCTCACGTAAAGCATGAGGGCCGGGTGCGGCACGCACCGCACCCGGCCCTGTGCGCGCAACTACCTGCCGTCAGCCGTGTCGGGGCGCCGTGGTGCGCCGTGCCCGGACAGCATCAGGGTCTGTTGCAGCGCGGTGTAGGCGGCCTTCGGTTGCAGGTTCACGTCCCACAGGGTGGCGTCGCCCTCGCCCGTGAAGAAACCGGGGACCCACGAGTCGGCGTCGCCGAAACCCCATACCGTGAAGGAGATGCAACTGCGTACAGCCAGGCACGCCTTGAGCATCCCGTCGTAGTAGGCGGCCTGCGCGAACGGTGCCAGCGAATTGGTGGGCGCCTGGGCCGTCGCGTCGGTGACGAACGTGCGCACGTCGGCCTCGGTGACGGCGACCTTCAGGCCCAGGCTGGCGAACCGCTTCAGGTCCTGGGTCATCTTGGTGGGGAAGCCGAACTGGAGATCCAGGTGGCCCTGGTCGCCGACACCGTTGATCGGCACGCGGTCGGCCTTGAGCTGCTGGACGAACGCGAACGCCGCGTCGCTCTTGGCGTTCGAGCCGTCCTCACCGGCGATGTTGTAGTCGTTGTAGAACAGCAGCGCGTGCGGGTCGGCGGCGTGCGCCCACCGGAACGCGTCCGCGATGACGCCGGTGCCCAGGTGCGAGATCCAGAAGTCGTTCGGGTTGATGTGCGACGGGTTGCTGTCGGTGAAGAACTCGTTCGCCACGTCCCACTGCCAGATCTTGCCCTTGAAGTGCGTGACCTCGGTGGTGATGTGCTGGTGCAGCAGGTCGGACAGTTGGGCGTTGCTGATCGTGCCGTTGGCCACGCCGGTGGTCAGCCAGGTCGGAAGTTGGTTGTGCCACAACAAGACGTGGCCGCGGACCAACTCGTGGTGCGCCTGCGCGAACGCGACCAGCCGGTCGCCGCCGGACCAGTCGAAGACGCCCTGCGTCGGCTCGACCACCTGCCACTTCATCTCGTTGCCCGGCGTCACCGCGGAGAACTGGTCGCCGGCGAGTTGGGCGTACGGGGCGTTGTTCAGGTCGAACGGGATGATCGCGGAGCCCATGTGCAGGCCGACCTGCGCGGCCAGGGCCCGTAACGAGTCGGGCGGTGCCACGGCGGGCGCGCCGCCGTTACCCGCCGTGGCAACGGCGGCCGTGGTACCGGCCGCGACTAACGCAACGCCGACAGCCGCGGCAAGCAAACGCAATCTCATGGAACCGACTCCTTCGAAAGTCTCAGCGCACTGTCATCGCCCGGTCGCAGCCGGCCAGCCGAACCGTGACGGGACCGTCGGAAGTGATGTGCAGCGCGGCATCGCAACCGATGTGGGCCCGGCGCGCGTCGATCGTGACGGCGGCGACGTTGGTCAGGGTGAGGTCGAGCTGGTCGACCGAGGCCACCCGTTGCGCGGGCTGCCACGTCCGGACCAGGCCGGTGAAGGTGAACGAGCCGCTGGTGCCGCTCGTCGCCTGCTCCGGGTTCGCGACCGGATCGGCCAGCCCGAAGCCGTGCGAGAACGCGTCGACCGTGCCCATGTCGTGCTGCACGGACGCGTCCCGGATCTGGATCCCGGACAGCCAGTAGGCGTGGTCGGCGACCATCCCCCACGTCGGCTGCCGCATGCCGCCGTCGAGCACGTAGGTGACGTGCGGCGGGTTGGGGTCGACGCGCGCGTTGCCCAGGAACTGCGCCGACTCCGCGGCTGTCGGGTAGTACGGGCCATGGCTGCCGACGTATTCACGCCAGTCGTAGCGATAGCCCAACGCCTGCATGCGGCCGAGGAACTCCAACTGGCTGCTGGTCACGCACAGCGTGTCCTGGTTCGCGTTGGCCATCATGAACGGCACGTTCCGCAAGGACGGCACCAGGTTGCGGATCTCGGCGTTCGGCCCGCTGATCGAGGGCACCGTCCCGCCGGGCCAACCGGTTTCCGCGCTGACACAACCGATGTCGGGCAGCGCGCGGGCGAACAGGTCCGGGAATTCGGCGGTGTACTTGTACGTGCCGTAGCCACCCATCGACCAGCCGGAGATCGCGTTGAACGTCGGGTCGAGGTGGAAATGGCGGCCGGCGTCGGCCCACGCCTCGAACGTGTCGGCGCCCGCCTCGCTCCAGTACCAGAAACAGCGGCCACGGCCTTCCGGTGTCAGCACCAGCGATCCGGTGCCCCGGTCGGCCAGCTGCGCCGCGTCGGGCGGACCGTTGTTGTAGTTGCCGCCGCAGAAGTGCAGGTTCAACGTCATGCCGAAGCCGGTCTTGGGCGCCGGCATGTCCGGCACGTACACCGAGTACGGCTGCAACTGGCTGGTGTAGTCCGGGACGTTGTGCGCGTTGGTGGGATCGCACGGCTCGTTGCAGTACTGCAGCGGCAGTTGCGGGCCACGGCCCTGCTGGTCCTCGAAGTGGCTGGCGTAGATCCGGTCCTGCGTGCCGTGGGTCGGAATGCCGCTGTCGTCGACGACGCGGGCGCGCAGCTCGGCCAGGTTCACTTCGGCCGAGAATGCCGACAGGTCACCGGTTTTCAGTGCGGCGGACTGCTGGACGTTGCGCCAGATTTCGAAACCGCCGGGACTGGCCATCGGCTCGGCGAACCGGAAGGCGACGTTGAACAGCGCGCTGCCGGTCGTGCCGCCGTTGCCCGGCCGGGTCGCGGTCGCGGCCCCGGACACCGGTTGCAGGTACTGGTTGTTCGTCGCGTCCCACAGCCCGGACGCGGACGCCACCCGGAACGTCGACAGGCCACGGGTGCTGAACACGTCCGCCGGAACGTTCACGGTCACCTGGCGGCGGGTCAGGTCAACGCGTGCCCACGCGTCGCGCGTAACCATCGGCTGGCCGGTCGCGGCATCGGTGACCGCGACCGTCGAACCGTGCACGGTGACGAACACCTGGGCCGGTTCCTGTGCGCCCGCGGCGAACGGCAGCGGTCGCGCGGTCGCCGAGTCGCCCAGCGCGATCGTCGACGCGACCAGCGACGGGTCGATCATGGCGTTGTAGGTCAGGCGCAGCAGCAGTCCGGAGTGGGCCGGCTCGAGCCGGAACTCGACCAGGTCGGCGGCATCGGCCGCATAGCGCGGGTCGGTCGGGTAGGTCAGCGTGGCGCCGGCGCCCTTGTCGTCGAAAAGGTAGTCCTGGTACAGGAATTCGCCGTGCCGGTAGGCGCTGGTGCCGGACACCAGGATCGGCGCGGCGTGCCATGGGCTGCCGGGCGCGTTCTCCAACTGCGGCGCGCGAGGCGGCGGCGCGTACAGGATCGCCGGACCCGGTCTCGGTGCCGCGCCGAACGCGGGGGTGGCGGCGGCCGGCGTCGTGGCGGTGATACCGGCGGCCAGCCCGATCGCGAGTGCGATCACGCCCAACCGACGCGACGAGCTGACATGGCGTTCGCTCAACACGGGCACCGTCCCTGGTGTGGTCGAGGTGGCGCTGCGCTCGCCGCCCAGGGCGAGCGGTGACCAGGTTGCTCTCGGCAAGCGGCTCTGTCAATCGTTATCGATAACGTTTTCCACCATTCGGACGTTCGACCCCGTCACGCTCCGTGCATAACAGGGGGTCGCCGGCGATCTTGGAGCCGCGACCCGGCGTCGCTTACCTGGACGAATCGGGAAATCACCGCGGCGCGATACCGCCATTTGCGAACTGTAATTTTCAGAATCGCAGCCTAAGAGTATCTAGTCCCTACATCCGCGTGGGTTCCAGCCAATAATCTCAACCGCGCATTCCAATTCGGGAACGGAGTATCTCACATGGTGGAGGGAGCAATTCTGGCATGAGTCACGACGAACCGGTCGGCCGTATGAGCCGACGTGCCATGCTCAAGCGCGGCGCGCTGACGGCGACGGCGCTGGCCAACGCCGCCCTGTTGGAGCAGGTGGTGATCGCCCCGAACCGGCCGGCGTTCGCCGCGCCCGCGTTCTCCGACATCCAGTTCGACGTAGGCCGGTTCATGCCGGCCGGCACGTTCGCCGGTACGAACACCTACAACGACGGCGCCGGTTCCATCACGGCCTCGTTCGGTCCGATCTTCACGTTGTTCGTGCCGATGCGGCTGACGCGTAATCCGACCAGAGCCGACCAGACGACGCTGACCAACGCCCTGGCCCAGATCGAGGCCAACTTCGACGCGAGCCCGTCCGGCCTGATCATCGTGTCGCTGTCCTACGGCCTGCCCTATTTCAACCGCCTGCCCGCCAGCGTAGTGGCCGCGAACATGCCGCGCCTGGCCTCGAACACGTCACGCTTCGTGCTCGAGAACGCGGTGCCCGGCCCGACCGACGTCGTCAACGGTGTCGTGCAGGGCGCCAACAATCCGCCACCCAAGGAGCGGTTCAACCTCAACGTCGTACTCGAGTCCAACGACATGCTGCTCCAGATGCGCAGCGACTCGATGTCCAACCTGAACAACGCCCTGGCCTGGTTGCAGGGCAGCAACAACCTGCACGGCGGGGTGATCACGTCACCCGCCTTCAACGGGTTGATCTCGTTCCAGACGCCCCGAGTGCAGTTCATGCAGCCGGGCATGCCGCGCCGCGTGGCCGACGCGGCGGCATCGGCCAACCCCAACTTCTACGAGTTCCACACCCGGATCAA
>Ga0070714_100001461_pt1 | contig 17208 bp, 11 predicted proteins | sample LARL83metaG_FD_65450 | JGI IMG/M metagenome (GOLD analysis project Ga0070714, IMG submission 65450) | Corn, switchgrass and miscanthus rhizosphere microbial communities from Kellogg Biological Station, Michigan, USA - LAR L8-3 metaG | ecosystem: Host-associated > Plants > Roots > Rhizosphere ... | reverse complement strand
GTTGGTTGCGGAGATCACGCGACTGCAAGTGGCCGGATAAAGGGCGAGCGAGATGTCAGGTTATACCAGTTTCGTCTTGGCACAACTGACAGTGTTGACCGTCCGGTAAAGGGTGACAATAAATTCAAGCGCTAACAGCAAGGCGATCCGGGCCACTCGGGAAGACGCCCCCATTCTTTGATGTTCCCTGACTCAGGTGTGAACAAGGGATGACAGACACCATCAGGGAATGGAGGGCGTCTTGAATCGACCAGAGAGTTCTTATTTCGAAGCTCAGTGCGCAGCCAGCGATTCAGAAAGATAGGTCAGGTTGTCCGGACGCACTCGGATGAGACCCCCATGCGGACTATCAATGTCCGCGATAAGAAAGAGCGCAATTGAAACGGCTAGTGGCAACACGAGCAGAGTCAGAATCCGCGCTCGATGCGCGCCATAGCCTATCAAAAAGCTGCACAACCCCGCGATCAACACCATGAGAGCCCAAGCGGGCGACGGGATTCGGTTTGCCCATGCAGCTTGCGTGTACCCGTGTGAATTGAGGACGTCATTCATTCCTCCGATTACCAATGCCGCAATTGGACCAGACAAATCTTTAGTAGTCGCTTTTGTCAGCAACCACATTTCGTTTTCCAGTTGGGCTGTATCTGTGTCGATCCGATGCAAGCGGATCTGGCGGAACTCGCGGCTCTCATAACGGAACACGCGCTGTTGCAAATACCGCAATAATAAAGACCGCAAATGCTCAGCGGCTTCCGTGGGAAGCAAGCCCATTCTAAGATATTCCGTTCCGATGGCATTTGCCTCTTCGGCTTCTAGATTTTTTCGCTGATCATAGCGGCTGACCGCCATCGAGAACGTGAATGCAATGATCAACCCTAACAACGTCAATGTCGCCGCTTCTACCGTACTCAGATCCTTGCGGTCGTCCTCAGCTATGTCCTGATGAACGCGCTGGGCTAGTGCACCGCCCTTGGCACAAAGCCAAAGGCCACCCAGCGAAAGAAGGAGAATTGCAAAAGGATAATTTCTGGGATCATACATAAAGCTGTCACCAATTCGGTTTGCCTATCCACGAGTACTGCCATGCGATCGAAACGTTGTCATATTTCCCGCCGAAACGAATGTAGGCTCCGCGGTTATAACTAAGCTTCACCGACTGATGTTTCGAGACTGGGAGAGAAAGTGTCAGTCCCACTCGAGAATTGTTTTGAACAGTCGCCGGGTTGACCGTCCCATTCAACCTCGTCCTTCCTCCGTGCCAGAAATTGCCATCCAGCGAAGCCCAGAGCCGAGGCTTGACGTCGTAACTCAGGTGGCCTTCGAACGAAAAGATCGGAGCCTGCTCTTGCGTGTTGACTCCTGGCGAGAACTGGTTTCGAGAGAAGAACTCATGATTGTCGGTGTAGAACCAGAGCCCGCCATATGAGTCGACGATCCAGTGTCCCCAGCGTCTCGAGAGGCCGACTTCGGGTTTGAACGCCCAACGGTTTGCGCCATAATTGAGGAGCCTGGTTGGATCGTACTGTCCTGTAGGAGCAACAACACGAACGCTCATCCCGACGAGGGTTTTCTGGGTCCAGCTGCGGAAATCGGAAAGGTCCATTGCCGGTCCGCCAACCAGATTTATGGACAGACGGTAGGAAGAGTCGAACAGACCCGAACGGTACGCGTTCGTTTGTGTGGAGAGGACCGTCCCGCTAAAATGGCCGGCGCCATAGGGGAGGGAAGCGGTGATGCTTGCTGTCCGACCGAAGAGGCGCATGGCGTGATAGACACTCACGATTGGCACACTAACCCTTGCAGTTGCATCCGTAATCGGAACCGTTCCTTCAAATAGCAGCTCTCCGTTGAAAAACGAATAGGTCAACGTGACCGCGTTGGAGTGAATTGGGGTTATCAGATAAGCCCGCGGCGCCAAATCTTGAGCAGTGAGCCTCAACGTCGAAGCTAGTAATAGAAAGATGAATAATCTCGTGCAAGTCTGAGCAAGGGGAGCGATCACGTTCTCGAATGCCGCGGGTGAGAAACGCGAGCTCAGCATTTCCACTCTTTAACGCTCGTCTACTCTCTTGAAGAGGACGACCACAGAGCGGGGCTGGACAGCATAGCTGGTTCCAACATGGGTAGGAGACTGCTGCCACTCAACAATGTCATCGGGCGAGTCAAGAGCTGTATCGATCCACCGCCGCCATCGTGATGTGCCGGCCTCTGCATCAGGAAGTTCGAAGTCAAGAATGTCCCAATACGCGTTAAAAATAATGTGAACAAGTATGGGTTCTTCGAGGAGTTGTGCAGTCAGGGCTATGCTGTGCGACCAGTCGCTCCAGTCAGGCTGGTTCAGTTTTGTACCGTGCCAGGCTTTGTGCGCTTCTTGAACCAGTTGCGCTAAAGTCCTGCGGTTGCGTGAGCTGTCTCTTCGGAGGCGGCGCCGGATCAGCAGCTGCACAAAACGGAGTATGTCGGCGTGGCTGTCCAGCAATGACCAATCGAACCAAGTTGTCTCATCATCATGGCAGTAATCATTATTATTACCGCGCTGCGTACGCCTGACCTCATCGCCCATCAAGATCATTGGCGTTCCCAGTGATAGGAAAGTCACGGTGAGGAAATTCTTGATTTGCTGATTGCGCAGGTGCTCGATTTCTGGATCAGAGCTCGGACCTTCCACTCCGCAGTTCCAGCTGCGGTTGTCGTTTCCTCCATCTCTGTTTTGTTCGTTATTAAGCTCGTTGTGCTTGTCGTTGTACGAGACCAGGTCATTCAGTGTGAAGCCGTCATGGCAGGTAATGAAGTTGACGCTTTGCTCCGGTTCCCGATGTTCGTGGGCATAAAGTTCCAGACTTCCGAGGAAGCGGTCTGCCATGCGCCGGACCGTCGCCTGTTCACTGCGAAAGAAACTGCGAAAATCATCCCGGAATCGCCCATTCCATTCTTGCCACGTGTCACCAATAAAGCTTCCAACCTGATACAGGCCCGCGGCGTCCCAAGCCTCGGCAACAAGTTTCGTGCCTGCGAGCTCGGGGTCCGTCTCAATGTCCCAAAGGACAGGCGGGGCAGCCAGGCAGTTTCCCGAATCATCCCGGCTGAGGCTCGAGGCGAGGTCGAATCTGAACCCGTCGACGTGCATGTGCTTGACCCAGTAGCGAAGGCTGTCCAAGATCATGCGGCGCACGATTGGATTATTGGCGTTGATCGTGTTCCCGCAACCGCTGTAGTTTGCATACTGGGAGGGATCGTTCTTCAGAATGTAGTACGTAGGATTGTCAAAGCCTCGAAAGCACAGCGTCGGTCCGGTGTGGTTTCCCTCAGCCGTATGGTTGTACACGACGTCCAGGATCACCTCGATGCCGGCCCGGTGAAGGGCCTTCATCATGTCGCGAAACTCTTGCGTGGGACCGAGTGCTTCCTGTCTCGAACTGTAGGCCCGGTGTGGCGCGAAGAACGACACCGGAGCATAGCCCCAGTAGTTGACAATCCCAAGTGGGCAATCTTGGACATCAAATTGAAACACCGGCAATAGTTCTACGGCTGTAATACCGAGATCCTGGAGATACGGAATCTTCTCAATGAGTCCGGCGTAGGTTCCTGCGCGGCTCGGTTGAACTCCTGAACTGGGGTGACGAGTAAACCCACGCACGTGCATTTCGTAAATAATGGTGCGAGAACAAGGTGTGCGGAGAGGCGCATCTCCTTCCCAGTCATAGCTATCCGGATCGACCACGACGCTTTTCATTGCGGTGGTCAGGGTATCCTTATTATTACGTGCTGTTTCTCGATCGTAGCTTGCCGGGATGACGACTTCACGTCCATACGGATCAAGAAGTAGTTTTTCCGAATCGAAGCGCAGGCCTGAATCCGGCAAAGACGGGCCATGAACTCTATAACCATAAACTTGCCCCGGTTTGAGCGCGGGTACGAACGCGTGCCAGTAATGATAGGTACGATGGTGCCCTGGATCGAGTGTAATGACCTGGCTGGGTAGCTGGTGATTCGCGTTATCAAACAGAAGGAGTTCAATACTTCCGGCATATCGAGAGAAGACACTGAAGTTGACGCCGCCGTCGCAAACAGTTGCACCGAGTGGAGACGGGGAACCTGCCCTGATGCTGTCTTCGCACTGCTCCTGTCCTTCCGAAATGAAGGTCGTCAGGGTATCCGTGCTTTGAAGAGCGCTGTGCATCATGGCTCGCTAGAACCTCACACTTATATGAGAAGGGGTTTCATCGTTTGCATTCCCGCTAACTTGCTCGCTTTAAGGTTCGGTACTTCCGGATCAACGAGTTCGTAGAACTGTCGTGCTGCAGCTGTGCTTCCTCAGGGTTTTCGAGCTCCGCGAATATATTTTGTGCCATCTCTTTGCCGAGCTCGACTCCCCACTGATCAAACGCGTTGATATTCCAGACCACCGCCTGCGTATAAGTGCAGTGCTCGTACAACGCAATTAACTTGCCGAGAGTGTCGGGAGTTAGAGAAGGAGCGAGAATAGTATTGGATGGCCGGTTCCCCTCGAGAACAAGGTGAGGAATCATCCACTCAGCTGTTCCTTCCGCCTGGACTTCCGCAGTCGTCTTGCCGAATGCCAGCGCGCCGGCTTGTGCGAATGCGTTTGCCACAAGCATGTCGTGCTGCTGTCCTATCGTATGTAAGGGATGCGCGAAGACGATGAAGTCGCAGGGTACAATTCGCGTGCCTTGATGCAGCAACTGATGAAACGAGTGTTGTCCGTTGGTTCCCGGTTCTCCCCAATATACCGGGGCTGTATCTCGAGTGACATCGGTCCCGATCAAGGTAACGTGTTTCCCGTTGCTTTCCATCATTAGTTGCTGTAAATAAGCGGGGAAACGGTCCAGGTACTGATGGTATGGGAGGACGGCTACGCTCTGGAAACCGAAAAGATTGTTGTACCAAATAGACAACAAGCCCATGATCACCGGCAAGTTCTGATCGAACGGAGTTGCGAGAAAGTGGCCATCGATCTGGTGAAACCCGTCCAACATCGAGCGAAAGTGTTCCGGGCCAATCGCTAACATGAGCGGCAGCCCAACAGCGGAACAGAGCGAGTAGCGGCCGCCAACCCAGTCCCAGAACTCGAATGTATTTGCAGAGGGAATACCAAACTCCGCGACTTGAGCTGTATCGGCGGAGACTCCGACGAAATGTCTTTCAAGCACGTTCCGTTCGTTTCCGAGCGCATTCAAAAGCCATTGGCGAGCTGTGTTGGCGTTGGCCATGGTTTCCACAGTCGTGAATGTTTTGGAACACACGATAAATAGCGTCTCGGACGGATCAATTCCGCGCGTAGCCTCAACAAAACTGCTTTCGTCGATGTTCGCGATGAATCGCACGAGGAGGTTGGTATCGGCGTAATCTTGAAGCGCTTTGCAGGCCATCTCGGGCCCGAGGTATGAGCCTCCAATCCCTATGTTGATTACGTTACGAATACGTTTCCCGCTATGCCCCTTCCAATCGCCGCCGCGCACTTGCCGGGATAAGTGACTCATTCGATCGAGAACCGAATGCACCCGTGGAACAACGTTTTCTCCATTCACGAAGATCGACGCACCTCTGGGAGATCGGAGCGCCACATGTAGTGCTGGGCGCCGTTCCGTCGTGTTGACCTCTTCACCGCGGAACAATGCGTCAATGCGCCCTTGCAGGCCAGATGCTTCAGCCAGCTGCATCAGGAGAGCGAGGGTGGTGTCGGTGATTCTGTTCTTGGAATAGTCAAGGAAGAGGCCGGCTGCCTCGGCCGCATAGCGTTCGCCACGCGAAGGGTCTTGCGCAAATAGATCTCTCAGATGAAGAGCCTTGACCTTCTTGTGATGAGATTCCAGGCTCTTCCATACGGTTCGACTTGTCTGTGGTGCGTTGGAAAACTCTAGGACTGGCATAAATGTCGTGACTTACCTGGACCCATACTCGTTTTTACCGACCGGGCACGGTGCAACATTCCAGATTTCGGTTGCGTACTCTTCGATCGTTCGGTCACTTGAAAATTTTCCCGAGGCAGCGATGTTGAGAATTGCCTTTCGTGCCCATTGCTTCGGCTGCGAATAGAGCTTTTCAGCCGCGTCTTGAGCCTCGGCGTAAGGTCTCAGATCCGCGAGGTGCATGTAGTAGTCACCGTCACGCAGCAGCATCTGCCGCAACGGTTCAAAAATGCCCGGCTCGCTCGGATTGAAGTAGTTGGAAAAGATGAGATCCAGCGCGGCACGGGTTTCCGGTTCATTCTCGTAATGCCAAATAGGGCTGTACCAACTGCGGGTGCTCGCGACCTGCTCAGCATTGAGGCCAAATAAGAAAAGACTGTCGTCTCCGGCTTCTGCGGCCATCTCGATGGTTGCACCATCTCGGGTGCCAACCGTAAGCGCTCCGTTCATCATGAACTTCATATTGCTGGTGCCGCTGGCCTCATAACCCGCAGTCGAGATCTGATTCGAAATGTCAGTCGCGGGAATCAGTCGCTCTGCGACAGACACCGAGTAGTCTGGAATGAACACTACGTTCAAACGCCCTTGCATGTCGGGATCACGTCCGATGGTTGATGCTACGGAGCCGATGAGCTTAATAATCAGCTTTGCAAGTGCGTAGGCTGGGGCTGCCTTGCCGGCGAATAGAAACGTCCTTGGCGGGATCTCAATTTGAGGATTGCTGCGGATGCGGTTGTACACCACGACAATACGCAACACATTCATCAACTGCCGTTTGTATTCGTGAATGCGTTTAATGTGAGTATCAAAAATGCTGTCTGGATCCACCCACTCGCCCGATTGGGTACGGAGCCAGTCTGAAAACCGGCATTTTGCTTCACGTTTGGCTTTTAAGAGAGATGCCTGGAAGCTACCATCGTCGCAAAGTGGTGTGAGTGTGCGCAGAGCGCTGAGGTCGGTAACCCAGGTGTCCCCAAGAGCATCCGTGAGGAGACTTGCGAGACCTGGATTGGCCAGAAGCAACCAACGCCGGGGAGTAACCCCGTTCGTTTTGTTGTTGAACCGCTCAGGGAAAAGGTCCGCCAGGTCTCTGACCGTATTCCTCCGCAAAAGCTCGGAATGCAGTGCGGCAACGCCATTGGTGCTATGCGATCCGGCGATCGCGAGGTTCGCCATCCGGACCATGCGAGGAGATTCACCGATTAGGCTGATGCGAGAGCGTCGACCCATGTCCCCGGGGAAACGCAGTTCCGCGGAATCCAGCAACCCTTGATTGATTTCGTAAATCAACGCTAGATGCCGCGGCAGCATGATCTCGAACCACTCCACCGGCCACTGTTCCAGCGCCTCTGGAAGCAAAGTGTGGTTTGTATAAGCGAGCGTGTCCTGCGTGATCTTCCAGGCATCGTTCCAGTCCAGATGCGCGTCATCGAGCAAGATACGCAAGAGTTCAGGAACTGCCAGCGCTGGATGCGTGTCATTGAGTTGAATAGCAACTTTCTCCGGTAGAGCAGCCCAGTCGTCATTGGCTTGCTGGAAACGACGAACTAAGTCGGCCAGCGATGCTGCCACGAGGAAATATTCCTGCACAAATCGGAGCGCCTTCCCAACGCTCGTCGAGTCATCCGGATAAAGAACCCTGGTGATAGTTTCGGCAGACAACCGGTGAGCAAGAGCTGCGACAAAATCACCGCTGCTGAATTCCTGAAAATCGAAGAAGGCTGGCGTCGCCGCGGCCCAAAGCCGTAAAGTATTGATGTTCTTTCCGCCGTATCCCACCACCGGGCGGTCAAAGGGAATGGCCGTGAGTGTCGAAGGCTCCCCAGGAACGGCTCGCAGGGTCTCCCCGCTCAGTTCGAATGAGCAGTTCAGGTGCACTTCCACCAATTCATTGAGCCGCATGACTTCCCATGGATCTGGGGTGCGCAGCCAATTATCGGGTTCCTCTCTCTGCCAGCCGTCTTCGAGGGACTGTCGGAATATCCCGTACTCATAGCGGAGTCCGTAGCCCGTTGCGGGGAGCTGTAGCGTCGCCATTGAATCCAGGAAGCATGCCGCCAGACGCCCGAGGCCGCCGTTTCCAAGTCCGGCATCGGGCTCCTGCTCCACCAGTTCAAGCCAGTCAATGTTCTTCCGCTTGATCACGTCTCGCCGTATGTCATCCAGCAAAAGGTTGGTTACATTGCTGGCCAGCGAGCGGCCCAGGAGATACTCCATGGAGAGGTAATACATCCGCTTTGGGTTGATCTGGTTGTAGGTCTCTTCGGTCAAAGCCCAGCGCTGCGACAGCACGTCACGTACCGAGCGGGCAAAAGCCTCAAAACGCATCCTGGCATCAGCGGAGTCGAGCGGCGCCGCGTTGTCAAATAACAGGTGACGCTCATATAAGCCATTGTCGCTTCCGGCAAACTGTACCGGCCCGCAGCCATACTGATCGAGAAGCGCGTTCTTTCCGCCATCGATGGAGATCACCGGTGCGGCTTCAGATCGTGCTGCAGCGTCTTTTCGTCGTTGAGTCTGTGAACTCATCTACACTCCGGGACTTCTGGGCGAAGCTATGCCGCTTTGTTACTAAGAACAGTTAGACCTGGACTGAATTTTCCCCAGGCAAAAGCAATAGCTGCCATACCGAGCGTCTGGAACAATGCATACGCAGTGGCAGCAGTGACTGCTGCTGTGCCCGCAAAACTGGTGGTCGCGACCACAAGGCTCACTCCTGCATTACGGACGGCCGTTGTGATGACCATGGTTTTGCGTTCCTGATGTTTGCTGCCTCCCGTAAGTACGCCGGCCGCCATACACGCAAGCAGGAAACAAAACATGCCGAGGTATCCACGCGCATGAATGCTCGCCAAAGTGGGGAAATACACAGTCAACACGACAGCAAGTGTGCACAGATTCAAGAGAATGCTCAGCATGCCGGCAGGTTTTTTGAGAGCTATTGCGCGCTCGGGCGAGTAGTGTCGGAAGAGGATCCCTGCACAGAGCGGAACTAATTGTGTGCCCATTAATGTTCCGACGAGCTTAGGGACATTGATGGAAAGCTTCGTCGTATTGGTTACCGTCGGCAAGAGCACGCCGAGCAATAGCGGCGAAAGAATTGCTGATGTTGCTGCCAGAACCAGCATCAAGCCGACGGCTGTACTTATCTCGCCTCTGGCAAGATTTGTGAATGGCGGCCCATAAGGTGCCCCCGGACATGCCGCGACGATCAGCAACCCGGCAGCCACCATGGGAGATGCATTGAAGACAATCAAGAGCGCGACCGCAAGCGCTGGAACAACCACATAACTTGCGAACAGGGCACGCACGATGAGTCGGCCATTTTTTGTTGCGTTCAGCACCGCAGAAGTGCTCAAGCCCAAGCCAAGCGTGAACATCATCTCGATCAATGTGATCGCTGCAAGCGCGTTGATGAGTTTGCCAGTCACAAAACATGCTCTCCCAAGAGCAAAGACTCGAACGTTGGTGAGACGCCTCAGGCAGAGTGAAGAGTGAGCATGCTTTCACCGAGATTCGCCTGCAAGCTTGCTTACGACGGTACCGCCGAGCCTTACAGACATCGCAAGGCAATCTAAGGTTATGCAAGCCATGCCTTAACAGCGACTGACAGAACTGCCAGTCATGTTTAGTGAAGTCATTAGGAAATGGCCCCTGCAGGCCGATGAGTGCTCCTGGGATAGTTATTGCTGCCAACCGCCCCCAAGCGCGTTATACACCTGAACTAATGCGAGACGTTCGTTCAGGCGCGCTTGAGCCAGGACGAGTTGGGCATCGAAGTAGCGGGTATCGCTGTCGAGCACTTCCAAATAGCTGCTCACGCCCCCGCGGTACCGGCTGTTCGCCAGCCTTGTGGCGTCCTGTGCGGAAGCAGTCAGGAGTTCCTGCTGCTGCGTGAATTCCTGCTGCTTGCGATACCCAATCAGAGAGTCGGCTACTTCTCGAAATGCCTGTTGGATCGATTGCTGATAAAACAGAACTGCTTCTCGCTGTTGTGCTTCGGTCAATCTGACATTCGAGCGAATCTTGCCCGCGGTGAATATTGGCTGGAGCAACTGGCCACCGAAGCTCCAAATGCCAGCTGGCCCTGTAAACAGATTCGTCAGCGCAGGACTCTGGTACCCTCCCATTGCTGTCAGCGTGATCTGCGGGAAATACGCTGCCCTGGCGACGCCTATACGTGCGTTTGCCGCGATGAGCTGCTGCTCCGCTGACTGAATGTCAGGGCGTCTTACCAACAGAGTTGAGGGCAGCCCGGCAGGAACGGAGGGGGGGACGATTTGTTCGAGCAAGGGCTTGCCTCGTGTTATCTGCCCCGGGTTCCTGCCGAGCAGGATGCTGATGAAGTTCTCTTGCTGTTCCGTTCGCCTCTCAATATCTGGAATAGAGGCAGCGGCGGCATAGACTAGTTGTTCGGATTGCCGCACATCCATTAAGGATGTGTTCCCTCCCTTTTCCCGGATCTGGACCAACCGCAATGATTCCTTCCTAGAGTCTAGCGAGCGCGTCGAGATCTCCATCTCTGCGTCCAACTCAAGTAGTTGGAAGTATGCAGTGGCGACATTGCTAACCAGGCTGGAAATTACCGCGCGGTGAGCCCACTCAGTTGCGAGCAGATTGGCTCGGGCAGCTTCCGTGGCACGGCGAAACTTGCCCCAGAAGTCGAGTTCCCACGCAAGAGAAAGATTGGCTTGAATCGGACTTGTCTCAAATTCTGGAGTAACTTTGGTTCGTGGAAATCGTTCATTAAACCCGCTCAACCCCGCTGCGATCGTGGGATACTGATCCGCCCTTGTGATGCCGAGTGCCGCTTGCGCTTCCAGAATGCGTTCAGCAGCGATTCGAAGATCGTAATTGTTGCTAAGCGCTTCGCGGACTAGCGCCTGCAGTTGGGGATCTGAGAAAACTGTCCACCACTTCTCGTCGCCCAGGGACGGGACACTGGGTGGTTGATCTGGGCTTGCCCCTCGATGCGCGTCCGGAATCGTCGTTGCCGGGCGTTTGTAATTTGGGCCGACTGCACAGCCACTCAGCAAAACCAGAGCGACGTAGAGGAGGAATGGCTTACTGCTCACGCTAATCCCCCTCCGATGGTGCGATGACGGGCGTGTGAACAGGTCCTGTCTTTTTCTTGCGGTGTGCTAGTCGCTCTACGACATCGAAACTCACCGGGATCAGGAAAATGGCCAGAATTGACGCAGCCAACATACCGCCAATTACCGCAGTCCCTAACACTTGGCGCGATATGGCACCCGCGCCGGCAGCCGCCCAAAGCGGCACACAGCCAAGGATGAATGCGAATGCAGTCATTAAGATCGGCCGCAGTCGCAGCTTCGCTCCTATTAACGCTGCCTCTTCTGCCGACTTGCCCTTGTCGTACTCCATCTTGGCGAACTCGACGATTAGGATGGCGTTCTTTGCAGCAAGACCGATGAGCATGACCAGTCCAATCTGCGCATAGACGTTGTTTTCGAGGTTGCGCGCCCAAAGAAAGAGAAACGCTCCGAATACGGCGATCGGGGTTCCCAACAGGACGCTGAAGGGAAGGGACCAGCTCTCATACTGCGCAGCTAAGATCAAAAAGACGAATAGCAAAGACATGCCGAAGATAATTGCAGGCGAGACACCTTCCTCCGCTTTCTTCTCCTGATACGACATTCCCATGTAGTCGTAGCCCATCTCCGAAGGCATCGACGAAGCGAAGGTCTCCTCCAAAGCCTTCATTGCCTGCGCCGAACTGTAACCCGGTGCGGCGCTGCCGTTGATCTGAACACAACGATAGAGATTGAAGCGCAGAGTAAACTCAGGCCCTTCCCGCGACTTGATCGCGGTCAGCGCGCTCAAAGGCACCGGCTGTCCGGTATTGTTAGTGACATAGAACTGGCCAAGATTGTCTGCTCTGGTCCGATACTCTCCTTCGGCTTGAACGAACACCTGCCACTGACGTCCGAAACGATTGAAGTAGTTAATCAGGAGACCGCCCATGAAGGTTTGCAGAGTTTTGTATACGTCTGAAAGCTGAACGCCTTGTGCAATCACTTTTGGACGATCGACGTCGACGAACACCTGCGGCACAGCGGGCAGGGCAGTCGTATAGATGCTTCCGAGTTCAGGGCGCTTGCGCGCAGCGGCCATGAACTTGGTCAGGTTTTGACTGAGGAATGCAGGGTCCTTGCCGGCGCGGTCCTCCAACATGAACGTGAATCCGCCGGACGCTCCGACGCCGGGAATTGCGGGCGGTGGAAACGAAAAGGCGATGCCCTCCGTGACTCCGGCGAGTTCCTGGTTCAGGCGCTTCTTGATCGCTTCGTATTGTTCTTCCGGTTTCTTGCGCTCACCCCACTCCTTTAAAGTGACCCAGAAGAAGGCACTGTAGGTATTCTGGACACCGCTTAACATGCTGTAGCCCATGACGGATGTGAGAGAGTGCACACCGGGTGTTTTGAGAATCATGTCCTCGATCTTTTGGGACGCATCACTGGTGCGCTGCAGAGATGCAGCATTCGGTAGTTGAAGTCCGGCAAACACATACCCCTGGTCCTCATCCGGAAGAAAACTTTTCGGCAATCGCGACCCAAACCATCCTGCCAACAAAGCCATTCCAAGCAGGATCAGCATGCTCAAGCCTGCTTTCCGAATCAACGTCCCGCACAAACTGACGTATGCATCGGTGCTACGTCCGAATACTCGGTTGAACCAGCGAAAGAACTTTCCCAGGGGGCCGCGCGTCTCCTTCCTTGGGCGCAGCAATAGTGCCGCAAGTGCCGGACTCAGCGACAGTGCGTTAAAAGCGGAAAAGATAACCGAGATTGCAATCGTGATCGCGAATTGTTGATACAGCCGTCCAGTGATTCCGGGGATAAAGGCCGTAGGGATAAAGACTGCCGCCAGGATCAACGCGATCGCAATTACAGGCCCTGACACTTCTTCCATGGCCTTGAAAGCGGCATCCTTGGGAGTCATGCCGTGCTCGATGTGATGTTCCACCGCCTCGACCACAACGATCGCATCGTCCACAACCAGGCCAATGGCAAGAACTAGCCCGAAAAGCGAAAGTGTGTTGATTGAGAATCCAAGGGCAGGGAAGACCACGAAGGTTCCGATAAGGGACACGGGAACGGCTAGAAGCGGAATCAGAGTTGCGCGCCATCCTTGCAGGAAAATGTAAACGACGATGATGACCAGCACGATCGCTTCGAACAGGGTCTTCTGGATCTCTCTCAACCCTTCCGTGACAGCGAGGGTCGTGTCGAGGGCGATATCGTAATCGAGGTCCTGAGGAAAGCGCTGTTTGGCTTCCTGCATCAGCTTGCGCACGCCTTCGGCTGCTTTAACAGCATTCGACCCTGGGAGTTGGTAGAGGGCAACGACTGCCGCGGGCTTCCCGTTGAACCGTCCGACCATGTTGTAGGTTTGCGCCCCGAGTTCCATCCGTGCGACATCCTTCAATCGCAGGATGGAACCATCGGGGTTGGCGCGCACGACAATCTGGCCGAACTCCTCCGCCGAGGGCAAGCGGCCTTGCGCCAAAACCGCATAAGTAAAGTCTTGACCTTTCGGGACTGGTTCTCCGCCAATCTGGCCCGCCGGATTCACTGTGTTCTGGGTTTGAATGGCTTTCACGATCTCGGGGACGGTTACGCCCATCTTGGCCAGTTGATCTGGCTTTACCCAGCACCGCATGGAGTACTGCCCGGCTCCGAATACGGTCACGCTTGCGATTCCCGGAACCCGGGTTAATTGATCATTCAGGTTGATGTAGGAATAATTTGCGAGAAAGATGTTGTCGTAAGTTCCTTTCGGCGAATACAGCGTGATGAGCATCAACGGCGCCATCGTTGATTTCTGCACCGTAACGCCGTAGTTAACCACGTCCGCGGGGAGCTGTGAGTTCGCCTGGTTGGTGCGCATCTGCGAGAGAATCTGGTCGGTGTTGGGGTCCGTCTTGATATCAAAATTGACCGTGAGCGTCATCTGCCCGTTGTTGGCGTTGTTGGAATACATGTAATTCATGTTGTCCACGCCGCTCATCTGTTGCTCGATGGGAGTTGCGACCGATTGCTCGACAGTTTGGGCATCTGCTCCTGGGTAGGTTGCTTTTACTTGTGTTTCAGGAGGAGCAATATTGGGGAACTGTGCCGTCGGCAGGCGCAACATCGCGACGGCGCCAATAATAACCATCAGGATTGCGATGACCATGGCGACGATGGGTCGGCGAATAAAGAAATTGGCCATGGTTAATCTTTCTGCGCGGTCGGTTCAAAGGCTTTGGGAAGCACCGGCATGCCCTCTTTCGCTTTTTGGCCCCCTTCAACAATCACTTGTTCGCCGGCGCGGATTCCGTCCGTGATCATCCACATCTGTCCGACCCGTTCTCCGGTTTTCACCGGACGGATGCTCGCCTTGTTATCCGAGTTCACTACCACCACGCTATAGGTCCCCTGGGTTTCAATCACTGAGCGTTGAGGCACGAGCAGGGCACCGCGCGCGGTGCCGGTTACGGCGCGAATCCGCCCGAACATCCCTGGACGAAGGATGTCTCCCGGATTGTCGAAAGCCCCCGCCATGCGAATCGTTCCCGTCTTGACATCCACTTGGCGGTCTGCAAGTACGACCCACCCTTTTTGCGGGTAAACACTGCCATCAGACAAAACAAGTTCCAGGACTTTAGCGCCGCTAATGCCTCGTTTACGCTCAGCCACTTCATTGATTCGCCGCGCAAAGTTCAAATATTGTTGCTCACTGATCGCGAAATATGCCTTGATCGGCTGCACTTGTGACACCGTAGTGAGAACCGTCGTAGGCCCGACAAGGTCTCCAATCTGTGCTTTGGCGAGACCGGCTAGGCCAGTAATGAGCGACCTGACCGTCGTGAAGCTCAGGTTCAGATCGGCCTGGTCCACTTGTGCCTGTGCTGCTTTGACAACAGCTTGAGCGGCTTCATGAGCTTGAATGTCGTTATCCAACTGAGCTTGCGGAATTGCGCTTTCTTTGGCCAGCGGTGTGTCGCGTTGAACATCGAGCTTGGTTTTCCCGAGTTGCGCTTGCGCCTGAGCCAACTGCCCCTTGGCTTGCTCGAGAGCTGTCTGGAATGGTCGACGGTCAATCTCAAACAGCACTTCGCCCTTATGAACGACGGTTCCTTCAGAATAGTTCTGCTTCAACAAATAACCCGTTACTTGCGGTTGGATCTGAGCGTTGACGTATCCGTCCAAGGTTGAAATGCACTCCGTGTAAAGCGGCACATCCTGCTGGACCACGGGAGCGATCTCCACCTCGGGGACCGGAGCTGCAGCCCGCACATTTTCCTTCCCACAAGCAGACAGCAATACTGCTCCGCAGATCGCCAATGACGTTAAGAAGACGCTCGCGTGACTTGGCGGACAATACTGCCGGGTTTGACTTCTCCAATGAGGCACCCAACAAGAAACGGGTTTGATAAGACGACGCATGCAAAAATCCTTAGACCCCGCGGAAGAGTGAGTCGTAGGCGCAGTCCGCAGTTCGGGTCGAACTAGCAATCTAGGAAAGCGTAGATTTCAGAGCTTTTGCACAAAACTGCCAGAAGTGACAGAGTGCCCGGCTGTTCCATGGAAAAATGGTGCCCGAGACAGGCGGAAATCTGAGGGAGGCGCCAAGAACTTTTTGCCACGCCCCTAGAACAAAAGCCCCACGCCCTACGCCGCTTGCCAGCATGCGCTTGCCATAGCCTGGAGTACAGTCTCACCATGAAACGCAGGCAAGCAGCAGGCGAGAGTCGTGCCACGAGCAACCGGGGAACAAGTGCCTTTGCGGCTACACAATCCACAATCAAAAAACCCAGCGTTGTTGTTGCAGATGATCAGGAAGAGGTTCTCCAGACTGTTTCGGAGACGCTCCAGGACACTTATCACGTTGTAGGACTGGCGGCAAATGGTAGAGATCTTTTGGATCTGGTTCATGCACTGAAGCCGGACCTTGTGGTGCTGGACATCTGTATGCCTTTGGTCAACGGTATCGAAGCGGTCTTTCGCCTCAGAATGAATGGGTGCTGCGCAAAGTTGGTGTGCATTACGGTGCACGAAGACCGCGATTTCGTTGACGCCGCATTCGCGGCGGGCGCACACGGATACGTTCTGAAATCGCGCTTGGCCACGGATCTCATTCCGGCGATGAAACATGCCCTCGACAACGGTTTCTTTGTCTCGCCGGGGATGCAGGGCGGCTCGATTTGATATGAACGACCACCCCCACGGCGAAGCTGCCCAACACCATATACCTGCGAAGGGCTGCCACTACTAACAGTTACACACGAAATCCCTAGTCCTCTAGCATCCACCTGAAAGCACTGCAGTGATCTCTGACTTGCGCGCCACCGATTATCGTCATCACGCCCGCTTGCTTATTGCGGATGATCACACCCTTGTCGCTGAGGCCTGCAAGCGGCTCCTCGAACCCGAGTTTGAGGTTCTCGCGCTCGTGAAGAACGGACGTGAACTGCTTGAGACCGTTCGAGAGCTCAAACCAGATCTGGTGATCGTCGATGTCGGTATGCCCCAACTGAATGGTTTGGATGCCGGGGAACAAGTAAGACAGATGCTTCCATCCTGCAAATTGGTTTATCTCACCATGAACATGGCGCCCGATGTTGCCGCGGAAGCGTTCCGTCGAGGGGCGTCAGGGTACGTGGTCAAGAGTGCCGCTGCGGAAGAACTCACCACGGCAGTGCGAAAGGCTCTGCGATCAGAGTCTTACATTTCACCGCTTATTACCAAGGACACGGTAGACTTTCTTTTGCTGAATAGAGACGCTTTCAATGAGAAGAAGAGACTGACAAGGCGCCAAAGCGAAATCCTGCAACTGCTTGCGGAGGGCATGTCGATGAAGGAGATCGCCAGCACTCTATTCTTGAAGCCGGGCACAGTTGCGTTTCACAAATACAACCTGATGCAAAAGCTCGGGTTGAAGAATAATGCAGACTTACTGCACTACGCGCTCAAGCACCATTTGATTAGCTGAAACGTTCTGCCTCCCACGTTTATGACTGTTCTGTACGCAGTGGTTGTTGCCGTAGCGCTCTTGGCCGTGCTGGTGGCCATGCTCTTCCTGGCATATCGCGAGATGGCGGAGGACCTACCGTGCAGAAAAGACCATCGTCGTTCACGCTCGCACGAACGGAAAAGAGTGTGACGGGCGGGATCAGATTCTCTCGCTCACCGTTCCATCCCATCCTGATTGCTGGCAATCTCACAATGTTGCTTTCACTTTCCTGCAAGCGCACTGTCGAATCACCCGCGTT
>Ga0070714_100001460_pt1 | contig 17212 bp, 12 predicted proteins | sample LARL83metaG_FD_65450 | JGI IMG/M metagenome (GOLD analysis project Ga0070714, IMG submission 65450) | Corn, switchgrass and miscanthus rhizosphere microbial communities from Kellogg Biological Station, Michigan, USA - LAR L8-3 metaG | ecosystem: Host-associated > Plants > Roots > Rhizosphere ... | reverse complement strand
GATCTTGGACAGGTAGCCCTTGGTGTAGTGGACGGCCTTCGCGAGCTCGGCCAACGACATGCCGGCGGCCGTGCGAAATCGTCGTAGTTCGGCGCCGAACGACATGCGCTGATTCAACATCCGCCCCCAGGTGTGTACCCACGTCTTGTGTGGCAGACATGGTTACATCACCACGGATCGTCGTCGACACCGGGCGTCGGCACATATGGCAGCGGGCAAGAATGCCAGTTCACAATGGCTGCGTACGATTGCAACTCGATTTCGGCCGACCACGGAGAGTGTGAACCTCGCGGTAACTGGTCAGATTGATTCCATGCTTGACCACAACCGGCCACGATCGCCGTTGTGCACGGCGATCGTGGCCCCTGGTGGGTGTTATCTCAGATCTGGGCGTACGGTCCGTTGAGCACGATGGTTTCCGGACGGTGTGGATTGTCCGCCTCGACGATGACGGTCATCCGGACGCGATGGCTGAATGCCCGCAGCACCACGCGTTCCACCGGTTCCTCCGTGCTGTGGAACCGCCGTTCGCCGTCCTCGGTGTCCAACACGAAACCGGCGAAGTCGCCGAACCGGTCGTAGATCACCGACGCGACCTTTCCCTCGATGGCCCGGCGTCGTTCGCCGTCCCCCTTGCCGTGGCCGAGATGCCGCCAGTCGCCGTCCGGTGTGGGACCGATCTGGGCCGGATCGCCGCCCATGAACCGCACGCGATGGGCAATCTGGTCGACGTAGCGGCGGAATACCTGATACCAGCGGCTCTCCACCGGAACCGCCAGTTCGATCCAGCGCAGGATCGACAGCGACCGTTCCTCGTCGGGCAGCAACAGGCCCTTGGTGGACACGTCGATCGTCATGGCGAACGAGCCGAGCACCCGCCGCCACCCGGTGCGGAACGCCGCGTGCTCCTCGGCCCGCGGGATGGGGTCGACGGCCGGCACGGCGGTCACCTGCTTGATCGTGACCCGGTAGCTCTCGCCCTTGTGGATGCCGGCCGGCAGGTCGACGGTGAACAGGCCGGCCAGATTCGCGCCCTGCCCGGTCGGGACGGGGACATAGCTGATTCCGCCGGCCGGCATCGCGACAGTGGACGAGTCCACAACGGACAAACGATGGGCTCGGTCGGACTGGTCGGCCATCGCGATGATGTCGGCCGCGTTGGCCGCGGGCAGGTAGAGATTGCCGGTCGACCCGGCCGGCACGTCGCCCCAGTCGATCATCAGCTCGTCGTGCGGGAAGCCGACCGGCAGCTTGTTCGGCGTCGGGCGGATCTCGAACGTCTGCGGCGCCCGCCGCGACGCCAGCATGCCCGGGTTCGGGACGTTGACGAACGTCAGGTTGCGCTGGGCCAGCTTGTCCGAGATCGACGGGTCGGCACCGGCCGGGATCGCGTCCGGGTCGAAGGAGATCTCCGCGAGCAGGCACTGGTGCTGGCTGCGCACGAGTTGCTGGATCGAGAACAGCGTGCCCATGTTCGTGAACGGGCCGTCCGGCAGGTTCGCCGGCACGCCACCGACCATGCGGGACGGGAACAACCGGTCGCCCGGCTGGTTGATGTCCAGCCAGCAGCCGTAGTACAGGTCCACCTCGCCGCCGAGCGGATCCGGATTCACCACCAGACGGCGGTTCGGATCGTCGGTCTGCGTCGCCATGCTGACCGACGTGGTGTCCACGCGCCGGGTGGCGAAGAACGGGATCGTGATGATCTCGTCGCCGCGGATGCCCAGCCCGGGGATCTTCTGCCCGGCGGTGTTGGTCAGCGTGCGGTACTCGTGCGCCGGGTCGTAGACCGCGTTCGTCTGCTGGGCTGGCCACATCCGGAAGAACAGCCGCACGTTGTTCGCCGCGATGGTGTCGCGGTGTCGGACCCGTGCGACGGCGAAGTTGTAGACCGGCGTGCCGTGGCTGTCCACCGGTGACAGCGCCAGTTCGGACAGGTTCTCGTCCTGCGGCAGTGCGTCGAACATCGAGCCGGCCGACCCCGGGCTGCCGTTGAGGTTGCCGATCGCCGTCGTGATGTAGTTCAGCGCGGCGTCGTGCGGGTCGCCGCTGGTCGCGACGTGGGCGCCGAAGCGTGTCCCGCCGGCCTTGAGCTGGAACACCCGGATGTCGACGCTGAGGTACCACTGGTAGCCGTGCGCGGTGTCGCCGTGCAGGATGAACGGGTTCGGGTTCTTGATCAGTTCGATGGCGCCGGTCGCGGTCACCGTGGTGCCGCTCGCCGTCAGGCTCGCGACGATCGTCTTCGTCTCGGTGGACCCGGCGAACGAGAACATCGACGTGTCGGCGAACTTCGCCCGCATCGGGAAGGTGAAGCGCTGCGGGCGATTGGGCAGCGTCGGGTCCTCCGGCTCGACCGGTCCGCTGAACTCGAACGACAGTCCGGCAACCGGGTCCGGAATGGACGGTACGTGCGGCGGGTTGGCGAGGTTGCCGGCGTTGATGCCCAGTTCGCTCGGCGTGAATCCCTCCACGACGGCATAGGCGGCCGGGTCGATCACGGCGGGCGCGCCGGCGTTGTTGATCAGTGCCTGGGTCTCGCCCTGCCCGTAGGTGCTCCGGTCGATCACCAGGAAGCAGTCGCGGATGTCGACGTGCACGGTCACCGGGTCGGACGCGATCCCGTTGGCCACCACCACCATCGTGTACTCGCCGGCCGGAAGATCGCCGGGCACGGTGACATTCGTGGTGACGGTGGCGGCGCCGGTGGCCACGCCCATCGTCGAGTGGTGCGCCGTGGGCAGGTAGCGGACCTTGTTCGTGGCCGTGTTGGTGACGCGTACCAGCGGATAGTTGGTGGCCATCTGCGCGTCGTCGCCGTAGCTACAGGCCTGCGACAGGCCGTTGAACTGGGTGCCGGACAACACGTACGTGTGGCCGCGCACCAGATCGGCCGGCGCGGCGCCGATCGTCGGCTGCCACGACGCGGACGGCGCGCCGTCGGGCTGGTACAGGCTGATCGTCGACGAGTCGTTCGAGAACAGCACCTGCCCGGTCGGCAGCAGCAGGAACCGGGTCTGGAACACGGAAACGTTTGCGCCGGACGGGCTGCTGACCACTTTCGCGGTGTTCGTCGACGGGTCGTACTCGAAGAACGTGGTCGGGGCAGGGTACTTGCACGGTGGCGTCGGGCTGCCGGCGAGCAGGACCTTGCCGTTGGGCAGCAGCACACCGGGCGCGTCCATCGGGAAGCTCGTCTTGTTCGACGAGTCCTTCAGCGTCGGGCCGGCCGACCACGCCGACGCGACCGGCTGTGTCGGGTCGTAGATCGCCGTGTTGCCGGTGGCGCCGACGGCCAGCACTTTCCCGCTGGGCAACAGGATCGCGGGTCCGATCTCGGCGACCTGGCCGGAACAGGGCTGCGGCAACGCGCTGGGAGTCGTGCCGGCGCTGACCCACTTGTCCGTGGCGATGACGTACTTCTCGGCGTTGTTGCCGTTGGAGCACTGCACGGTGAGGACGGTGTTGTCCGGCAGCAATGTGAACGTCTCCTCGGAACAGGAATCGCCCTTGGTCGACGTGAACGTCCACAGGTCCAGATCCGGGTCGTAGAGCGCGACGGCATTGCCGTTGAACTGGCCGAGCATGACGCGGCCGTCGGGCAGCACGCAACTCACCGCGTCGCCGATGCCGGTCCAGCCCGAGGGCGTGCTGATCGCCGCCCAACTGTCGGTCCGCGGATCGTAGATCTGCGCGGCGAGCGTGTCGTTGGCCGTGCCCTGCGTCGAGTTGTACTCGCCGCCGGCCACGAAGACCCGGCCGTCGGCCAACACCGCGGACGCGAAGAACGTCGGCGCGTTCGTCGGGCCACCGAACGAGGTCGGGATGTTCGTGTTGTCCGGCAGCGCCGCGACCTGGTTCCAGGTGCCCTTGCTGTAGTCGCCGGTGTCCGACGGTGTGAGCGTGTGCCAGTGGTTGGACTGGAACTCGTGGCAGAACGCCCGTCCGTCGGTCAGCAGCAACATGGTGTCGATGTTCGCGCCCGGTTGATTACTCAGATCGCTCCATGATCCGGCCATGATCCCCCCTCGGTCATGCGATAGATGGAGGTGGCCGGGCCGCGCCGATAGATACAACAATTTGCCGTTATCGGCTTGTGAGTGCGCGATGAGCGACATGTCCGATGCTGACGGGACCGTCACTTCCGACTCGGAATGGAGTAAACCCGTCTTGTTGACCCCGACCACGCGATGGCGTGCTTTCCGGGCGGCGCTGGCCTCGGCCGCGCTGCTGGGCACGCTGCTCGCGGCACCACCCGCCGCGCTCGCGGCGAGCGGTCCCACACCCGGTCTGGCCACCGACTTCGCATCGGCCGCGCACGAGTTCGGCGTGCCGGAGCGAATCCTGCTCGCGGTGTCCTACAACCTGACCGACTGGCAAGCCGGCGCCACACCCACGATCGCGGGCGGCTGGGGCCCGATGGGCCTCGTCGACACCAGCGTCACCACCGCCGTCCGCCTCCTGTCCACCAGTACGAACGCCGTTCTGACCGATCCGGCCCAGAACATCCGGGCGGCTGCCGCGGTATTGGCTGCGGACGCCAAGACGGTCAGCGGCGCGCTACCCGCGAACGAGGCCGCCTGGTACCCGGCGCTGGTCCGCTACGCGCAGGACAGCATGCCCGGCAGCGCCGCCGCGGCCACCGCGTTCGCCGACGACGTGTTCACCACGCTGCGCACCGGCGTGCCCGGCACCACGCTGCGCCTGGCCGCGAACAAATCCCTTGCGGTACCAGCGAAAGCGCGGGCCAACGCCACCACGCCGACACCGGACTGCCCGGCCGACCTGGACTGCCGGTTCGTGCCGGCCGCCTACGACTGGTCCAGCAGCGACCACACCAACCCGAACAACTACGGCAACTACGACCCGGCCAATCGGCCGGCCGACGGTGACGCCATCCAATACATCGTCATTCATGACACCGAGTCCACATACGACTCGGCGATCGCGTCATTCCAGAATCCGGCCCTGGAGACCAGCGCGAACTACGTGATCCGGTCATCGGACGGCCAGGTCACCCAGATGGTGCCCAACCAGGACGTCACCTGGGGCGTGAACAACTGGACGATGAACCAGCACTCGATCAGCATCGAGCACGAGGGAATCGCCGCCCAGGGCGCCACCTGGTACACGCCGCAGATGTACCAGGCGTCGGCCGACCTGGTGCGCTACCTGGCCGCCGAGTACCACATTCCCCTGGACCGGCAGCACATCATCGCGCACGAGGACGTGCCGGGCGAGCTCACCCGCAGCCAGGCCCGCCAGCACTGGGATCCGGGTCCGTTCTGGAACTGGCAGGAATACATGGACCTGCTCGGCGCGCCGATCTCGACCACCCGCTCGACGGGGATCCGGGCGGGCAGCGTGGTGATCGTCAACCCGGACTTCGCCACGAACCAGTCGCCGACGACCACCTGTGACAGCAGCGGCACGTGCACGCCGTTGCCGGCCCAGGGCGCCAACTTCGTCTACCTACGAACCGGTCCGAGCCCGGACGCCCCGCTGATCGGCGACCCCCTGATCCACCCGGATGGCAGCCCGGGCACCACCCAGGTCAGCGACTGGACGGACAAGGCGGTCACCGGGCATCAGTACGTCGTGGCTGATCAACAAGGCGACTGGACCGCGATCTGGTTCGACGGCCAGGAAGCGTGGTTCGACAATCCGAGCGGCGCGAACACACTGCCGGGCTGTGCACCGACCGTGCAGGCACCAGCCGGCGTGAGCGTGGTGAACCTCTACGGCCGGGCGTTTCCGCAGCAGTCGGAGTACCCGTCGGCGATCCCGTTCGACCCGAGTTGGACGCCCACCCCGTTGACCGGCTGGACGCTGCCGGCCGGCCAGTCCTACCCGGTGGTCGGCGTCGAACAGGCGAGCAACTACTACGCGCGGTTCGACCCGGCCGGCGTCGCCGACAACCACACCCTGGTGACCGGCGCCGACCAGTACCTGATCATCGACTACAACCACCGGTACCTGTTCGTGAAGGCCGGCGACGTGCGGTTCACCCACTGACGGCTGGTGGCCGCGGCCCTCGGGTCGCGGCCACCGTCGAAACGTCATCGCGGGTAGCCGCGGCGCACGGTCCGTTCCAGGATGCCCAGCGTGGCGCGCAACGAGGCCGGCGCGATGACCGGGAAGATTCCCCGTTCCCGCCACTGGTCACTGATGTCGGACCAGTCGTAGTACGACGTCACCACGGTCCCGTCCTGGGTCGGTTCCAGGCGGTACCCGAACACGTGCCCGATCGCCGGGCGCACGGTCCCCAGAATCGTCCACGCGATCTCACGGTCGGGCTCGAACCGCGTGATGGTGACGGTCACGTCGTAGCGGCCCAACGGCAGGTCGCCGAGCCCTTCGCGGTCCATGTGGACCAGGAACTGGTCGCCCACGGCGGTGACCGGGGTGCCTTCCGCGTCCATCAGCATGCCCGAAGCGTCGATCGCGACGTGGCCCTGCGGGTCGGTGAGCACGGCGAAGATCGCCGCCGCCGGCGCCGCGATGGTGCGCGTGACCTCGATCCGCTCGGTCTTCGTGGTGCCGTTCATCGCCTGTCTCCTCGCTGTCGGCCGTGCATCTTGACAGTGACTAGATTGCCAGCGGGTGCGTCATCTTGTCAACGACTAGATTCGAGGTAGGGTGCATGACCATGACCACTCGTGACGGCTACCACCACGGCGACCTGCGCCGACAGGTCCTCGCCACGGCCGCGACCGTGATCGCCGAGCGGGGCGTCGCCGCGGTCAGCCTGCGCGAGTTGGCCCGCCAGGCCGGCGTGTCCCACGCCGCACCCGCCCACCACTTCACCAACAAGACCGGCCTGCTGACCGCCCTGGCCATCGAGGGCTACGCGCTGCTGGCCGACGCCATGGCGTCGGCGCAGCAGGACCTGGCCGAGATGGGCGTGGCCTACGTCCGGTTCGCCCTGGATCACCCGGCGCACTTCCGGGTGATGTTCGACCCCGACCTGCTCGACCGCGACGACCCCGACCTAGCCGCCGCCCGCGCCACCACTCGCGCCCAACTCCGCGCCAGCATCGCCGACAAAGCGCCGGCGAACCCGGACACGGCCACCCTCGCGGCGTGGTCACTCGCGCACGGCTACGCCACCCTCCACCTGGACGGCAATCTGACCGACATCGCAGGCGACGCGGATCCGGCCGAGGTGTTCCGCGCGCTCACCACGATGATCTTCACGTGAGACCGTCGAGCGGCTGCGTTCGTTGCCACGCAACGGGTAGCAGGATCTCGACCCCGTCGGCCTCGGCCAGGGGCCGCAGGCGGTTCATGGTGGCGTGCAGGTCGTCCAGCGCGTAGGGCATCGGGCGCAATGGTCGGTCCAGCGACGTGAAGAAGTCGTCCCAATGGATCAGAATCGCCCGGCGCGCGCCGGTCGCGCGGACGACCTCGTTCCAGTAGCTGGTCACGAACTGTTCGGGCTGCTTGCCCAGTTCGCCGACGCCGAGGTAGACGACGTCGGCGCGATGATCGCGCAGGGCGCCGGGTACCCAGTTGGCGCTGGCGTGCAACAGGATTCGCCCGCGTGGATGGGTGATGAGCACGGAATAGCTGGTGTCGCTGCGCCACGCACTGCCCTTGGCCGGCGGGGTGAGCGGCCGGTCGATCACGCCGGGATAGCGGTCGCCGGGACTGTGCACGGAATGGACGAACGTCAGCTCGAATTGTCCATAGTGGATCGTCTCGCCGTCGGTGACGGTGCGCAGGGCGGTTTCCGGCACGGCCATGCCGCGCCCGAGGTTGGCGGTCGACGCGGAGCCGACCAGGTCGGCCCCGGTGCGCAGCGCCCACGCCGGCGCGTCCAGGGCGTGGTCGTAGTGGGAATGCGCGCAGAACACCGCGGCCAGTTGGCGCACGCCCAGCTTGTCGATCGCGGCCTGGATCCGCGTGGGGTTCGGCGCGATCCGGCCCGTGGCGAAGCGCAACAGGCTCGGGCGGCTGACGAATCCGTCACCGAGCAGCCAGGTCTGCCCGTCGCTCACCAACAGCGAACTAGTGCCGAGGAACCACGCCGTCAGTTCGTGGTCGCCGGCGGCGGGACGTTGCCGGTATTTCAGGTACGGGCGCAGGCTCGGGCGGCTCAACGGCGACGGCATTCCGTCAGGCTAGATAATGGTTGATCCGCGCCGCCAGTTCGGTGGCGCGCGACTCGTCCATCCGTTCGGCGATGGCCAGGGCGCGGCGCCACGTGGCCACGGCCTCGTCCGGCCGATCAAGGTGCACGAGCACGGTCCCGACGAGGTCCAGCGCGATCACCTCGCCGCGCAGGTCGCTCATCTCCTGCCGGATGGCCAGCGTGCCGTGGCAGTGCGCCAGCGCGACGTCGAACCGTCCCCACTCGACGTTGATCTCGCCCAGGTTGTGCAGCAGGATCGCCTCGGTTGCCCGGTCGCCGGACTCTCGCGCGGTGACCAGGCCGCGTTCGGCGGCCTCGGACGCGGCCAGCAGGTCGCCGCCCCTGCGGTGATGATCGGCCAGGTTGCCCAGCATCACCGCCTGCCCCCGGGTGTCGCCCCGTTCGGTGCGGATCGCCAGGCTCCGCGTGTCGTGCTCGACCGCGACGGCGAACTCGCCGAGGCCTGCGTACGCGGAACCGAGGTTGCCCAGAATGATCGCCTCGACCCGCCGGTCACCGCGCTCCTGGCTGATCGCCAGCGCCTGCTGGAAGTAGTCCTTCGCCGGGCCGAACTGGCGGGCGCTGTAGTGGATCGACGCCAGGTTGTTCAGCATCGAGCTCTCGCCGTGCCGGTCGCCGATCCGTCGCGCGCTGGCCAGGCCGGTGGTCAGCGTGGCGATCCAGTCGGCCTGGTAGCCACGGAGATGGAAGAATCCGTACAGCGCGCACGGCAGTTGCCACGCGATGTCGTGCCGGCCGGTCGCCGCGGCCAGTGTCACGGCGGCCACGAGGTTGACCCGTTCGCGCTCGCACCAGTCCAATGCGTCCTGATAGGACTCGAACGCGAGCCCGGGATGGTTCGGCACCTGCGGCACCGTGACATCGCGCGCGTGACTGGGCCGGATCAGCTTGGCGGCCGCGTCCGCCGTGTGCAGGTACCACGCGAGCAACCGGGACGTCGCGGCAGCACGTTCGTCCGGTGTTTCCTCGGTGTCGGCGGTTTCGGCGGCGAACACCCGGAGCAGTTCGTGCAGGCCGTACCAGGCCGGTGCCGGCGATTCCACGAGGTGCACGTCCACCAGGGATTCCAGCGCGTGCTCGCTGTCCCGTTCGGAACGGTCCAGCAGCGCGGCGGCCGCGGGCACGCCGAGCGCGCCACCGGGCCACAGCCCGAACAGCCGGAAGGCGCGTTCGCCCTGTGTCCCGGTGCCGAGATTCGCGTAGCTGACCCGGAAGCTGGTCCGTACCGCGATGTCGTCGACGCTCAACTCGTCGAGTTGGCCGCGTACGTCGGCCAGTCGGTCGGCCAGCAGCGTGATCGGCCACTTCGGCCGGCTGACCAGCCGTGCGGCGGCGATCCGGATCGCCAGCGGCAGTCCGGCGCACACGTCGAGCACGCGGTCGGCCGCGTCGGGTTCGGCCGTCACCCGTGCCCGGCCGGCGATCTCGCCGAACAGGTCCCTGGCCTCGTCGCGGTCGAGCACGCCGAGGTCGATCCGCGCGGACGTGCTCAGCAGGGCGAGCCGGTGCCGGCTGGTGACCAGCGTGGCGCAGCCGGGGGAGCCGGGCAGCAGCGACGTGACCTGGCCGGTGTCGGACGCGTCGTCCAGCAGCACGAGCATCCTGCGGTCCGCGAGCCGGCTGCGGTAGCGAGCGGCGCGCTCGTCGTCGTCCACGGGGATGTCGGCCGGGTCGGTGCCCAGGTCGCGCAGGAATCGGGCGAGCACGTCGCCGGTCGCCGGCGGATTGCCGCCGGCACCGCGGAGATTGACGTAGAGCTGGCCGTCCGGGAAGTCGGCCGCCATCCGGTGCGCCACGTGTACCGCGAGCGTCGTCTTGCCGATGCCGCCGACCCCGGTGACGGTCGCGACCACCGGCGGCCGCTCACCGGCGTCGGCGCTCAGCAGATCGCACAGTCGAGCGACTTCCTTGCCACGGCCGGTGAAGTCGGACACGGAGGCGGGCAGTTGCGCGGGCACCGGCAGTGTCCGCGCCGACGCAGCGGGCGGCATGAGTGCCGGATCGCCGGCCAGTATTCGCCCGTGCAGGCGGCGCAGTTCGTCGCCGGGTTCCACCCCGAGCTCGGTGACCAGCACGTCCCGTACGGCGGTGTAGGTGGACAGGGCGTCGGCCTGGCGGCCGGACCGGTAGTAGGCCAGCATCAGGTGCGCCGCGAAGCCCTCCCGCATCGGGTAGGTCTGGACCAGTTCGGCCAGCTCCGTGACGATGTCGGCATGCCGGCCGAGGCGCAGGTCGCAGTCGATCCGCCAGTCCAACGCCTGCCGGCGCAGTTCGGACCAGCGGGTCACGGTGTAGGCCAGCGCGGGGGCCGGCGGGAGGCCCGCCAGCGGTTCGTCGCGCCACAACGCCAGTGCCGCGCGGAGTTCGGTCGCGGCCCGGGACCAGTCGCCGTCGCGGTGTGCGGCACGGCCCGCTGCCACGTGTCGCTCGAAGGTCAGGGCGTCCACATCGGCCGCATCGGCGGCCACGAGGTAGCCCGACGCCGTGGTTCGCAGCAGCGCGCCGTCCGGATCGTGGAGGTCCCGGCGCAGGCCGAGCACCTGGTTGTGCAGCGACTGCACCGCGGTCGGCGGGGGATCCTCACCCCACAACACGTCGATCAACCGCTGTTTCGACACGGGCCGGCCGGCGTCGGCGAGCAGAGTGGCCAGCAGGAGGCGCCGCTTGGTGCCCTTGATCTCGATGTCGGTGTCGCCGTCGGACACCCGCAACGGTCCGAGCAACCAGAAACGCACCCCCGCCACGACGCGATGCTAGTCGCGTTCCCGCCGGCGTGCCGTTCGGCCGAATGGCAATCCACTGGTCGGAGCATTATTGACCGGGCCGCAGGCTCGTAGTGTCGCCTCATGCGCGCAAAATTCCTGGTCTCCACGCTGGCCGCGCTCGGCCTCACCCTTGGGTCGGCGCCGGCGGTGCATGCATCGGTCACCCCGATCATCGGCCCGATCACCAACCTCAGCCACGCCTGCTCCGGCCAGAACGCCGAGGTGGAAACGGCGGTGGATCCGTTGTTCGGTGACGTCTACGAGGAATGGATCGGGTGCGACGGCATCGGATTCGCCCGTTCCACTGACGGCGGCCGGCATTTCGGCGTGCCGATGACGCTGCCGCAGTCGGCCGGCGGCTGGGATCCCGCGCTCACCGTCGCCCGCAACGGCACGGTGTACGTGGCCTTCATGAACTCGAACTCACAGAACACCGAGACCTTCCCGGTCGTGGCTGCCTCCTTCGATCACGGGAAGACGTTCCCCCAGGTCTCCTCGTTGGTGTCCAACGTGCCGAACAACTGGGGCGACCGTGACTTCATCGCCGTCGGACCGGACGGCGCCGTCTACGTCACGTGGGACTACGGGCCGAGCGCCGCGGACGTGACCGACATCTGCACGCCGGGCGGCAGTTGCGCGTTCGCCACCGGCGACCTGAACGTGGTCATCCAGAAGTCGACCGACGGCGGCCGCACCTGGGGCCCGATCATTCCGGTGAGCCCCGGATTCCCGGCCAGCGGCGGGGACAGCGGGCCGATGGTGGTCGAACCGAACGGCCGGATCGACATGGAGTACCAGGGTTACCAGATCACGAACACCACGACCTTCACGATGTCCCCGGCGCACAGCTACTTCACGTCGTCCGTCGACGGTGGCAAGACCTGGTCCGCGCCGGTGCGGGTCGGGCCGGCCGATCTGACGATGTCGCTGGCCGAGTGGTGGATCGACGGCGCGATCGGCATGGACCGGGCCGGCAACCTGTACATCACGTGGGACAGCCAGGACGCGACGACGGACACCGGTTGGCTGTCCGTGTCCACCGATCACGGCCGGACGTGGTCGCCGCTGATCCGGGTCACGCCGGACACCGACAACGCGACACACATCGTCCAGGTCGTCGGCGGCCCGCCGGGCATCGCGTACGTCGGCTGGCTGTCGAACAGTTCGCCGCAGGGCTACGCGCAGTTCCTGCGTCCGTACGCCGTCGGCCGTGGCTGGCTGTCCGATCCGATCCAGGTGTCCCGGCAGTTCGGCGACACCTCGATCTGGCCCGGCGACACGTTCGGCATCGCGATGCTGCCCTTCAACGTGGGGGTCGCGATGAGCTGGGGCGGCGCGGTCGGCGGCTCGCCGAACTCGGAGATCTTCGGCACGGATGTGCTGGTGTTACCTGGCCTGCACGGCTGATCCGCGTCCCACCGCCCGCACCGATCCCATGATTCCGGGCACACGATGGCCGCCATCGTTCCTGGTCGGGTAAGCTGGATCGATCGTGGCGGTGGGACTCGCCACCCCTGACACGGGAGAACCGTGGTCGAGCCGGCCGCCAACAGTCCCTACTTTGCTCCGGACCATGATCGTCAGGTGTCGAAGTAGGAGGCCCTGGATGAGCGACGCTGTCCACGAGTTGGGCGATGTCATCGACCCGGACGTCGACGTCCGGGTCCCCGCGCAGCGGCGGGAACTGTGGCGCGGGCACGGATCGGTGCTCGCCGTGATCGCGGTGGGCGGCGGCCTGGGCTCGCTGGCCCGTTACGGCATGGCGCAACTGCTGCCGACCCGCGCCGGGCAGTTCCCGTGGAGCACCTTCGTCACCAACGTGCTGGGCTGCTTCCTGATCGGCGTGTTGATGGTGTTGATCACCGAGGTCTGGCCGGCCCACCGGTTGGTCCGGCCGTTCCTCGGTGTCGGCGTGCTGGGCGGGTTCACCACGTTTTCCACGTACACCAACGAGATTCGGGCGTTGCTGCGGCCGGGCAGTGTCGGTGTCGCGATGGCCTACCTGGCCGGCACGCTGCTCTGCGCGCTGCTCGCCGTGATCCTGGCGATGTGGCTGACCCGCCTGCTGACGCGATCGATCGGCCGGCGGCTGGCATGACCCTCGTCCTGGTCTTCGCCGGTGCCATCGTCGGGGCGCCGCTGCGCTATGTGACCGATCGGGCGGTGCAGCTCCGTCACGACACCGTGTTCCCGTGGGGCACGCTGGCGGTGAACGCGTTCGGGTGCCTGGTCCTCGGCGCCTTGGCGGGCGCGGGACTGTCACTGCCGCAGCCGTGGCTGTTCCTGCTGGGCACCGGGTTCTGCGGCGCGCTGACGACCTACAGCACCTTCAGCTACGAGACGGTGAAACTGCTCGAACAGCGTTCCTACTTCTACGCCGTGATGAACGTGCTGGTCAGCCTCGTGATCGGGATGGGTGCCGTGCTGCTGGGCTATGCCCTGGTCAGCGCGCTCGTCGGCTGACCAGGGCATAACCGCGCGTGGCTAGCTGACGTCGACGGCCGTGTCGTCGAGGACGAAGGACGTCTGGTCGATGGAGTCCTCGCTGCCGGTGAACTTCAGCGTGACGGTCTGACCGGCGTACGGGGCCAGCGAGAAGCTGTGCTGGGCGTAGCCGGCGATCGCGTCGAGGTTGGAGAACGTGCCCAGGGTCGCCAGGACCGATCCGGAACTGTTGAGCACCTGGACCTTGAGCGTGTCAAACGCTTGCGTGGTGCTGGTCTCCGCGGTGTCGACGTGCAGCCAGAAGCTGAAGTCGTAGTTCGCGCAGCCGGTGGGCAGCGTGACCGCCTGCGACAGCGTGTCGGTGTGGGTGGTGCCGTAGCCGTCCAGCCAGGCGTCCCACGAGCCGCTGTTCGGCGGTTCGGTCGTCTTGTTGTTGATCACGCCGGTGGTCGTGGCCCACGGCGCGGCCGTGCCGGTTTCGAAGCCGGGATTGCCGAGCAGTTGGTTCGACGTGCAACCGCCGCCCCCGCCCGCGGACGCGATGGTCCAGGTGAACTGGGTCGAGCCGGTCGGTCCGCTGGAATCGCTCGCCGTCACGGTCACGCTGTTGCTGCCGGCCGTGGTGGGCGTACCGGAGATCAGGCCGGTGCTCGAGTTGATCGACAGGCCGCTGGGCAGGCCGCTGGCGCTGTAGCTCAACGTGCCGCCCGCGCTGTCGCTGGCCGAGATCTGCAGGCTCGCGGACCGTCCGACGGTGGTCGTCTGGTCGCCGGGGTTGGTGACCGTGACGCTGCCGCCGGTGCCGCCACCGCTGAACTGGATGTCGAGCACGGCGTGCAGTTCGATGCCGTTGGGCGCGACACCGGTCTGCCCGTGCAGGAAGTCGAAGAAGCCGACACCCGTCACGGTGACCGGGATGTTGGCGGTCTTGAAGCTGCTGGTCGGCGTGAACTTGGCGTTGAACTCGTTGCGCGCCTTGGTGATGCTGGCGGCCAGCGGGCTGCCGGAGCCGACGCAGGGCGGGTCCGGGATCTCCGCGATCATGGTGTGGCCGCCGCCGTCGGAGAGCACGAGGTGGTAGTCGGAGTCGGTTTCCAGCTTGTACTCGACCAGCGTGTCCTGGAGCCGGAAGACCGTCGTCTCGGTCGGGCTGACCCGGTTGTTGGCCGGCAGCGTGCCGGGCGCGGCCAGTCCGGTGAGGAACGCGATCGACGTGGAGGTCGTGGAGTTCAGGTTGATCTTGCTGACGTCGGCGTCTGTGCCCGTCTTGACCGCCCACCGTTCCACGCCGCAACTCGCGGCGGTGGCGCCGGGATGCGGCACGGTCGCTTCGCGCTCTTCCTCGTCACCGGACGGGTTGTCGCGCACGGCATTGCCGGAAGCCGCGGCGTCCGGGTCGATTCCGCCGGCCGGCCGCACCTTGCGCTGATCGGGATCCGTGTGCGCTGCGGCCACGGTGGCCGGGTGTGGTGCGGCGGTGATTCGGTTGGGCGACGCCATTCCGGCGACGCCGAGCAGAACGGTCACCCCGACCGCTCCCGCGATGACGACAGTGGATAACTCCTTGAACCTGCTGGGCATGACGGCCTCCGATCGCGGCACGGCAGGAAGTGCCAGGTCTTGGGCGTGTGCACCCAGCAGTCTGCGTGTCGCGATCGCGAGTGAGAACCAACAGCAGGTGATCACCGTTGACAGAGGCAGGAGGGTGCGGGCCCACGTCGGAGCCCGCACCCTCGTTACCCGTCAACAGTTGTTCAGCAGTTGTTTCAGTGGCGGATCACCAATCCGGTCGGGCTGGTCGTGATCGGGTTGCCGGTGCCGGGTCGGGCGCGGTTCGTGCCGCCGGTGACCGGGATGCCACCGGTGACGGTGAACATGCCTTCGTTGAACGCGGCTTGCGTCGCCGGTGCCTTGCCGACCGCGAACAGGGCGACGCCGGTGCCGTTGGTCACGGAACAGGAGATGTAGTCGCCGACCATCCGGCCCTGACTGGTGTTGGCGACCAACGACAGCCCGAACGGTCCGGCGACCGTGGTGGGCGCGCTCCAGCTCGTGCCGCCGTTGGTGCTGGAGACGTAGCCGATCTCGAGCTGACAGGTGGCGGCGGTGCAGTTGGTCTGCGGGTAGAAGTAGTAGTACAGGCCAACTTTCGCGGTCGCCCCGGACGTGGCGTGGTCGACGCCGATGCCCGGGATGAAGTGGTCGACGGCGCTGGTGGTCGCGTCGATCGGGACGCGGGTCACGGCCGACCACGTGGTGCCGTTGGTGGACGTGGAGAACACGATGTCGTTGGACGGACAGCCGGACCGGAACCGGCAGTCCTGCCACGCCACGAACACCTTGCCGCTGCCGTCGATCTCGGCCGACGGCAGGCCTTCGCCGTCCCGCAGGCCGCCGGCTTCGCCGTGCGACGTGACGCGGGCGATCAGGACGCTGCGGCTCCAGCTAGCGCCGCCGTTGGTGGAACTGAAGGCGCGGATCGAACTGCCGTTGGTGGAGTAGGGCACGACGACGGTTCCGTTGGGCTGCACCAGAGGCTGGCCGCCCAGGCCGGTCGGGCTGCCGGACGGTCGGACCTGCGGACCCCAGGTCAGGCCACCGTCGCTGGACGTGGACATGATCTCGGCGTTGTTGCTGGACGTGACGTCGGCCTCGATGTAGCAGTTGCCGAAGTGCGCGCTGGTCGACGTGTCGTCGCAGGCGATCCAGTTCTTGTCGTAGCCCTTGCCGTCGAAACCCGACCGCGTGCACGGGGTTGGACCAGGTCGTGCCGCCGTTGGTGGAGCGGTCGACGCTGACGCCGACCGCGTTGCCGGTGTTGTCGATCGGCAGGGCCGCGATGAGCCACGCGTTGTGCTTGGCGTCGAACGCGACGGAGGCGTCGCTGGCCGCGCTGAACGTGCCGCCGCCCTGATTGACGGTCAGGCCGGGGAGGGTGCCGTTCTGCCATGTCGTGCCGTTGTCGGTGGAGGTGGCCCAGCCGATGTCGGACGAGCCGCCGCCGAAGATCCGGCCGACCTGGAAGGCCGCCACGACGGTGTTGCCAGCCGCGAAGGTGTCCGGTTCGACCTCGGTCGCGTGCTGTGCGTCGGTGTCGGTGAACGGGTCGGCGCTGACCTGGATGACCGCACCGATCGCGGGCGCCGCGACGGCGGTTCCGGTCGGTAACAGTGCGACCGCGGTCACCGTGACGGCGAACAGTGCTGTGGTGAGGGATGATCGCATGGCGTTCTCCCGTGCGGCGCAGGCATGGCTGCCGGCTCGCCCATCGGTGCCGCGGTTGAAGGCAGGGGTGGAATGGGCCGTCCAACAGCGTGCGAACACGCGAGGCCGCGGACAAGATGCGGATGGGGTGTCTGGTTCACAGTTGCTACCGGGACAGTGCGCGGTACGTGCTGAGCACACCGGAAGAAGCCCGCCCGCCGAACCGTATACATCCTGTTGCGCATGACGACATCGCTGCACATCAAGGATGACAGGGCAGTCCCGCCGACCGCACCACGCCGAGGGTCGATCATCATCGGGAGCGTGGTGGTCGGGCTGGCCATCGCCGCGCTGTGGTCGGCACGCCTCGTCGACGACGACATCGGGGTCACCACCGCCAACGGGATGCTGGGCCAGAACGCGGCGAACGCGGACATCACCGGCACGGTCGCCGGTCTCGTCTTCGCGTTCGTCACGGGCCTCGCGGGCACGTTCACCGCGTGCAACGTCGCGGTGTTCAGCGCGATCGCCCCGATGCTGGACCCGGGCAGCCGGTCGATCGCCGGCCGGGTGCGGCTCGCGCTGACGCCGCTGGGCTGGCTGTCCCTGGGCGCGATCGTGGTGGCGGGTGCGTACGGGGCGA
>Ga0070714_100001457_pt1 | contig 17233 bp, 17 predicted proteins | sample LARL83metaG_FD_65450 | JGI IMG/M metagenome (GOLD analysis project Ga0070714, IMG submission 65450) | Corn, switchgrass and miscanthus rhizosphere microbial communities from Kellogg Biological Station, Michigan, USA - LAR L8-3 metaG | ecosystem: Host-associated > Plants > Roots > Rhizosphere ... | reverse complement strand
GGCACCGTGGAGGTAACGGAATCAAGGGAAACGCTCGTTGAGGAGTGACAGCATCATGCGCGTGTTCGTGACCGGGGCGACCGGGTTCATCGGGTCGGCCGTCGTCAGGGAGCTGCTCGGCGCCGGGCACCAGGTGACCGGGCTCGCCCGGTCGGACAAGGCCGCCGCGGCGGTGGCGGCGGCCGGGGCCGAGGTGTTCCGCGGCTCCCTCGAGGATGTCGGTGGCCTCAAGGAGGCGGCGGGGAAGGCCGACGGCGTGATCCACACCGGGTACATCCACGACTTCTCCCCCACCGCCAACCCGGCCGCGGCCGCCGCGGTGGACGGGAACGCGATCGCGGCCTTCGGCGAGGCGCTCGCCGGATCGGGTAAGCCCCTGGTGGTCGCGGCCGCACTGCCGCCCCCCAGCCCCGGGCAGGTCGCGACCGAAGACCTGCGGGCGCCGGAGAACCCGCACTACCCGCGCGTCTCCGAGCGGGCCGCGATCCCGCTCGCCGAGCGCGGTGTGCGGGCATCGGCGGTCCGGCTGCCGCCGTCGGTGCACGGTGAGGGCGACCCGCACTTCGTCACCGCGTTCATCGGCATCGCCCGGGCGAAGGGCCTGTCCGCCTATGTCGGCGACGGCGGCAACGTGTGGCCCGCGGTGCACCGGCTCGATGCCGCGCGCCTGTTCCGGCTCGCGCTTGAGCTGGCGCCGGCCGGGACGCTGCTTAACGGGGTGGGTGACCCGGGCGTTCCGTTCCGCGAGATCGCCGAGACGATAGGGCGACACCTCGACGTGCCGGCGAAGTCGCTTACCGCCGAGGAGGCACGCGAGCACTTCGGCGGCGCGTTCGCCGCCTTCGCCGCGTTCGACGTGCCGGCGTCAAGCGAGCAGACCCGAGAGCGGTTCGGCTGGCGTCCCGTCGAGCCGGGCCTCATCGCTGACCTCGATCAGGGACACTACTTCCGCATCCCGGATGACCAGGAGCGGTAACGGACCTTGACCGGGGGCACCACTCCCCCGTTCGGGATGACCGGGAGCGGTAGCGGACGCCGGCCCGCGGCGTTACGGCGACCTCAGCCCGCGGATACCCATGTACCCTGGGTCTTCCGTTGAACGGAAGGATGCTATGCCGCGGACGATCGCCGGCGGCGGGGTCTCCGTCGCGTCGCGGGTCCTGGCGATCCTGGGCAGCTTCGACAGCGGGCACCGGGCGCTGACGCTGAGCGAGATCGCGCGGCGCACCGGGCTGACGCTGCCGACCGCGCACCGGCTCGTCGGCGAGCTGACCGCGTGGGGGGCGCTGCGCCGGACCAGCGGCGGCGACTACGTGATCGGGCGGCGGATCTGGGACCTCGGGCTGCTCGCGCCGGTGCAGACCGGGCTGCGGGACGTCGCCGCGCCGTTCCTGCAGGACCTGTACGGCGCCACGATGGCGACGGTGCACCTGGCGGTGCGGGACGGGACGCTCGCGCTCTACCTCGACCGGCTGTCCGGGCACGGCTCGGTGCCGGTGGTGAGCAAGGTGGGCGCGCGGCTGCCGCTGCACGCCACCGGGGTCGGCAAGGTGCTGCTCGCCTACGCGCCCGCCGAGGTGCGCCAGGCGGTGCTCGGCGCGCCGCTCGAGCGGTTCACCCCGTACACCGTCGTCGCGGCCGGGCGGCTGGATGAGGAACTGCGGCGGGTGCCGCGCGACGGGTACGCGACCACCGCGGAGGAGATGACCCTCGGGGCATGCTCGATCGGCGTGCCGGTCTTCGCCGGCGACGCGGTGGTCGCGGCGCTCGGGCTCGTGCTGTCCGACCTGAGGGGCCGGGCGCGGCTGCTGCCGGCGATGCGGGTCGCCGCCCGCGGCATCGGGCGCAGCCTGGAGTCGGCCGACCCGGGCTGACGCCGGCGCGGCATCGGCCGGCGCCGGACGGCCCGGCTTCCGGTCAACGGAAGCCCCCGGTGGCACGGACGGGCGGACTGGCCCTATAAAGGGGCCATGCGGACTGACGTTGCCATCATCGGGGCAGGCCCGGCCGGCCTGCTGCTCGCCCACCTGCTCGCGCAGGACGGCATCGAATCGATCGTCGTCGAGGCGCGCACGCAGGAGTACGTCGCGGCGCGCATCCGGGCGGGGATCCTGGAAAGCTCGAGCGTCGACCTGCTGCGGGCCGTCGGGCTCGGCGCGGGGATCGAAGCCCACGGCGACGAGCACCGCGGCATCTACCTGCAGTGGCCGGGGCGGGCGGGCGGGGGAGGTGGCCGGCATCATCTGGACTTCGTCGACCTGGTGGGGCGGACCGTCTGGGTGTACGGGCAGACGCAGCTGCAGGCGGACCTGGTCGCGGCGAGCGAGGCCGCGGGGCGCGCGGTCTTCTACGACACGTCCAGCGTGGCGCTGCACGACCTGGAATCCGACCACCCGTCCGTGACTTTTACCGATGCCGACGGGACCGCGCAGCGGATCGAGGCGCTGGCGGTGGCGGGGTGCGACGGGTCGTTCGGGCCGAGCCGGGCGGCGATGCCGGACGACAAGCGGGACACGTGGGAGCGCGTCTACCCCTACTCCTGGCTCGGCGTACTCGCCGACGTCGCGCCGTCCACCGACGAACTCATCTACGCCTGGCACCCGGACGGGTTCGGCATGCACTCGATGCGGTCCGCCACCGTCAGCCGGCTCTACCTGCAGGTACCCAACGGCACGGACGCCGCCGACTGGTCCGACGACCGGATCTGGACGGCCCTGGCGACCCGGCTCGGGCACGGGCAGGACGGCTGGACGCTCACGCCCGGGCCGATCACCGACAAGAGCGTGCTGCCGATGCGGTCGTTCGTGCAGTCGCCGATGCGGCACGGGCGGCTGTTCCTGGCCGGCGACGCGGCGCACACCGTCCCGCCGACCGGCGCCAAGGGACTCAACCTGGCCATCGCGGACGTCGCGCTGCTCGCACCCGCGCTGGGACGGCTGGTACGGAAGAACGACCTCGCGCTCGCCGACGCCTATTCGGACACGGCGCTGCGCCGGGTGTGGCGGTGCGAGCACTTCTCCTGGTGGATGACGACGATGCTGCATATTTCCGGCGACCCGTTCGACGCGCAGCTGCAGTTGTCGCAGCTGCGCTGGGTGACGTCGAGCGCGGCCGGGGCGGCCGGGCTCGCGGAGAACTACGCGGGGCTGCCGATCGGATTCTGACCGGGCAAACCACTACAATCATCCCGTCCGAGGAAGGTGAGGCCGCATGGGCGCGACCGCCGGGGAAGCCGGGACCCAAGACTTCGTTGACGTGCTCATCGTCGGCGCGGGCATCTCCGGCATCGGGGCCGCGTACTACCTGCAGCGCGACCACCCGGGGCGCAGCTATGCCATCCTGGAGGCGCGCGGCGCGTCCGGCGGCACCTGGGACCTGTTCCGCTACCCGGGCATCAGGTCCGACTCCGACCTGCACACGTTCGGTTACGAGTTCAAGCCGTGGCGCTCGGAGGTCGCGATCGCCGACGGGACGAGCATCCTGTCCTACCTGCGGGAGACCATCGCCGAGCACGACATCGACCGGCACGTCCGGTACCGCGCCAAGGCGGTCACCGCCGACTGGTCGGACGCCGCCGCGCGGTGGACGGTGACGGTGGAGCACACCGAGACCGGTGAGCGGTACACCGTCCAGAGCCGGTGGCTGTTCTGCGCGGCCGGCTACTACCGCTACGACGAGGGCTTCACCCCGCACTTCGACGGCCGGGACCGGTTCCCCGGCCCGATCGTCCACCCGCAGCACTGGCCGGCCGACCTCGACTACGCCGGCCGGCGCGTCGTCGTCATCGGCTCCGGCGCGACCGCGGTCACGCTGGTCCCCGCGATGGCCGCGACCGCCGGGCACGTCACCATGCTGCAGCGCACGCCCAGCTACGTCCTGCCGGTCCCGTCGCGCGACAAGCTCAACGCGCGGCTGACCAGGCTGCTCGGCTTCGAGCGCGGGTACGCGGTCACGCGGTGGCTGAACATCACCCGCCAGCTGCTGCTGTGGCGGTTCTGCCGGCGCTGGCCGCAGCGAGCGCGCAAGCTGATCAGGGACCTCAACGTCAAGATGCTGCCCGCGGACTTCCCGGTGGACGAGCACTTCAACCCGCCGTACGGCCCGTGGGACCAGCGGATGTGCATGGTTCCCGACGGCGACCTGTTCCGCGCCATCTCGGGCGGCAAGGCGTCGGTGGTCACCGGGCAGATCGAGACGTTCACCGAGGACGGCGTGCTGCTCACCGACGGCCGCAGCGTCCCGGCCGACATCATCGTCACGGCCACCGGCCTGAACGTGCGGCCGTTCGGCGGGATGACGCTGACCGTGGACGGCGACTCGGTCCGCCCGGGCGACCGGCTCGTTTACAAGGGCATGATGCTGTCCGGCGTGCCGAACTTCCTGTTCGTCTTCGGCTACACCAACGCCTCCTGGACGCTGAAGGTCGGCCTGGTGTGCGAGAACTTCACCCGCCTCCTGCGCCACATGGACGCGCGCGGCTACGGCACCGTCCGCCCGGTGGTCGCCGACGCCGGGATGCCGTCCGCGCCGTTCACCGAATTCGCCTCCGGCTATATCGTGCGCGCGCTCGGCGAGCTGCCCAGGCAGGGCAGCCGTGCCCCGTGGCGGATCTCGCGGACCTATCGGGGCGACGTGAAGCTGCTGCGGCGCACGCCGGTCGACGACCCTGAGCTGCGGTTCGAGCCGCTACGTGAAGCGGTCCCGTCGTAGGCGGCCTTACTGACCGCTTTCCTGTCCCGCGTCCCCGTCTCACTGCGGGGGCCGGGCCCCCGCGGCCGGCTTACCGTAGGAGCATGGATGACCGGCTGCGGATCAACCGCCGCGACGGGTGAGTCCGGGCGGCTACCGGCCTTGCGCCTTCAGCCGGGCATCGAGCCGCGGGTAGACGCGGCGGGCGTTCAGCTCGAAGATCTGCGCGCGGCCGGAGTCGGTGAGTTTCGCCGCCTCGACGTAGCGCCGCGTGTCGTCCCAGGAGAAATCACCGTCCGGGTTGTTGCCGCGCACCGCGCCGAGCATCTCCGAGGCGAACAGGATGTTGTCCGGGCCGATCACGCCGGTCAGCAGGTCGATGCCCGGCTGGTGGTAGACGCAGGTGTCGAACCAGACGTTGGTCATCACGTTCTCGTCGATCGGCGGGAACTTCTCCCGCGTCGCGATCCCCTGGTAGCGGCCCCAGTGGTAGGGCACCGCGCCGCCGCCGTGCGGTATGACGAAGCGCAGGGTGGGGAACCGCTCGAACAGCTTCCCCTGCACCAGCTGCATGAACGTGGTGGTGTCGGCGTTCAGGTAGTGCGCGCCGAGCGTGTGCGCCGCCGGGTTGCACGACGTGGAGACGTGGATCATGGCCGGCACGTCGAGCTCGGTCATCTTCTCGTACAGCGGGAACCAGTACTCATCCGTCAGCGGCGGCGAGCTCCAGAAGCCGCCCGCCGGGTCCGGGTTGACGTTGCAGCCGACGAAGCCGAGCTCGGTGACCGCCCGCTCAAGCTCGGCGACGCACGCGTCGAGCGGCTCCCCCGCCACCTGCGGCAGCTGGGCGGCGCCCGCGTAGTAGTCGGGGAACAGCGTGGTCACCCGGTAGATGAGGTCGTTGCAGACCCGCGCCCAGGTGACCGCGGTGGCCGGGTCGTCCACGTGGTGGCCCATCGCCGACGCGCGGGGCGAGAAGATCGTCACGTCGTGGCCGCGCTCCCGCACGACCCGCAGCTGGTTGCCCTCGATCGTCGCCCGGATCTCATCGTCGCTGATCTGCGGCTCGGCGGGGACCGGCAGCGCCGGGTCCTTGAGCCGGGCGAGCTGCGCGTCGCGGAACTCCTGCAGCGCGGCGGGCGCCGTCGTGTAGTGACCGTGACAGTCGATGATCATCTGCGCGTCTCCTCTCCCGGCCGCATCGGGCCGGAACTACCCGGGCTACCTTAGCGTCCGCCGGCCACGTCCTCGCAGTCGCGGTCGCGCACGACAAAACTTCAAGGTCAAATTCATGGTCCAGAACGGAGGCGGCTTGCTCTTTACGGGCGGGGCCGGAGACAGCCGCGTCCGTTCGGGCTAACCTTCGCTCAGCCCACTGAGGCGGGCGGCCAGCTCGGCGTTGCGCTGCGCGAACGCGGCCCATTCCGGCTTCGTGGCGGCCAGGTGGCGGCGGGCGGCGGCCGCGCCGCAGGAGCGCAGCGTCCAGCCGGCCAGCCGGCCCGCGCGGATCTCGAAGCGGGCCAGGGTGCCGTCCGACCAGCCGCAGGCGTCGTGGTCGGCCGGGCCCGGCCTGGTGACCTTCTGCTCGGCGGTCACCCAGTCGAGCGCCTCCGCCTCCTGCTGCAGCCGGGCCGCCAGCTCGAAGGCGAGGCCGGCCGAGGCCGCGTCACGGCGCTCGATGAGGCTCGTCTTCAGCGCGCTCACCTCGGCCGGGTCACGGCTCAGGACCGCCGCCGCCCTGGCGGCGAGGGCGGCCCGGTCCCCGGGGCCGACGCCCTTGATCCTGGCCAGGTCGTGGCCCGTGCCGGTCAGCTCGCCGCCCGCGTAGTTCAGCGGCAGCACGCGGCACAGGCCGGATACGGCTAGCCGGACCTGGCGGCCGCCCAGGTAGGGGCCGAAGCTCCTGGCGCGCTCGTCCTTGTCGTAGACGACGGTCAGGCCCGGGTTGCGGGCGTCGTCGCTGAGCCGGACCCAGACCTCGGATTCCTGGCCGCCGTCCGGCGCGCGGTTCCACGGGGGCTTGCGCGCCTGCAGCAGGTTCCGTTCCAGCCAGGCGGCTTCGTGGGCGGAATCGCAGGCGACCGCCTCGACCCGGGCTACGCGGGCGACCATCGGGGCCAGGTGCGCCCGGTCGCCCAGGTCGCCCCAGTAGGAGCGAACCCGGCTGCGCAGCTGCGTGGCGCGGCCCAGGTAGAGGACGCGTCCGCTGGCGTCCCTGAACCGGTACACGCCGGGGGCGGGCGGCAGCCGAGCCGCCTGGTCACGCGCGCTGCCCCGGGTGCTCCCCATGCCGCGGTCCACGCGCCTCATTATCCCCGTCGTTGGGGTCACAGGGTTGCTGCACCACCCGCCGGAAGGGGCTCTGCGGCAACATCCCGGCTTCCGGGGGCCGTAACGCGGAAACTATGCGTATCACGGTAATTCCGCGTGTGCAGGAGCGGCTTTCTTTCCGCGTTGCGCGGAGTTTCCTCGTTAATCTCAGGATCTCGCGAGTGATGGCGCCGTGGCAGGTGTCGTCGCGGCCGGCGGCTTAGCCGGCGGCGGAGAGCTCCGTGATCGCGCGGTCGACTGAGGATGGCGAGCAGTTGTCGCCGAGGGTCACGCTCGCGTGCGTTCCTGGCTGGGTGACCGGGGGCTGGAAGACCGCGACCGCCGACAGCGTTCTGTCCGGCCCGGGATGGCCGACCGCGATGGTGGGGACGCCGGCCTGCATCTGGTCCAGGGTGGCGGGCAGCACCGTGACGGAGGTGGCGCTTGAGGTGGTCACCGGGACCCAGGCCCCGGTGGACGTGACGACGGTGAAGCCGCCGTGGCTGGCGTCCGCCACCGTTCCCTGCGTCACGACGGTGCCGGGCGGCGCCGCGAGCGAGGCCTCACCGCCGACGGCGACGCGAGCGGCCGCGATCGTCCCGCCGTAACTCCGTCCGGCCACGATCACGGACGCGCCGTCCGTGATGTCGCCAGCCGGCGCGCGGGACACGGCAAGCCGGGTGGCCGTGGTGGTTCTCACGGAGACCGTTCCGTCGGCCGTGCCGATGACCAGGTCGCCTCCGCTGCGTTGCTCGAGCGTGCCGTTGACCTGCGTGAGCGGGGAGCATCCGGTGATCGAGATGAGCGCCGGGCCGCCGCTGTCCGTCGCGCTGCCTGGCGCGTGCCCGGACACGACGGCGACCACCCCGCCGAGTGCGACGACCGCGGCCGCCCCGCTGAGGGCAAGCACGGGGCGCCGCCCGAAGCCGGAGGGCCAGCGCCGAGGGACAGGACCGGCCGCTCGGGTCACTGCGCCGGCGTCCCGGTACTGATCGTTCACCCGTAACCTCCCGCATGCTCCTGTTAAGAGGACGTAGCGGGCACCCTCGTGGTTCCCTGGCCGGGGCGCGAGCTTGCCGGCGACCAGGTCACGAGCCGATGAGGTCACTGGCAGGCTCGGATCCCCCGCGCTGGTGTCCGAGGTGGCCCGGCGGATAACGACTGGTCAGGAGAGGCTGGCGCGGTCCAGGTAGGTGCTGATCTGACGGAGCCAGCGGATGTAGTAGGCGGTGGCGAGCGAGCTCGGGATGAGGCGGGAGATGACGGCGCCGTAGCGGTTGTAGTCCTCGCTGCCGGCCTGCCGTGACACCACGGACCCCCTGGCTCAGCGGCGGCGGGTGACGGGTGAAACCCGCCCCCGTTCGGGAAGACGGTTGGACCAGCAGCTCTGCCAGTGGCGGGGAGGCCCGGTGAAAATATCCGGGCGTCGTGTCCTTTCCAGCGGAACTCGTTCGAAGCACTAGTGAGAGCGGCCAGACGGCTGGCCGCCGGAGGCTTCGAAGGAGTCGCGATGCGGAAGATCGTCGCGGGGCTGTTTGTCACGCTGGATGGTGTCACCGAAGAGCCCAACGACTGGATGGGCCCCTACTTCAGCCCTGAGATCGGGCAGGCCGTCGGGTCGCTGATGGCGGCGCAGGACGCGATGCTGCTTGGCCGGGTCACCTACGAGGGGTTCGCCGCGTACTGGCCGCAGCAGAGCGGTGAGATGGCCGACACGATGAACGGGACGCCCAAGTACGTCGTGTCGGGCACGCTCGCGTCCGCGAGCTGGCAGAACACGACCCTGATCCGGGCGGCCGACGCGGCCGCCGAGATCGCCGCGCTCAAGGACCAGCCGGGCGGGAACATCGGCATGACGGGCAGCGCCACCCTGCTGGCCTGGCTACTGCGCCAGGGCCTGCTCGATGAGCTGAACCTGCTGCTGTTCCCGGTCATCGTCGGCCGCGGCAAGCGCCTGTTCAGCGGCGAGGGCAGCGCCGCGGGGCTGAGGCTGGCCCGGTCCGCGGCATTCAGCACAGGCGTGGTGCACCTGGTCTACACGCCTGATTCGGAAGGAGCACACCATGCCTGAGCGCGTCCAGGGCCCCGCCTTCTACTTCCCGTCGATTGAGAAGAAGTACGGCCGGCCGGTCAGCTACTGGCTCGACCTCATCGCCGGCTCCGAGCTGACCAGGCATAAGGCCCTGGTCGACTGGCTCAAGGCCGAGTACGGCATCGGGCACGGGCACGCCACCGCCCTGGTCGGCTATGCCCTGGCCGGGCGCGGTTAGGAACGGGCGTCGCACTCGGCGGCCCGGCGCAGGAGCACGGTGCGCTCGGGGATGTTCCTGGTGAGTTCCGCCGCCCGGCGGAACTCACCAGCCGCCTCGGGATGACGGCCCAGCCGGGCCAGCAGGTCACCGCGGACGCTTGGCAAGTGGTGGTAGCCCGCGAGCACGGGCTCGCCGGCCAGGGCGTCGATGATGCGCAGGCCCTGCTCGGGGCCGTCGGCCATCGCGACCGCGACCGCGCGGTTCAGTTCAACCACCGGAGACGGGCTGCACGCGCCGAGGGCCGCGTACAGCGCGGCTATCTGCCGCCAGTCGGTATCGGCGGCGGCCCGGGCCCGGGCATGGCAGGCCGCGATCGCCGCCTGGAGCACGTAGGGGCCGGGCGGCCGGGCGAGTTGCTCAGCCCGTAGCAGCGCGGTGAAACCGCGCCTGATCAGCAACTGGTCCCAGCGGCCGCGGTTCTGCTCGGGCAGCGGGACGGGCAGCCCTTCCGGGCTGAGCCTGGCCGGGATGCGCGAGGCCTGGATCTCCATCAGGGCGGCGAGGCCGTGGACCTCGGGTTCGGCCGGCATCAGCCCGGCCAGCACACGGCCAAGGCGGAGCGCCTCCCCGCACAGCGCAGGGCGCATCCAGTCGTCCCCGGCCATCGCCGAGTAGCCCTCGTTGAACACCAGGTAGATCACCTCGAGCACCGACGCCAGCCGGGCCGGCCGGTCCGCTGCCGGCGGCACCTCGAACGGGACCTGCCGGTCCGCTAGGGTCCGCTTGGCCCGCACGATGCGCTTGGCGATCGCCGGCTCCGCGGCCAGGAAGCCGCGGGCGATCTCTTCCGTGGTCAGGCCGCCGAGCAGGCGGAGGGTGAGCGCGATGCGCCCCTCGACCGGCAGTACCGGATGACAGGCGACGAACATCAGCCGCAGCAGGTCGTCGTCGATCTTGTCCTCGTCAAGGACGGCGTCGAACTCGGCTGGAGCAGCCGGCTGCGCGGCGGCCAGGTCCCGGCCGAGCAGGGCCAGCTTGCCGGCCAGCCGCTCGTCCCGGCGGATCCGGTCGATGGCGCGGTGCCTGCCGGTGAGCATGAGCCAGGCGCCGGGGTTAGCCGGCATGCCCTGGGCCGGCCACTGTTCCAGCGCGGCGACCAGGGCGTCCTGGGCCAGCTCTTCGGCCAGGCCGACATCTGCGACGAGCCTGGCCAGGCCGGCGATAATCCGCGCCGACTCAATCCGCCACACCGCCTCGACGGCGCGATGCGCCGCCGCGGTGTCCGTACTCATTAATCCTCAGCCCTCCGGGCCGAACACCTGGCGGATGTCGCCCTCGCCGTCCCCGACGATCTTCCAGAACCGCCTGGCCAGCTCGACCGCCTCCTCCCTTGACCGGACGTCGATCAGGGCGAAGCTGACGATCACTTCTTTGGACTCGGTGAACGGGCCGTCGGTGAGCGTGATGTGCCCGCCAGTGGCGGTGACGTGCGTGCCCTGGTCCAGGCCGCCCGTCGCCAGCAGCACGCCCGCCCGGCTGAGCTCCTCGACGAACCGTCCCATCTCGGCGTAGAGCTGCTCGTCTGGCGGGCGGCCGCCACCGTTGACCGTCATCAGGAAGCGCATCGCGAGACCTCCGGATCCATCTCCGTCACCGTGCCCGTCCGGGCAGCCGGCCGCTGTCCGCGGCCGGCGACCAAGGTGTCACCGCCACCTTACTGACTTCGCGGCGTGACACTGGGGCGCGAGCCGATTTAGACCGCGCCGGTCAACCTGGCTGGTCGTAGCGGACCGGGGTGGCGTACCGGGGGTCGGCGTGGCTGGCCCAGTACCGGTCCCGGAGCTGGCCGGTCAGCGGCCCTGGCGTGCCGTCGCCGACGGGGTGGCCGTCCACGGTGGTCACCGGCATGATGCCGCCGGCGGTAGACGTGGCGACTACCTCGGCCGCCCGGCGCAGGTCGTCCGGGCTCAGCCGCCCCTCCTCGACTGGCTGGCCGGCCTGGCGGGCCAGCTCGATCACCGTGCGCCTGGTGACCCCGGCGAGCGTGCCGCTGGCCGGGGTCAGCCACCGCCCGTCCACCCAGGCGAACACGTTGTACCCGGGGCCCTCGGTGATCGCGCCGGACAGGTCGCGCAGCGCCACCAGGTCGGCGCCGTGGTCGTAGGCCTCGAGCAGCGCCAGGTCCAGGTCCAGCCAGTGGTAGTTCTTCACCCGCGGGTCCACGCTGGCTGGCGGGATCCGGACCAGGTCGCTGACCCGCAGGCTCGCCCCCGCCTGCTGCCGCTCGGGGCTGCTGATCCAGACGAACGGCACGGCGAAGCAGTAGAACGTGGGGCGGGCGGTGCGCAGGTCCCGGCTGCCGGGCGCCAGCCGGCCGCGGGTGCACGTCATCGACACGTACGCCTCGCGCAGCCCGGCATGGCGGACGCACCCGTGCAGGATGTCCTCGATCTGGCCGCGGTCCCAGCCGGGGTCGAGCCGTAGCCCGGTCATGCTGGCGGTGAAGCGGTCAAGGTGGTCGGCCAGCCGGAAGAACCGCCCGTCCCACACGTGCACTACGTCGTAGGTGCAGTCCGACCGGGTGACGCCCAGGTCGAGCACCGAGATCTTCGCGTCCTCGACCGGGCAGTACCGGCCGTCGACCCATGCCGCCCCGCCGGGCCATGGCGGCCCGGCCCGGTCAGCGGCGTCCGTTTCTCCCACCGGCACCTCCCCTGTGGTCATTTTCAGCCCGGGCGGCGCAGGGCGGACAGTAGCGGGATCGCGGCGATCTTCTCCTCGGTCAGGTCGTCCCAGCTGAGGGCGGGGGCGGACCGCGGGGCGCGCCCGGCGCGGCAGTCGATGACGCGGTCGGGGGTGATGATGAAGTCCAGCGTGACGTCGTGGCCGGTCACCGGGATCACGCCCGCCGGGCGGAGCTGGATCTCGTGGACAGTGGTCACAGTGACGGTGTGCGGGCCGATCAGGCCGGCCGCGGCGGCAAGGGCGAACTCAAGGTCGGCGAAGCCGCCGCCTTTGCCGAGCCGGGCCCCGTCCTCGCCGGCCGCGACGCAGCCCATCACCACCAGGTCGACCGGGGCGACCTCGTCAAGCATGACCCGGCGAGCGGACCGGGTCGCGCCGCTGATCGACGCGGCCTTACGCGGCGGCTGGTCCAGGTGGTCGGGGTCAAGGGCGAAGAACGGCTCCGCTTCGGCTAGCCGCGGTACGGCCATGTAGACGGTCTTGCCGTCCTCGAGCGCGCGCTGGCGCACCGGCAGCTGGGCCGAGTCGGGGTTCGCCTTCACGGTCTGCGCCGACTGCCAGGCGGGCAGCGCGCGCAGCCGCTCGGCGGCCCGCTCGGCGCCGGTGAAATTGGGGATGCGGCCGGGCGCGCCGGGGAACCTGGCCACCTTCGCCGCGCGCATGGCCGACCAGACCTCCTCGCGCAGTTCGGCCTTGGCGGCCAGCACGTCCGCCGGGCCGCCTGCGTCGTGATCGTGCCGGGGAGCTGAGCGGGGCATGCGCCAATACTGCACTATGCAGCCGGGCGCCGCGGCGCTGCGTGCTATGCGAGGCGCGGCGGCGCCATCACGCCGGGCCGGCCCGCCCGCATCACTCGTAGACGAGCGTCCCGTCGTCGAGGTCGGCCTTGGGCAGGATCCCGAGCTCCTGCTCGAGCTCGAGCAGGTGGGTCCACGGCTCACGGTCGCCCTGCCGGAACAAGATGTGCTGTGAGCGCATGACGTAGCCGGAGTTGAAGTTCTCCGGGTCGGCGAACGGCAGCAGCGGCATGTCCTTGTCTTCCTGCCGCAGTTGGGGTGTCACCATCGTGGCGCCCTTGTCCGCCATGTTCGCCCACAGACGGGTGAGCAAGTCGAGGACCAAGTCCACCCGCAGGGTCCAGCTGTGCCTGAAGTAACCGAAGATGTAGGCCATGTTCGGCACGCCGCTGATCATGATGCCGCGCCAGGTGACGCGCCCGGTGAAGTCGACCGGCTCGCCGTCGACCACGAACGCGACGTCGCCGAGCAGCGACATGTTGAACCCGGTGGCGCTGACCACGATGTCGGCTAGGAGCTCTTCACCGGAGCTGACCAGGATTCCCCGCTCGGTGAACGTGTCGATGGTGTCGGTGACGATCGACGCGCTGCCGTCGCGCAGCGCCGCGAACAGGTCACCGTCGGGGACGATGGCGATGCGCTGCTGCCAGGGGCGGTACCGCGGCGTGAGGTGCTTCTCGATGTCGAAGCCCTCGGGCAGCAGCGGGCGCACCGACTCCAGGAGGAACGCGTGCAGCTCGTCGGGCGTCTCCGCCGACATCCGGGCGAGCAGGTTGGTCTGCGCCATGAACTTGCGGCGCAGGATCTCGTGCGTCCACTCCTCGGGGACGTCCAGGGCGCGCAGCTGCACGGCGAGGTCGTCGGTCAGCGGCGGCGCGAAGAAGTAGGACGGCGAACGCTGCAGCATCGTCACGTGCTCCGCCTGCCCCGCGATCGCGGGGATCAGCGTCGCGGCCGTGGCCCCGGAGCCGATGACGACGACGCGCTTGCCGGCCAGGTCGAGGTCCTCGGGCCACTGCTGCGGGTGCACGATCACGCCCTTGAACTGGCCCATCCCCGCCCACTCGGGCTTGTAGGGCTTGGCGTGGTTGTAGTAGCCCTGGCACATCATCAGGAAGCCGGCGGTGTAACGCAGCAGCTGTCCGGTGTCCTCGCGGGTGACCTCGACGGTCCACTGGCGGTCCGCGGTGGACCAGCTCGCCGCGGTGACCCGGTGCAGGAAGCGGATGTGCTGGCCGAGGTCGTCTTCGTCAATGACCTCATCCAGGTATTCGAGGATCGCCCCGCCGGCCGCGATCGACGGACCGCGCCACGGCTTATGCCGGTAGCCGTAGGTGTGCAGGTCGCTGTCGGAACGGACACCCGGGTACCGGTGGGTCCACCAGGTGCCGCCGCGGTTGTCCTGCGCGTCCAAGATGACGAACGTCCGGCCGGGGAACTGCTCCCGCAGGTGGTGCGCGGCCCCGATGCCGGAGACCCCGGCCCCGACAATGAGGACGTCGACATGGCCGGCATCGTGGATCTCGGTCTGGGCGGGAGCGGTCGTTGACGCCGTCGTCATTGCTGGACCTCCGGAAGGTGCGCTGCTTCCGGTAATTCTAGAATTCCCTCGCTGCCCGTGGCCAGATCCCCTGCTTGCCCGGGGACAGGATGCCGTCGGGGTCGAGGGCGTATGCGTGACCACGCGGCCGGGGCCGGGGCCATGCGCGGATCCACGGCTAAGCGGGGACGGCTTCTGTCGGGTCCCACAGTGCCCGGATGGCTCACCGCCCCGGCCGGTGTCACGGGGCCGTTGCCGGGGCGGTCGAGGTGGGTGAGACGGTTGCGCTGGACGAGGTCGCCGGCGAGGCGGGGGACGTGCCCGGGGACTGCTGCCCCGGCGCGTGCTTCGAGGGGAAGATCAGGGTCACCAGGATCAGCACGAGCACCATCGCGACGGCGGTGACCAGCCCGACCGCCAGGCGCGGGTTGGCGCGCGCCGCCGCCGTCACCGGGGTGAAGACAGGAATGCGGCGACGAGGCGGCGTCGTGGGCTTGGCATTGGGTGGCGGCACCGTACTGGCCGGGGGTGCGCCCGCGGGCGGCTGGCTACTGGTCTCCGGCTCGACGGCCGCCAGCGAGTTCACTGACCCCGTCGGCTGGCGCGGGGTGAGCGGGCCGGGCATGGCGGCGAGGACGGCCTCCGCCGACTGCGCGTCCGGGCGGCTGGCCGGGTCCGCCGCGAGCAGTGCCTCGATGAGGTCGCGGAGCGTCCCGGCGTGCTCCGGCGGGGTCAGCCGCCTGGTGAGGATGGCCGCCATGACCGCCGCCAGGGTGGTGCCGGTGAACGGCGGCCTGCCCTCCACCGCGTGGTACAGGGTGGCGCCGAGCGCCCACAGGTCCGCCGGCGGCCCGACCTGACCGTCTTCCAGCTGCTCCGGCGCCAGGTAGGCCAGGGTGCCGATGCGCGTCCCCGAGCCGGTCGCCTGGGTGGCGGCGTCGAGGATGCCGGCGATGCCGAAGTCGGTGACGACGGCCTGGTTCTCTGACGGGCCGGACAGCAGGATGTTGTCCGGCTTCAGGTCGCGGTGCACGATCCCGGCCGCGTGCGCGTGCGCGAGCGCGCCGGCGACCTGCTCGCCGATCCGCGCCGCCCGCCGCCAGGGCAGCCGCCCGAGGCGGGTGATCTCCGCGCCGAGGGAGGGGCCGGACACGAGCCGCATGACGATCCACGGGGCGTCGCCGTGCTCGGCCGCGTCGTGGATGGTGATCACGCCGGGATGGTCGAGCCGGGCCGCGGCCCGGGCCTGGCGCATCGCGTGAGCGAGCAGTTCGGCGCGTTCCTCCGGTGGCTGCGGCGGTAGCACGATCTCCTTGACCGCCACGTCACGGTCGAGCAGCTGGTCGCGGGCGCGCCAGACCCGGCCCATGCCGCCCTGGCCGACCAGCTCGGACAGCTGGTACCGGCCGGCTATCAGGATTCCCGCCCCGTCCGGCATAGCAAGAATCATAGGGAAACCAGGCCGCGCCCCGGTCTGCGGCGACCGGGGCGCGGCGATTTATCTGGTGGTGCGGTCTAGAAGAGCAGCTGCAGGTTGTTGTCCATGCCGAAGTCGTCGACGAAGTAGACCGCGTCGTGACCGGGCTTGACGGCCAGGCCGAACAGGTTGCCTCCGCCGCCGGCGTTGTTATCGACCGTCACCTTGGCGACCTGGGTCCCCCACGGCCTGAACTCCAGCATGTTTCCGTTGTTGCCGTTGACGGTGAGTATGTCGCCGTTCGGCGCGATGACGAGACCGAGCGGGTCGCTCAGGTCCTTGCTCGCCGACACGGTGCTGCCGGTGCCGGCACTGTGGTCCCTGAACGCCGCGTCCGCGATGCCCGCGATCCGGCTGCCCACGCTGTCGGCGACATACAGCGTCCCGTTGAAGCCGAGGCCCACTCCGGTCGGACCGATGACCAGCGCGTTCGGGTCGAGTTTGGCCGGGAAGCCGGAGCCGATCCGCGTGCTGGAGAGCACCCGCGGCGTGTCGTCCGGCCTGCTGGTGATGACCAGACGCTGCACGGTGCCGCCGTTGGCGTAAGGGTGCTTGGTGAGGATGCCGCCGAGGACGTTGGTGACGAACAGGTCCGCCGTGTCCCCGTACTGGACGGCGGTCATGTCCCACGGGCCGTTGATGCCGTACCCGGTGATGGTCTTCCTGACGTGGCCCCACTGGTCGAGGACGATCAGGCAGCCGTGGCCGGAGATGTTGCCCTTAACCGTCGGCAGCGAGCCGACGATCACCCAGCCGCTCGGCAGCGCGACGAGCGCGGTCGTCAGGCCCACCCCACCGGGGCACGACGGGTCGCTGACCTTGGCGAACAGGCGGGCGCCGCCGCGCGGCGAGACCTGGACGATCGTGGTGCCCGTGCCCTGGGCGTTGGTCTTGTCGTTGAAGTTGCTGACGAGCACGTCACCGCGGTACAGGTGGCCGGTGCTGCGCGGGACGACGGCGACCCCGTAGGGGTTGACGTCGCCGTTGCCGGGCACGGTCGAGGCGACGACCTTCGTGTGGTGCAGGCCGCCGATGAACGACATCGGCGTCGCGCTTGCGCTGGCCGCGAATGCGCCACCTGCGGCCAGCAGGCCAGCCCCCGCCATCAGGGTCGCGGAGATGACCGCCGCGGACCGTCTGACGGGTTTCTTAGGAAATCTACTGAGATGCACGGGAATCAATGCTCCCTCCGCGTAGTGACTCCTTCACTCCGGAGCTACGGCCCTGGATTGCGGGGAGATTGGCCGCAGCTCCGATACAGAGGAAAAGCATTGATTTGAGAGCCAGTACATAGATTGGAGAGCCGTTACAGAGCTTTGACGATGCACGATTTGTCTCTAGTGAGACCTGTGCTTTCCTGGGGCGCTCGCCTGCTCCGGACGCGTTGCTGCGTTCAGGCCTCGGCGATGGCCGCGAGGCGGTC
>Ga0070714_100001456_pt1 | contig 17256 bp, 20 predicted proteins | sample LARL83metaG_FD_65450 | JGI IMG/M metagenome (GOLD analysis project Ga0070714, IMG submission 65450) | Corn, switchgrass and miscanthus rhizosphere microbial communities from Kellogg Biological Station, Michigan, USA - LAR L8-3 metaG | ecosystem: Host-associated > Plants > Roots > Rhizosphere ... | reverse complement strand
CTGGTTGAACGCGACACGGTTGATGTCCGGATACTTCGCCAGCAAATGCGCGGGAAGCGGCGGATACGCGTTGCCGCCCATCGCGAAGATGCCCATGATCGTGGAGTTCGGCTGCTCGAGATGGACGATGATGGTGTACGGGTCGGGCGCCTGCGCGGAGGCGATGTCGTCCCAGCCGTACATCGCTTTAACGTTGTTGGCGCGATTGCGCACGGCGCGCAGCGTGAACATCCAGTCCTTCGATGTGAGCGGCGTGCCGTCGGACCACTTCGCGTTGTGGCGCAGGTGGAAGGTAATGGTTTTGCCGTCTTTGCTGATGCCGCCATTTTGGTACGTCGGCACCTGCAGCGCGAGATCGGGGATGAAGTTCCCGTTGTCGTCGTAGCGCATCAGGTAGGAAAAGATCATCGTCGCCGCTTCATCGCAGGCGACGGTGTGCCCGAACAGCGGATTGATGCTGTCCGGCTCGTCCGGCTCACCCAAGCGGATGACGCCGGGCTGCGTCCACGCATTGTGACCGCCCGGAGCGCTCCCGCCGCCGCCCGCCTTGCTGCAGGCGCTCAGCGCCAAGCCGCACGCAAGTGCGAGTGCGATAATGCGATGAAATCTCATGCTTTGACCTCCGCACGCAGCGGCTCAGTTTTCTGTAAATGAGGTTCGATTGCGGTCCAAAGTGCCCGCGGCCCGAAGCGTACCACGTCGTCTGCCGGCAGCTGCGTTTCCGAGCGCGCACGTTCGATTTCTTCGCGCGCGCGTTCCTCCGCCAGTCCGTGCGTGTTGAGCGCGATGCCGGCAACCTTTGCAGGCTTGACGCTCGCGCAGAGTGCCTCGTACGTGCGGATGAGCGCCCGATACAAAAGCGTCGGCGTGCCGAACGTTTCAATGTACGTGCGTTTCGGATCCACGACCAGCACCAGCGCGTCGGGCGCGGATCCGAACAGCAGGGAAAGGGTTACGGGCGCATAGGCGGGATGATTGATGCCGCCCTGACCCTCGACCAGAATGTACTGCGGATTTCGGCGCGCCGCTTCCAAAACGAGCTGCTCGGCAGCACCGGTCGCGAAATCAGAAATTACGCGATCGACCGCGATGCCCCAGCCGGCGATCATGATGCCGGTTTGCCCGGTCGCGACGAATTCGGCGTTTCGCCCTTGCTCTTTCGCGGCGCGTGCGAGTTCGAGCATGACCGTCATTTTGCCGACGGCGCAATCGTTGCCGACTGCGAGCACGACCGGTGCTTTCACGCCGTACGCCTCGCCGGTGAAGAGCGGAACGGCGGGCGGCTGCCGCACGTCCCAAATGCGTGCGTTATGCTTGCGCGCCGCCGCGGCGAATTCAGGATCCTCCGCGAACATGTCGTGCAGGCCGTTGACGATTTCGAGCCCAGCTTCAATGGCCGCGAGCACCTGCGCGCGCCACTCCGGCGGAAGCTTTCCGCCTTTGGGCGCGGTGCCGATCAGCAGCGAGGTCGGCGAGAACTCGAGCGCCTGCGCGAGCGTCGAGACGATCGGCGCGTCGCACTGCAGATACGGAACCGCATCGCGCACGCGTTTGCCCGCGCACGACGGATCGACGACCGCGACGGTTTCATCGCTCCCGTAGCGGATGACGCCGTGCGCCGTTTTCGCGTTCTGCGCAAAACAGCCGGGTGCGAGAACCGCGTACCGCCGGCGCGGCTTATGCAACGACGGCCTTTTGGCCAACGCCCAGGCCCGGACCGCCCGGCAGCACGATCTTCCCGTCGCGATAGGTGATGCCCGAGAACGGATCTTCCTTGGTGAGGAACGGTCCGTCGATATCGGCCCAGTCGACCAGCGGCGAGATTTGCGCGGCCGCCGTCGCGGATATCTGGCTCTCCACCATGCAGCCGAGCATCACTTTCATGCCGAGCGCGCGCGCGGTGTGGATCATTTTGATCCCGGCGCGTATGCCGCCGCATTTGACGAGCTTGACGTTGATGCCGTCGACGCAGCCGTAGAGTCTGGGCAGATCCTCCGCGACGAGCGAGTCTTCGTCCGTGACGATCGGAATATTCGAACGCTCTTTGACGTAGCGCAGCTGCTCGGGATGCCCCGCCTTGATCGGCTGTTCGCAGAACTCGATGTCGAAGCGCTCGAGTTCGCGAAGAACGTCCACGGCCTGTTCCGCCGTCCATCCCTCGTTCGCGTCGATGCGGATCGTGCCGGTGTATTTCGAACGGATGAGCTCGATCGTCTCGACCTCTTCCTTCACGCTGCCCAATCCCAGTTTCACTTTCATCACCGGGTGCTCGCCAATCTCGGCGACTTTGCGCAGCGTCGTCTCGCGATCGCTGATGCCGATGGTGAACGAGGTGACGGGCGTCTTTGCCGGATCCAAGCCGAGCAGACGATACAGCGGCTTATCGCAGTCCTTGCCGATCAGATCGTGGAGGGCGATGTCCAACCCGCAGCGCGCGGCTACCGGAATGCCGTCGAGCAGCTCGTCGAGCAGGTAGGGATCGTCGCCGCGAACCGGATGCTCGCGGTAATACGCGATGACGCTCTCGACGGATTCTTTGTAGCGCGGAATCGGAACCGACTCGCCTAGGCCTTCGAGCCCGTCGTGCTTCAGGCGGAAAACGGCGGTGCGCGCGACCTCTTCGGTGCCGCGTGCAATAGTAAATGGATGGACGAGCGGAAGCTCGAGCGTCGTGATGGAGAGCGAAAGGGGCATGCTGGCCATTACATCGGAAGGGCGGCGCGTTCCCGCGCCGCCCTGTGCCGTTTACTTGCCGCTCTTATCGCGGCTGATCGCCGAATCGGCCGTGCCACGGTCTTCGCGCGGTTCCCCGTCGGCGGTCCGGCCGATTTCCCCACGCTCGGTGCGCTGCCGATCCTCTTCGTCGGCTTGCTCCGCATCCGGCTGCGCTAGCGTTCGGCTGCCGTAATCGCTGGGATGGCCGACCAAGTCTTTCTCGTTTTTGTCCATGTCTTGACTCGAACTCGCTGGACGTGTACCCACGCCGGTTCAGCGAGAAACCGGCGTCGCCACGCGATAGGCGGTACCGCGGTGATCGTATCGTACACCTTCGCCCAGCGTGCGAGCTGCATGCCGTTCGCTTCCGCGAATGACGCGACGCTCTTCGGCGTTGTCGTAGCGCGGGAGCGAGCGCGACTGGAGCGACGTCTCGCGCGGGGGCGCTTCCACCGCATGCGCGATCTCGTGTCCTAAGCCAAGCGCCGGCGATTGCGTTCCGGCGCGTGTCGTGCGCAGCGCACTATACGGGTCCCACGCGATCGTATCGGTGTTCGCATCGAAATGATCGTCGTTGCGATGGTTGACGGTCAGGTGAAAATGACGCGCGCTGCGATCCAACCGGTCGAACAAGCGGCGTTCGACGCAGTCGCGCGAAAGATACGCGCGCGCCAGCACATAGTCCGAGCGAGCGGCCGCAGGTATAGAGATCGCCATGCCGCTCCGTCACGACATTAAGAGCGCCTGTCAAGACTTGACCGCGATGGTACAGTGGGAGCGTCGACTGCGCATGGCGCGCAACGCACCATAGGTGCTGGACCAACGAGATAACCTAGGGAGCATCAGCTCCGGTCACGACAGCCCGGCTCGGCCTACACGGTTGCCGGACTGGCGCCCGGGCCGCACCCACCTGCGAGAACGCAGGTTCGGTACCTCGTGCGGAAGACGCCATATGCGGTTGACAACGCGGACGCCTCAGATTTTGAGCGCGTCCGTTATTGCTTGTTCCTGACGCATCGTTGCCCCGTGCTGCAGCAACTCCGCCAATCGCGCCTCGTCGAGGCCTTCACGGAGCATCTTAATCGCCGCATCGTATTCCCGCTGTTCCGTCGTTTCGCGGTAACTCGAACCGAACCACGATTCGGTAAAACCGAGCAGCAGCGCGCCGCGTTCGTATTCGCTGCGTGCCGCAGCGACGGCGGCCAGATGCTGAATGGCGCATGCGATCAGACTCTGGCTTTGCACGTCTCTGGCGCGGCGAAGCGCCTCGTGCGCCACCGTGTGGGCTTCATCGAACTCATTTTTAAAAATGAGATATGCCGCCAGGTTCGCCAGGCCGAAGCTGATGGATCCGGCGTCCTTCCTTTGGCGATCGTGCTCGATCGATTCACGGCAGACCTCGATCGCACGGTCGACGTTGCCGATGGCGAATTCCCGCTCCGCCAAATTGTTCAGCATCACGCCCACGAGGCGTTCGTCGCCTTGCGCGCGCGCTTCCGCCAGAACCTGCTGCGCTCGATCGCGGGCTAACTGCACGTCGCCGCGCCAAAGCGCATTGCGGGAGAGTGCCGAAAGCGTGTAGTTGGCCCATCGCGCTTCGCCGCTGCTCTTGAAAAACTCCCAAGCCTCCGTGAGCTCCGTGAGCGATCTATCGGTTTCGCGCAGTCTCGTAAACGCCTCGCCGTAGGGGATTCGTGCTCGCATTGCCCCGGCTGTATCTCCGAGTTCCTCGGAGCACTGCTTTCCTCGGGCGGCCGAATCGCGCATCTTCGTCCACTGCATCGCCATGGCGATGGCGCGTGCAAACCACAGCTGTGCGATCGTGGGAGGCGTCAGCGAGTCTTCGAGCGCAAGCGCGGCATCGATATAGCGCAGCTCTTCAGGCATGATGCCGAGGTCGCGCCAAAACGCCCAGAGTTGGCCTACCAGAACGCCTCCGAGTTCCGGATCCTGTTTTTCCGCGAGCGCCCAATCCAGCGCCGCACGCAGGTTGTCCAGTTCCACCTCCAGAGGCGGGAGCCACGTGCGCGTCGGCGTCGTGCTCCACGACGCCCCGGCACGGCGCGCCACTTCCGCAAAATATTCGGCGTGGCGGCGGCGCAAGCGGTCGCGATCCCCGCTGTTAACGAGTTTTTCCGCGGCGTATTGGCGTGTTGATTCCAAGAGCCGGTACCGCAGTTTCGACGACCCGCTCGCGGCATCGTTCAGATCGGCGGTTACGAGCGACTTGTCGACGAGCGAGGTCAATTGATCGAGGATGTCCCATGCTTGCACTTCGTCGTCCGTGCAGATTGCCGACGCCGCATCGAGGGTCCATCCGCCCGCGAACACCGAAACGCGCCGCAAGAGCACCTGTTCGGCGGGCGCGAGCAGGTCATAACTCCAATCGATGAGCGCGCGCATCGTTTGCTGGCGCGGCAGCGCCGTGCGGCTGCCGCCGGTCAGAATACGAAAGCGTTCGTCGAGCCGCGCGAACAGCTCCTCGACGTCGACCGCGCGAACGCGTGCCGCTGCAAGCTCGATTGCCAGCGCTATGCCGTCCAGCCGCCGGCAGATTTTGGCGACCGTGGGCCGGTTCTCGTCCGTGAGTTGAAACGAATCGCTGGCAGCCGTCGCGCGCTCGGCAAAAAGCGCGACCGCCGATTCTTCCGTGAGTGAGGCGACGCGGTGCACCGTCTCACCCGAAATTTTGAGCGCTTCGCGGCTCGTGGCCAACACGCGAATGTTCGGGCAGCCGCGCAGGATTTTTTCGATGATGTCCGCGGCCGGATCGACGAGGTGCTCGCAGTTGTCGATGATGAGCAGAGCGTGCTTGGGACGCAATCCGGCAAGCAGCGCGTCGAGCAGCGGGCGATCGCCGGCAACTTGGACGCCGAACAGCGGCGCCAGTTCGCTGACTATCAGCGTTCCATCGGAGAGCGGTGCGAGCTCCACGAACCACACGCCGTCTTCATAGCGGTCCAGCAGATCCGCGCCTGCCTGAAGCGCGAGGCGCGTCTTCCCTACGCCGCCGGTTCCGACCAGCGTCGTCAATCTGTGCAGATCGACGAGTGTCTTGACGCTCTCGATTTCATCCTCGCGTCCGACGAACGACGTGAGCTGAAGCGGCAAGTTGTTGGGCAGCGCGTCGAGCGAACGAAGCGGAAAAAACTTTTGCGGCAAGTCCGGTGCGATCAATTGATAGACTTGCTCGGGATGCGCGAGGTCTTTGAGGCGGTGTGAACCGAGATCGCGCAGCGCCGTTTGCACGGGCATCTCGCCTTGCGCCAAATCCGCCGCGGCGCCCGACACGAGCACCTGTCCGCCGTAGCCTATCGCAAGAAGCCGCGCAACGCGATTGACGGTTGGGCCGAAGTAGTCGCCGTTGTTCTCGTCCGCATGGCCGACGTGAACCGCCATGCGAACTTTCAAGCCGTCTACGGCGCTAAAGTCTTGTGAGTTGAGCGCGCGCTGCGCATCGCATGCGGCGCAGATTGCTTCCGGCGCGGTCCGAAAGACCGCGCAAAACGCATCACCCATGCGCTTGAAGACGTAGCCGCCGTGGGAATCGATACTCTGCTGCAGCAGCGCATCGTGCCGTTCGATCGCGTCCCCCATCGCCGCGCGGTGCGCCTCCCAGCGCTGCGTGCTGCCTTCGATGTCGGTGAACAAAAAAGCGACCGTGCCGGTGGGCAAAGACCGTGCAGCAGCCGCGACGTTCGATTGTTCGAGCATGCAACGCGCCTCCCGGCGCTTGCAGTTAGTCTAACACCGGTACTGCATTCCAGGCGCGCAGTGCGGCCTTCATTGATTCGATCGTCCCAACGCCTTCGGGATCATCGAGCGCGAGAAAGCCGCGAAAATCGGCAAGCATGCGGGCGGCAGGCTGAATCTCCTGCGCGCCGCACCGGCGCGCGTCGTACCACATCAGCACGCTCTTTCCGAGGACGTCCCGCGGTTCGCTGGCGGCATCGAAAGCGCAGAAGTCCGGACCGTAGCGCAGCCACGCCGAATCGGCTTCTTTCGAGACGCGCTTCATGTCGTGCGTGCTGGCCGCGTACGTGTGCGGCGCATTACGCACCGCGAGCGTGACGTTGAGGCGCTTTGCGATAGAGGTCGCAGCGCCGAGCCGCGCTTGCACTTCACTCCAACTCGCCGCAACTTCCGGCGGCAGCGGCGCGGAGAGCAGCGGCGCACCCAGCGCGAGTGCCATCTCGATCGCCTGCTCCATGTGCGCTTCGTCGGCATCGAAAAAGCCGTCGTGGCGCACCGCCGCCACCGTCAACCCCAAATCGACCGCCATCTTTTTGACCTGGGCGAGGTAGTCCGTATCCGTGCGCGGAAAATGCCGCACGTCAAAAATGACGCCGTCGGCTGCCAGCTCGTGCGCGCAGAGATCGATCCATTCCAGTTGCGTCAGCCGCTGGCTGCGCAGCGGCTCGTCGAATGCGGTACTCGAGCACGCGAGCTTCATAGGCGCCACCGATTCGACTGTATAAGGGAAGGCCCTGCGCTAACATGGTCATCGCAATGGGAGCCGATCACGCCGGCTTCGAAGTAAAAAATCGCGTCGCGCAGATGCTGCGCGCGCAAGGTCACACCATTCGCGACTACGGCACGTGCGATGAAACGCCGGTCGATTATCCGCAGTTCGGCTACGTGGTCGGCGAAGCGGTGGCTTCGGGGCAGGCGGATCGCGGTATCGTCGTGTGCGGCTCCAGTCTGGGCATCGCTATGGCCGCGAACAAAGTTCCGGGCGTGCGCTGTGCCGCCGTATTCGATCCGCTGCAAGCCGAGCTCGCGCGACGCCATAACGACGCGAACGTCATCGCCCTTTCCGAGCGTCTGACGGGCTGGGAGATGCTCGAACGCCTGGTGCAAGTATTCTTGAGCACCGCATTCGACGGCGGCCGCCACGCTTGGCGCGTCGAACAGCTCTTTCAATATACGGACGATCAGCGCGAGCGCACGCTCAAAGCGTTGGAAGCCGGCGAAGTGGCCGACGCCAAGACTCCCGGGAATCTGCTGCAATAACTTCAAGCGAAAGACGGACATGCAAACACTGAGCCTGAGCCACATCGAAGCTGAAGATCCGCAGGTTTTTGCTGCGATTCAAAACGAGGATCGCCGCCAGCGCGAAAATCTCGAACTCATCGCATCCGAGAATTACGCGAGCAAAGCGGTGCGCGAAGCGATGGGCTGCATCATGACCAACAAATACGCCGAAGGGTATCCCGGAAAGCGGTATTACGGCGGATGCGAGTACGTCGACGTGGCGGAGACGCTCGCCATCGATCGCTTGAAGAAACTCTTCAACGCCGATCACGCGAACGTCCAAGTGCACGCGGGCGCGCAGGCGAACATGGCGGTGTTCATGGCGGTGCTGCAGCCCGGCGACACGGTGCTCGGCATGTCGCTAGCGCACGGCGGCCACCTCACGCACGGCACCAAGGTGAGCTTCAGCGGCAAACTTTACAACGCGCTGGCGTACGGCGTGCGCAAAGACACCGAACTCATCGATTTCGACGAAGTGCGCAAGCTCGCGCGCGAGCACAAACCGAAGATGATCATCGCGGGCGCGAGCGCGTATCCGCGCACCATGGAGTATGCGCCGTTTCGCGAGATCGCCGATGAAATCGGTGCGGTATTCATGGTGGACATGGCGCACATCGCGGGATTGGTCGCGACGGATCTGCACCCGTCGCCCGTTCCCTTTGCCGACTTCGTCACTTCCACCACGCACAAAACGCTGCGCGGCCCGCGCGGCGGTTTGGTGCTGTGCACGGAGAAGTGGGCGCAGCCGCTGGACAAGTCCGTGTTCCCCGGCATTCAAGGCGGGCCGTTCATGCATCTGATCGCCGCTAAGGCCGTCGCGTTCGGCGAAGCGCTCAAACCGGAGTTCAAGACCTATCAGCAGCAGGTCATCCGAAACGCAAAAGTGATGGCCGAAGAATTCGTGCGCAACGGACTGCGCTTGGTCGCCGGCGGCACCGACACGCACCTCATGCTGGTCGACGTTTCCGTCAAAGGGTTGACCGGCAAGGCCACCGAGGAGTATCTCGACGCCATCGGCATCACGGTCAACAAGAACGCCATCCCCTACGACCAGCAGAAGCCGTTCGTCGCCAGCGGCATCCGCATCGGCACGCCGGCGATCACCTCGCGAGGCCTGGGCGAGGACGAATGCCGTGAGGTCGCTCGTATCATCTGCGCGGGCCTGGACGACATCGCGGCGCGCGCCAAGGTCCAAGAGCTCAAAGCGCGCGTGCATGAACTGACCGCGCAGTACGACGTTCCGTAGGGAGGTCCGTACGGGCCGCGGTCCGATGCCTCCCGAGAGGCATTGACGGAAAGCGGCTTTAACCTCTCACCCACGCATGGCACCGAACGAGCGTCTGTACGTCGTCGATCATCCGGCCGTGGCGGATCGTCTTGCGCGTTTGCGCGATCGCGATACAGCCACGCCGGTCTTTCGCAAGCTTCTCGAGGAGCTCGGCGCTTTCTTGGCCTACGAGGCAACCCGCGAGCTGCCGATGCGGGACGAAGACGTCATCACCCCGATTACGCCGATGGTCGCAAGACGCATCGCCGTGCGGCCGGTCGTCGCTCCAATCTTGCGTGCCGGGCTGGGTTTGCTGCCCGGCTTTCTGCAAGTCATCGACGACGCCGTCGTGGCGCATTTGGGGTTCTATCGCGATCCGCAGACGCTGCAGCCGGTGCCGTATTATGCCAACGTCCCGCACGATCTTTCGCAGCGGCACGTCTTCGTGCTGGATCCGATGCTGGCAACCGGAAACTCGGGCGCGGCGGCAATTGAAGCGCTCGTTACCCGCGGCGCAACCGAAGTAACGTTCATCAGCCTTATCGCAGCGCCCGAAGGCGTCCGCACGATTCACGCGGCGCATCCGTCGGTGCGCATCGTCACCGGCTCGCTCGACGAGCGTTTGAACGATCACGGCTACATCGTACCGGGTCTGGGCGATGCCGGCGATCGCATGTTCGGAAGCACAAGCTCCGTACCGGTTGCCGTGCGGCCACGGGAGAATGCGTAAATTATCATGCGCCCCGGTTGGGATGAGTATTTTATGGAAATCGCGCGGACGGTCGCGACTCGCGCGACATGCCCGCGCGCTTCGGTGGGGTGCGTGCTCGTTCGCGAACACCGTATCTTGACGACCGGCTATAACGGTTCGCCGCGCGGCGTGCCGCATTGCACGGAAGCGGGCTGCATGCTCGTCAACGATCACTGCATGCGTGCGACGCATGCGGAAGCCAACGCAATCGTGCAGGCGGCGCTCCACGGCGTGAATCTTTCCGACTCGACGGCCTACTGCACGCACCAGCCGTGCGTGAATTGCTCGAAGCTGCTGATCAGCGCCGGCGTACGGAAGATCGTGTACGAGGTGGCCTATCCCGACGCCGTCGCTCAAGAGCTGCTCTCCGAGGCGGGTGTCGGACTTACGGCATTTGCATCCCTGGAGGGTCTGCGGCCGTGAACGCGCCGGTATACATTTATATAGCGGCTCTGGTGCTTGCGGGTGTCGTCTCGTCGCTGCTCACGCCCTTCGTCATCCGCTTGGCGCACCACGTCGGCATGATGGACGAGGTCGGCGAGCGCCGCATGCACGACGTTCCGAAGCCGCGCATCGGGGGCGTCGCGGTTTTCTTCGGTTTCGCGTTTGCGCTCTTTGCGGTGCTGGGCATCGCGCTCTCGCACGTGCACGGATTCTTCCCGGTGGATCCGCACGACACGCTGCCCGATCAACTTCGCGATCAGCTCGCGGGCGTGCACAACCTCATCGGTTTGCTTTTCGGCAGCATGCTCATTCTGGGCGTGGGGCTCTGGGACGACCTCATGACCATGCGCCCTCGCTACAAGTTCATCGCGCAGATCGTCGTCGCGGGCATCTCGATGGTGTACGGATTCACCATCGCCGACGTGCAGAATCCGATCACGCATCAGTACGTCGATTTCCCGCTTTGGTTCAGCATACCGGTTACGTTGCTGTGGTATCTCGGGATGATGAACGCCATCAACTTCATCGACGGGCTGGACGGGCTGCTCACCGGATTTACGGCGATCTCGTGCATATTCTTGTTCGCCATCGCGCTGACGAAAGGCAATCCCGTCGTGGCGCTCGTCGTGGTTGCGCTCGCCGGCGCGGCGCTCGGCTTTCTTCCGTACAACTTCAATCCGGCGCGCATCATTTTGGGCGACACCGGATCGCTCTTTATCGGGTACGTGTTCGCAACCGTGTCGATCATGGGCACGAGTAAGACCGCGATCGCGGTCGGCCTGATCGCGCCGCTCGTCGTGCTCGCGCTGCCGATTCTCGACACGGCCGCCGCGATCTACCGCCGCGCCCGCTCCGGCAAGAAGATCACGGAGGCGGACCGCGGCCATTTCCATCACCAGTTGATCTTCCGTTACGGGCTGAACGTGCGCCAAGCGGTGCTCCTGATCTACGCGATCTGCATCGTGCTCGGCGCCGTGGCATTATTTCTCGCCGGCGGTTTCAACAAGTTTCATTCTTTTGCGGCGCCCTCGGGGAGCGCTTATGTGAGCAGTACGCTTATGCGCCATGAGGCAATGGGGGCCCCAACGGAGTTGGGGGGCGCGCAGGCTAGGCCGGAGCGTCTTTCAGAATGAGCCAGCCGCTGCGGGTGATGTCGGTGTTCGGTACGCGACCGGACACGATTAAAATGGCTCCCGTCGTGCACGCGCTCGCGGACCATCCGCAGATCGAGAGCATCGTGTGCGTTACCGCGCAGCACCGGCAAATGCTCGACGACTTGCTCGAACTTTTCGAGATCCGCCCGCACTACGATCTCGACATCATGACGCCGGACCAGACGCTGACCGATATCACCACGCGCGTGCTGATAGGCATGGAAGGCGTGCTCAAAATCGCGCGGCCCGACGTCGTGCTCGTGCACGGCGACACGACGACGAGCACCGCCGCCGCGCTTGCGGCATTCTATCAGCAGATTCCGGTGGGACACGTGGAGGCCGGTCTGCGCACGAGCGATCCGTGGGTGCCGTTTCCCGAAGAGATGAACCGGCGCTTGACCGGAACGATCGCTTCCTATCATTTTTCACCGACGCCGCTCTCGCGCGAGCATCTGCTGCGCGAGAACGTGCCGCCGGATACCGTCGTCGTGACGGGCAACACCGTCATCGACGCGTTCCTGCAGACGGCGCATCGAAGCGATCTGCCGAAGCCGCCGGGCTGGGATCGTTTGGATCCGGCGCGTCCGATCGTCGTCGTCACCGCGCACCGCCGCGAAAATCATCCGCACATGCGCGAGATGTGCGAGGCGATGCGCGAGATCGTGCAGCTGCCCGCGCGTCCCCAGATTCTTTGGCCCGTGCACCCCTCGCCGCGCGTGCGGCCGGTTGCGCATGCGGTCCTGGGCACGCAGGACGGCGTCATTCTAGCCGACCCCGTCGGCTACGGCGAAATGGTCAGCGCCGTGCGCGACTGCACCTTCGTGCTGACCGATTCCGGCGGCATTCAAGAAGAAGCGCCGTGTCTGGGAAAACCCGTGCTCGTCATGCGTGAGGAGACCGAACGCCCCGAGGGCGTGCAGGCGGGTACGCTCGAGCTCATCGGGCACAGTCGCGCGCGCATCGTCGAAGCGGCGACGCGCTTGCTCAGCGACCGCGCGTATTACGATCGCATGGCGCGGTCGGTCAATCCGTACGGAGACGGCCGGGCGTCGGAACGGATCGTCGACTGGCTGCTCGCTCGTCTGCGCGCGGGAGCATACCCCGAGCCGTTTGAGCCGCAAGCGACGGTATGAAAGGGGCCCTTGCGGTGATCGCCGCCGGCGGCACGTTCGCCGGGACGGTCATCGCGGCCATTCTCATCGGCATCGTGCTGGACCGCCGGCTCGAGCGCGGTGACCTCGTGATCTATGCGTTTTTCGCCGGGGTGCTGCTCGGCGGCTATGCCGCCTTCCGCCTGGTTGCGGACGCGATCCGGTCGTCATGAGCTGGGACGACGACTGGGAGGAGAGCGCCCCGGCCCGCCGTACTTACACCCCCGCCGAAGCGGCGGCTGACGCGGCTCTCTATAAAAAGCTCAAGAAGAGGGCTACGTCAGGCTCGCTGATCGTCGTCGCCATCTCTGCTCTCCCCCTTGCCCCGTGGTACCCCTGGTTCGCCCTCGCGCTGGTTGTGGGTGGAGTTTGTGGAGTGGGAAACGCGCTGCTGTCGATGGCCGGTAACGAACGACTTCTCGACCGCCGGAACGTGCCGGTGTTCGTCTTAAGTAGTTTTCTCCGGCTGGGCCTCTTCGGTATAGTGCCCGTGGTGCTGGCGCTCCGGGTTTCTTCTTTATGGACGCTTGGGTGCTATTTCATCGGGTTTTTTGTGCCGCTCGCGCTTTACGGGCTCAGCCTCGCAAGCGCATATCGACGGAAGCATAGTTCGTGCACGAGCAAATAGGCGAGCATATAACGTGGAACTGGCCGGTACTGGGCCAGGTACACGCCGATACGATCATGACGACGTGGCTCGTCATGGCGATCGCGCTTATTTTCTTTGCCTGGATCGGTGCGAGCTACCGAAGCGCGCGCGTGAGCAAGCGTCAGGCCGTGGTCGAAGGCGTGATGAATTTCATCGCCGACCTCGCGCACGGCGTCCTCGGCCCGCAGGGCGAGCCGTTCGTCCCCTTCTTTATCGCGCTCTTCATCTTTATATTCTTGCTGAACCAGTTCGGCATGCTTCCCTTCAAGGTGGTAGGCTTGCCGTTCGGCGGTTCGCCGACGTCCGACCTCAACACGGTGCTCCCGTACGCGCTGACCGTGTTCTTCCTGATCCAATTCGTCGCGTTCCGTAAAAAGGGCCCGGGCTACCTGAAGCACCTCTTCAAGCCCTTCCCGATACTCTTTCCGCTAAACGTCATCGACGAGGTCCTGCGTCCGACGACGCTCTTCGCGCGTCTGTTCTTCAATATTTTCGTGGGCGAACTGCTCTTCATCATCGTCGCGTCGATCATCACCGCCAAGGTGATGCTCGGGCCGGTGAATCTTTCGCTCATCGTCACGGTTGTGCCGTTCTTCATTCAATTTTTCAACTTCTTCGTCGGCACCGTTCAAGCGTTCGTCTTTACCCTGCTCGCAATCGTCTATCTTTCGCTGGCGATTGCGGAGGACCACTGAGAAAGGAAAGTCCTTGAATCCGCAAGCGTTTATCATAGGCATGGCGTTCCTCGCCTTCGGCATCATCATCAGCGGCGTCGCGTTCGGCTCTGCCATCGGCGACGGCAACGTTGCATCGAAGGCGGTCGAGGCGATCGCGCGTCAGCCCGAAGCCCGTTCGAACATCTTCACGTTCATGTTCCTGGGCGTCGGCGTTCTGGAAGCGGTTCCGTTCATCGCCATCGCGCTCTCGTTCTACATTCTGATCGTCGTGGCGAAGGTGCCTTCGCTCATGGCGGCGTTCGCGAAGTAAGAACGGAGCGGTAAGCCGCGCATGTTTCTCACGCCATCCTGGGGGACGATGCTCGTCCAGTTCATCAACTTCGTGATCTTTTTCGCGATTTTGAGTGTGGTCTTCATTCGTCCCGTTTCCAAAGCGATCGTCAAGCGTCGCGAGTACATCAACTCGGTGACCAACGATTACGATCGTTATCAGGCGGAAGCGCACGCGCTGCGTGCGCAGGCGGAGAGCATTCGCGCCGCGGCGCGCCGCGAAGCCGAGCAACTGCTCGCGCAAGAGCGTGCAGCCGCTTCTAATCAAGCGGGCACCATCGCATCGGAGACCAACGCGAAGGCGGCGGCAATCATCTCGGAGGCCGAACGCACGGTCGACGCGGAGTTGCGTGCCGCGCGTGCGAACCAGCCGCAAACCGTTTCCGAGCTGGCCGCATTGATGGTCGATCGGGCGCTGACCGAGGGTGCGCGATGAACTACGAAGCAGTCGCGCTCTGGAGCCAAGTCCTCTCAGCGATTCTCTTCATCGTCGTCCTCGTGTGGATGTGGTTCAAGTTTCTGCTCCCCGCGGTATTGCAGGCGCAGCAGAACGCAAACGCGGCGATCGCGGAGGCCGAACGCCATCGCGACGATGCCAAAGGGCAGCTCGAATCGCTTCGGGGAGAGATCGAGAACGCCAAGCGCGACTCGGTCGCCATCAAGCAGCGCGTCGAGGCCCAAGCCAAGGCCGAGTGCGAAGCGATCGTGACGGATGCGCGCCGCGCGGGCGATCGCCTCATCCAAAATGCGCAGGGCGAGCTCGACCGCAGCCGTGCATCGGCACGCGAGCGGCTGCGCGAAGAGCTGCTCGACCAGGCGCTGGACCTTGCGCGTTCGCAGGCGCAGCAGCGGGTCGACGCAGGCGTGAACGCGCAGCTCGTCGGCACATTCCTATCCAACCTCGAACACGGTGGTAGCGCGAACTAATGGCGAATGAAACGGTCGCGCGGCGGTACGCGGTCGCGGTCTTCCAACTGGCGGATGAGGCGCACGCGGTCGATGCGGTCGGAGCGGACCTGCACGTCCTGCGCGGCGCTATCTACGAAGACCAGACCAGCAAAGGCTTCTTTCTCTCGCCGGTAATCGACCGCAAAGAGAAAGAGCGGGTGCTCTCCAGCGTGTTCTCGGGCAAACTGCACGACATCGCACTGCACACGCTGTTGCTGCTCGTGCGCAAGCGGCGCGAGGCGCTGCTCGGCGAGATCGTCCGGCAATACGATGCGCTGCAGATGCAGGCTCGCGGCGAGGAGCCGCTGAGCATCACGTCGGCGCGAGAACTCTCCACCGCGGAGCTGGGTTCCATGGTGGAGCGCCTCGAGAGACTTTACGGCAAGAAATTCAGCGTCACGCAGACCGTGAAGCCGAACCTCATCGGCGGCGTGCGCATCATGATGGGCGATCGCCGCATCGACGGCTCGGTCGAGGGCCGGCTGGAAGAACTGACGCGAACACTGTTCGCAAGAACCTAAATCTAAGGATACGTGATGATCAACGCAGACGAAATTGCGGGCATTCTCAAGCAGCAAATAGCGAGTTTCAAGACCGGGATCCAAGAGGATCAGGTCGGAACGGTCATTGAGGTCGGTGCGAACCTCGCGCGCGTGTACGGTTTACAGGGCGTGCGCGCGTCGGAACTCGTCGAGTTCCCGAACGGGATGCAGGGCGTCGCGCTCAACCTCGAAGAGGACAACGTCGGCGTCGTCATCATGGGTGACGACCAAGAGATTAAAGAGGGTGACAAGGTGCGCCGTACCGGCCGCATTGCGTCGGTTCCGGTCGGTGAAGCGCTGCTCGGACGCGTCGTGGATCCGCTCGGCAATCCCGTCGACGGCAAAGGCGCGGTCGAAACGCGCAAGTACCGCACCATCGAAAACGTCGCGCCCAGCGTCGTTCAGCGCCAAGGCGTCAAGCAGCCGCTCTTCACCGGTATCCGCGCGATCGACGCGCTCATCCCCATCGGCAAAGGGCAGCGCGAGCTGATTATCGGCGACCGCAGCACCGGCAAGACCGCGATCGCGATCGACACGATCATCAATCAAAAAGGCAAGAACGTCTTCTGCATCTACGTCGCAATCGGTCAGAAGAACTCGACCGTCGCCGCGCTCGCGCAGATTCTCGAGCAGAAGGGCGCGATGGAGTACACGACGATCGTGTCCTGCGGACCGGCCGACGCGGCCGCCCTGCGCTGGATTGCCCCGTTTGCCGGCGCGGCGATGGGCGAAGAACTGATGTACGCGGGCAAAGACGTCCTCATCATTTACGATGACCTCACCAAGCACGCGCAGTCGTACCGCGAAATGTCGCTGCTGCTTCGCCGTCCGCCGGGCCGCGAAGCCTATCCGGGCGACGTATTCTTCCTGCATTCGCGTTTGCTCGAACGCGCCGCAAAGCTCTCCGACGATCTGGGCGGGGGTTCCATGACCGCGCTGCCGATCATCGAGACGCAGGCGGGTGACTTCTCCGCATACATTCCGACGAACGTGATCTCGATCACGGATGGTCAGATCTATCTGACTCCGGAACTGTTTTTCCAAGGTATTCGTCCGGCCATCAACGTCGGTCTCTCGGTTTCCCGCGTCGGCGGTTCGGCGCAGACCAAGGCGATGAAGAGCGTTGCCGGCCCGCTGAAACTGGAACTTGCGCAGTACCGCGATCTCGCCGCGTTTGCAAAGCTCGCCAGCGATTTGGACAAGGCGACGCAGAACCAACTGCTGCGCGGTGAGAAACTGACCGAGCTGCTCAAACAGCCGCAGTACCAGCCGATGAACAACGAAGATCAAGTTGCGATTCTGTACGGCGCGACCAAAGGCTTCGTGAACGACATCGAGACCTCTCGCCTGCAGAACTGGGCGCGCGGCTTCGTCGCGTTTTTGCACGAGAAGCATCCGGGCGTGCCGGAAGCTATCGCGCAGAGCAGTCAGCTGACGGACGACACGAAGAAGAATCTCGAGGCCGCGCTGACGGAGTTCAACAAGAGCTTCTAATGCCGAGCGTACGCGACTTACGCGACCGCATCCGGTCGCTGAAGAACACGCAGCAGATCACCAAGGCGATGAAGCAAGTCGCCGCGGCGAAGATCCGCCG
>Ga0070714_100001455_pt1 | contig 17260 bp, 17 predicted proteins | sample LARL83metaG_FD_65450 | JGI IMG/M metagenome (GOLD analysis project Ga0070714, IMG submission 65450) | Corn, switchgrass and miscanthus rhizosphere microbial communities from Kellogg Biological Station, Michigan, USA - LAR L8-3 metaG | ecosystem: Host-associated > Plants > Roots > Rhizosphere ... | reverse complement strand
TACATGCGCGAGGTGGTGGAAGCGGGCATCGTCTTGAGGGGCGGACCGGCGGCGGATCGCGTGGCACTGTTCATCCACGGCGCGGGAACGCCCGGGGAAGTCTCGTTCGACGTTCCTTACCAAGACTACAGTTGGATGGCGTACCTGGCGCATGCCGGGTTCGACGCTTTCGCCATGGACATGACCGGGTACGGGCGTTCGACGCGACCCGCGGCCATGAACGACCCTTGCAATCTCGCCGCCCAGCAACAAGCCGCTTTTATGCCCGCTCTGATTTCTGCGCCATGCGCGGCCAGCTATCCGCACCAGATGACCACGCTAGCGTCGGATTGGCACGATATAGATGCCGTGGTGGATCGAATCCGTGCCATGCGCCACGTCGGCAAAGTGAACCTACTGGCATGGTCTCTGGGCGGACCGCGGTCGGCCGGATACGCGGCGCAGCATCCTGATAAGGTCGCCAAACTCGTTTTGCTCGCTCCAGCATACAATCGAGCGGCGAAAGAGGAGGCGCCGGCGCAGGTGCCCGCGAACGGCGCGGCGATGAACACGCAGTCCAGGTCCGAATTCATCACCAACTGGGATCGCCAGGTTGGCTGTCCCGATCAAATCGAACCGGCGGCACGCGACTCGGTCTGGTCGGAGATGATCCTTTCGGATCCTGTTGGTGCCACCTGGGGTACGGGCGTGCGTCGCGCACCGCTGGTAACGACGTGGGGATGGACGTCCGCTGTAGTCGCGAAAACACAGATTCCAACACTCATGGTTTCGGGAGCGCACGATAAGCAAGTCAACCCGGAGCGCGTTCGGGAACTCTACACCGATATCGGCTCACCCCAAAAGATATTTGTCGATCTGGCATGTTCCTCGCACAACGCCATGTGGGAGAAGAATCACCTGCTGCTCTTCCGGGCATCGCTCGAGTGGCTCACGCAAAACTCAGTGCAGGGGAAGCAGGAGGGGATGCTTCGGTTGGGCTATTAACGCTCGGGCGGCCGGAGTGTTACGGCTGTAGCGCCAAGCTGGCGTTTCCAGCGGACCCGTTATAGATCAACTCCAGCGAACGGATGCCCTGAGTCTTGCCTCGATACTCAAAGAAAAGCAGTCCGGCCTGAGGAAGGGCGCGGTCGCCTTCGAGCATAGAGGTCCTTTGGACGCGCTGTTCCATTGCGCGCCGCAACTCAATCGGCATGTGGACCGGGGCAGGAGGGGCACTATCGCCACCTCCGCCGTTACCACCAATACTAGTTTTCGACTTCGATTCTTTGGACGACGGCTCCCACTCGGGATCCTTGAGCGACTTGAACACTAGTTCGTAAGGCTGGCTAGGCGCGGCGGTCTTCTTACCGTTGATGCGGAGGGAGAAGTCTGCCTTGGACAGCAGGGCGCGAGCCCCTGGCGCGCCGAACATTCCCACTTCGACAACGACATACTCTTCGGTGGTGTAGGTCGCTTCGGGCGTCGCGACGGAGTGACCCTCGAAGTCGGCGGCGATGGTGAGTGGGCCCGCTGCCACGTGCGCCTGATACTCGGTGGGAGCCACTCTAGGCGGCATGCCCTTCACTTCGTTGACAGTCGCGTCCTTGCTTTGCGCGGACACATAGGCCGCGCCGATGAGGACCACAATCAAAAACACAGGTCTCAACGCAGAAGAAAGTCGCATTCCAGCTTTAAGCTAGCATATTGAAGCAGTGCCAGAAAATTGAAGCGTTGCTAGAAAACGTACTGCGGCGGCGGGATGCCTTTGATGCGGAGATAGACTTCTTGTTGGCCGCGATGATGGGACATGTGGACATAGAGGGCCAGCAGAAGCTCGCGGCCATTCAGACGGCCGTCGGGAGACGAATGCACACGGTCCATCTGCTCAGCGGTCACGGAGCCGATGGCGGCCGAGCAGTAATCGAAGGAGTCGGCCAGATACTTTACGAGAGCATCTTTGTCGGTGGCGGACGGATCCGGCGGCGGCGACGCGTCTTTCAATCCCGCGCAGAAGGCGTAATTGGTTTGGGCGACATGCCCGATCTGTTCGGCGAAGCTCATCGAACCTGGGTCGGGACGGAAGGCGTACTGAACGGGCGGCATGGCTTGAGCCACTCCGACGGCCAGAGGACGCGTCCTGATCCAGCGCTTGCCGAACTCCGCGGCGAAGTTCGAATCGGAGGCGTAGGAGGTTGCGGCCAGGAGGGCGAGGGATACGATTATCAACGGTTTCATTGCTCTTTTTGCCAGTTTGCACCGGAGGGGGGCAATTCGTCGATAGGCAGAAACGCCAATATACGATAAAATCCTGCCATGGCACCTCGGGATCTCCGGCGGGTGGCAGCGCTGGCTTATGACGGGCTCGGTACATTTGAATTCGGAATCGTGGTGGAGTTGTTCGGATTGCGGCGAACCGGACTCGGCGTGACCTGGTATCAGTTCGAGGCTTGCTCGGTGGAGCGCGGTCCGATTCATGCGGCCGGTGGAATTCTATTGCACGTACGGCGCGGGTTGCGGGCCTTCGAGAGGGCGGGAACGATCGTGATTCCGGGATGGAAAATCGATGAGCCTCCGCCGCCGGCGTTGATTCGGGCGCTGCGCCGCGCGCACTCGGACGGAGCACGGTTGGTATCGATCTGTTCGGGCGTGTTTGTGCTGGCGGCGACCGGGCTGCTGGATGGGAAGCGCGTCTCGGCGCACTGGCGGCATGCCGATCGGCTGATGGCGCGGTATCCGAAGCTGCGTGTGGAACCGGATGTCCTGTATGTCGACGAAGGCAGCATTTTGACTTCAGCGGGGAGCACGGCCGGGATTGATCTGGGGCTGCACATCATTCGCCTGGATTATGGGGCGGAGATTGCGAACGAAATTGCGCGACGGCTGGTGATGCCGCCGCATCGTGAGGGAGGGCAAGCGCAGTATGCGCGGGATTCGGGACGCAGTCCGTTGGAGGGAGGTCTGGCGCCAGTGATCGCATGGGCGCAGGAGCATATAGGGGAGTCGCTTTCGGTGGAGGATTTCGCGCGGAAAGCGCGGATGTCAGCGCGCACGTTCGCGCGGCGCTTTCGCGAGCAGACCGGTACGACTCCGCATCAATGGCTGAACCATCAGCGATTGTTCGCCGCGCAGAGGCGGCTGGAAACGACGGAGGAAAGTATCGACCAGATCGCCGAGGCCGTGGGCATGCAGACGGCAGCGACGCTTCGCCAGCATTTTAGCCGGGCGTTGGGGACTACGCCGACCGCGTATCGGCGGCGGTTCCGGCTACAGCCGGTGAGTTGACGGCGGAGGAGAACTTAATGCGACCGTTTCTTGGGATTCACGCCGTTAATGTTTTCGTTCGGGATCAGGAGCGGAGCTTGCGATTCTACGTGGATCAGCTTGGATTCCACTCAGCTTTTGACGCCCGACTTCAATCCGGCGAACGGTGGGTGGCGGTTGCGCCTCCCGATGGCAGCGCCGTCCTCACGCTGGTGGCGCCTGCGCCCGACTCCAAGGAGTACAAACTGATTGGCCGAGCTACGGGGATTGTTCTCGTGACCGAGGATGTGATCGCCCAGTATGAAGAATGGCGCAAACGTGGGGTTCAGTTTGGTTTTACGCCGCGGCTGCGACGGGTCAGGACGGAGTCTCAAGAGGAAGCGCCCGTATGGGGTGGCGTATTCACACGGTTCAAGGACCTCGACGGAAATTCCTTCTCGTTGGTTGGATTCGATTTTATAACGCGGGAAATTGAGGCCGATCGCCGAAACCGCACGGAGAAGCTGGAAGCCGAACGTCGCGCCGCTCAGGAATTGGAGATTGCCAAACAAGTACAAGCCAGACTGTTTCCTCAAATGCTGCCGCCCGTGGAAACGCTCGAATATGCGGGGACCTGCATCCAGGCGCGTCAGGTGGGCGGCGATTATCACGACTTTCTCGATCTGGGTCGAGGGCGATTCGGGCTGGTGATCGGTGATATTTCCGGCAAGGGGATCGCGGCTGCCTTATTGATGGCGAATCTCCAGGCGAATCTTCGGAGTCAATGTACGATCGCGCTGGATGATCTGGAGCGTCTGTTGTGTTCGGTGAATCGACTCTTCTACGAGAACACCAGCGAGAGTTCTTACGCTACGCTTTTCTTTGCGGAATACGACGGCCAGGCGAGACGGTTGAGATACGTGAATTGTGGACATCTGCCGGCGCTGCTCCTGCGGCGCGATGGTAGGGTAGAAAAGCTGGGCGCCACCGCCACCGTGGTAGGGATCTTTGAAGATTGGGAATGCTCGATTGCCGAACACCAGATTGCGTCGGGAGACGCTCTGGCGCTTTATACCGACGGGATCACCGAATCGTTTAACGACGCGGGAGAGGAGTTCGGCGAGCAGCGGCTGATCGAAGCGCTGCAACGGCATCGGGAACTGGCGCCAGAGGCCGTCATCGGGTCGATTGTCGAGGAGGTCCGGCAGTTCAGCGCCCATGAACAGTACGACGACATCACGTTGATTGTGGCGAAATGCAGAGGGGCGGCAACGATTACCGATCATGACCATGCAACCCGTTAATTACAGCGATGGCGATGTGCACCTTTCCGGCTTCCTGGCCTGGGATGCCACGAGAACCGAGAAGCGGCCTGGAATCCTGGTGGTCCATGGAGGGCGCGGAGTGGATGACCACGCCAAGGGGCGCGCCCGACAACTGGCGGAGCTTGGCTTCGTGGCATTTGCTTGCGACATGTACGGCGATGACGTGGCCGGGGATCGGGAGCGGAAGATGGCGCGCATCAAAGAACTCAGCGGCGATGCAGTCCGACTATGCCAGCGAGCGAAGGCTGGGATCGACGTCTTGGCGTCGCATCCGCAGGTGGATGGCCGGATGGCGGCTGTCGGCTACTGTTTTGGCGGAATGACCGTGCTTGAGCTGGCGAGGAGCGGCGCTGAGCTGGCCGGAGTGGTCAGCATCCACGGCAGTCTCAAGACAACCCGGCCGGCTCAGGCATCGGTCGTGAAGGCCAAGGTGCTGGTGTGCCACGGCGCTCTCGATCCACATGTGCCGCAGTCGAACTTAACGGCCTTCATCGATGAGATGAACAACGCGGGCGCCGACTGGCAGCTTATTGTTTACGGAGGCGCGATGCACGGCTTTACTCACGAGGATGCGGCCGAGTACAAGCTTCCGGGCGTAGCCTACAACGCCATCGCCGATGCGCGGTCGAGCGAAGCGATGGAGAAGTTTTTAGGAGAGCTGTTCGGGTCGCAAATGTAATGACGGTGTTATGGACCTATGGGAACGAGAACTCGCGAATCAGCGCCGGGTTTTGGTCGAAGTCGCTATAACGAATCCAGGTGGGCCGGACAACGAAGTGGACGATCCCCGGCCAGCTCATGCGCGCGGGACCGTCGGGCCAAGCTTGGAAATAGGTCGCTAGGTAATGCTCGAGATGGGGTGGCTTGAGCTCTTCCGCGCGGCCTTCGTACTGGACGGTTTGCTCGCCGGAGCCCCAGCCACCGATTACGAAAGAACAGGCTGGGCGGGTGATGAGATTGGGATATTTGCGGGAACTCTTGACGGTATCAAAGACGATTTCAAGCTGAGGCGTGATCGCGATTCCGACCAGAGCGGACTCGGGCGATGCAGTCTGACTGATCGTCGCTAGGACACCAAGTTTCTGTTTCGCCATGAAGGTGTAGAGTTCAGACTCAGTCATGGAGAAGTCCAGTCCTGGATCGAGCGTGAACAGTTCCCGAGGCTCCGTCCACGCTCAAGAAAATGATACTAGGCTGAGCCTTCTTTCTTGGGAGTTTCGGTCTTTTTCTTACCCTTCTTTTTAGTCTTGCCATCTTCCTTCTTCGGCGTTTCCTGCGCGAAGCTCACAGCGACGGTCGTGCTGAGGAAAGCCAGGGCCAAGGCCGCAGTCATCAATTTTTTCATTCGAATCTCCTTTTGAATTGGGAACGTTGAACGAGTCCCTGGGAAAAGCATACTGCAGGCCGGGGCCTGTTGTCTCTAACTCTATGATTAACATGCCTTAACGTCAGTAAAGGATGCCCCACATACTGGAGAAATCATCGGTCCACATTCGAAAGTCCGGTTTTGGATCGAGAACGGTGCCTGCCTTTACCAAATCCGGTGCGGACTGACGAATGGATGGGTCGGCGATGGCGATCCAACTGGAGGTATAGCAGAGGGAATCGTCTTCGTCGGGCGTGAAGCGGTAGTAGATCGCGATCTTGCCGAAATAAGACGCAGCGCGCTCAACAACCGGCCGCAGGTCGAGATATGTGTTGGTGACGTTGACAGCCAGCACGCCTCCCGGTTTCAGGTGACGGAAATACATCTGGAGAGCCTCGCGGGTAATGAGATGAACCGGTACCGAGTCTCCGGAGAAGGCGTCCATCACGAGCAAGTCGAATTGTTGGTTGGGCTCGCGTTCGAGCGAGAGGCGGGCATCGCCCAGTACAATTTCAACCTTGGCCGGCGTGTCTTTTAGATACGTAAATAGCGTCTGAGCCAGGGGCGGAACCAGCGGATTGATCTCGTAAATGCGATACGTGTCGCCGGGCCGTCCGTAGGCGACCAAAGTGCCGCAGCCCATCCCCATCACGCCGACGCGCTGCGGAGCCGTCTTCGAACGGGCCGTCATCATTCTTCCGATACCTGAGCCCGGACAGAAATAGGTGACGGGTTGACGGCGATACATCTCATTCAGCATTTGTTCGCCATGATCGATGCGGCCGTGCTGCAGGACGCGGTATGCGAACTCGTCGTCGGATGGGTCGGCCGACTGACGAACGCGGAGCTGTCCGTAGAAATTGCGATGGACCGCGAGGTAACCATGGAATCCATTGCGGATTCCCAAGCCCAGCAAGACCACATAGCCAAAGAGTAAAGCGGCCAGAGCAGGCGTCCAAAGCCGTCGCCAGCGCGCGCTCTGTAAGAAAGCCGGGCGCGGGGTGAGGACCACGACCAGCGCCGCACACAGGGCCAGCCCGACTGGAAGCTCGTAATCGGCATTGAAGAAATTGGGAGCGATGAGACCAACGAAGATGCCGCCCAGAGCGCCTCCGAGCGAGATCATCACATAAAAGCCGGTCAAGTAGCGGGGGTGCGGCTGGCGTTGAACCAGTTCGCCGTGACAGAACATGCAGCACACAAAAAGCGCGGCCAGGAGCACGCAGATAGTGGGAACGATCGGCAGCAGATGCGCTCCTCGACTCTCCATCTCCAGCCGGTAAGCGGCCACGCTCAGCGCGACCACGACCAGGGGAATATAAATGGAGCGGCGGTATGATCGGGGAGCGTTAAAACAAAAGATGAAACTCAGCAAATAGACCGCGAGCGGAAGAATCCAAAGGAATGGAATTGCCGCCACGTCCTGAGTGAGAAAGGTAGTGACGGCCAGCAGAAGGATGGAAGCGCAGGCTGTCAGAGTGACCCAGAGGATTCGCAAACTTGGCGGCGGTGCGGCGTCGATGCCGTTCGGGACCGCCGCGACTGCGGCCGGAGCGGGGTCCCTTCGCGCCATCATCCATGCGGCCGCAGTGCACAGGATGGCGAATGTTGCGTAGCCGATGGACCACAGGTTGGCTTGCCAAAGCGTGCTCAACTGAGGTTCGACGAGCAGCGGATAGGTCAATAGAGCAGACAACGAGGCGAAATTGGATAGCGCAAACAGCCGGTAGGGGAGCCCGCGGGAATGGGTGCGCGCGTACCATGCCTGAAGCAACGAGCTGGTGGTCGACACTGTGAAGTAAGGCAAGCCGACGACGGCGGTCAGTAAAGCGAGAATCCTGAGCGAAGGGTTGTCGCCAGCGGCAGGCTTCCAGGCCGCGCTAGGAACGATGGGGAGCGCCAGCAGACTCAGCGCCAGGACTGCGGTATGAATCGTGGCTTGCCGCCGGGCTGAGAATCGTTGTTGAAGCCAATGCGCGTACAGATAGCCTAATAGAAGCACGACCTGGAAGAAAAGCATACAGGTGCTCCACACCGAGGAGGAGCCGCCAAACCAGGCGAGAATCATCTTGGCGATTATGGGCTGAATCTGAAACAACAGGAACGCCGATAGAAACACGGTGATTGCATAGATGAGGATCATCTGGTAGGCCTGCGGCGTAAGCCGATGGGTCGCACGGATTAAAGTATTAGAGTATACGACTACTCGTAGCGGCAGGCTTCCATCGGGTCGAGTTGCATGGCGCGGCGCGCGGGAACATAGCTGGCGAAGAGTGCGACGGCTGCCAGCAGCATCGCCATCACGGTGAAGGTGGCTGGATCAAAGGCACTGACTCCGAATAGCTGATTGGGCAGCAGGCGCGCGATGACGAAGGCCGCGATCCATCCGAGTGCTAGGCCTAGAGCGATAATTCCTGAGGCGTGGCTAACGATGAGGCTCAACACCTGAGAGCGCCGGGCGCCCAGCACCATACGGATTCCGATTTCCTGCGTCCGTTCGGTGACGCCATAGTTGATGACGCCGTACAAGCCGAGAGCGGCGAGGAAGACCGCGGTCACGGCGAAGAGCCCCAGCAGCACAATCGTGAATCTTCGGCCGGCCAGCGTGGCGGAGACGCGTTGTTCCATGGTTTTGGCGTCGGAGATGGGCTGCGTCGGATCGACGGAATTGACGGCTGCCTGCATAGCTTTGATCATTGCGCCGGGGGACGAGGCAGTGTGAACGATCAGAGTCGCAAAGGGAATGGGCTGCTGGTAGAAGGAATAATAGAGGACCCCTCGGTCCGTACCGGATGCCAGGTCCGACTCCTTGGTGTGTCCGACGATTCCGACAATGGTCGATGGCCCGCCACCGGGAAGGAGGACGACTCTTTGTCCCAAGGGGTCTTCATTCGGGAAGAATTGTTGCGCAAGAGTCTGGTCGATGATGGTGACGCGCTCCGTCTCGACTGCATCTTGCTCGGAGAAGCCGCGGCCGCGTAGCAGACGGACGCGCAGAGCGGAAAAAAATTGGGGCGTGACCAACCGCAAGCTGGCCAGTTTGGCAGGTTCGTTTTGGCGGACTGGACGCCCAACAATCTGAAACGGTTTACTCTCCGATCCCACTCCGAAAGGCAACGGATACGCGGCCGCCGCGGATGTAACGCCGGGAAGCGCGCGCAAGCGTTGGATCACTGTGCGGAAGAACGCGAGCTGGCGCTCTGGTTCCCGGTAGCCGGCTTCCGGCAGCGTGACGACCGCAGTCATGACACCGTCAGTGCGGAATCCGGTGTCCACCTGCCGAATCCGGGACAAGCTTCGGAGCAACAATCCGGCGCCGATCGACAGAACCAGCGCAAGCGCGACTTCGGCGGTCACCAGGATGGATCGCAATCGGTTTCGCTCGCGGCTGGACGTGCCCGTTCGAGCCCCTTCTTTGAGTGCCGCGCTGATATTGACGCGGCGGAGTTGGCCGGCCGGAGCGATTCCAAACAGAACCCCCGAAACAGTTCCGGCGGCGGCGGTGAAGAGCAGCAGCGACAGGTCGAATGGGATCTTTAGTCCGCCGACCACGTTCTCAGGACCGAAAACCTCTACGCCCCGAATGAACGCATAAGCGACGCCGAGGCCCAGGATCGATCCGGCCAGCGCCAGCAGGAAGCTCTCGGCGAGCAGGTGCCGCAACAAGTGCCAGCGGCTTCCACCCAGCGCTGTTCGCACCGCCAGCTCGCGTGATCGGGCTGAAGTTCTGGCCAGCGTGAGTCCGGCGATATTGGCGCACGCGATCAACAACACGAATCCGACCGCGCCCCACAGAATCAGAATGGGGGTCTGCATGTCACCATTGGCAAAATCCGTATAAGGAAGAATGAACAGGCTCCACGCATTTTCTTTTCGCGGAGCTCCCCAGTTTTGATCCTGCAGTCCACGGCTGCTGAGAAGACTCATGAAGGCTTGCGCCTGGCCGAAGGAAATGTTTTTTTGCAGACGGGCGACTCCCAGGTAGGTCTCCGTATACCGGGTCAGCGAAGTGTCGGGAGGTGCTGCCAGCGGTACGAAGAAATCGTAGGGTGGGCCGCTCAGCCCTCCGAGCTCATTGACGCTGGGCGCGTAACTCGGCCCCATGACTCCGATGATCTGGTACGGCTGTTGATCGAGGGCAATGGTTTTTCCGACGATTGATGGGTCAGCTCCGAACAGGTGGCGCCATGCGGCGTCGCTAAGCACGACGACCTGATTGCTGTGGGGCTGATCTTCCTGGGCTGTGAAGATTCGACCTTGAGAGGGCTCGGCTCCGAAAACTTCGAACCATCGCCAGGACACTCGTAATGCCGCCAGACGCAGTGGATATGCGCCTCCTGTGTAGGTAAAGCTGCTGCTCTTCGCGATCGCCGCGGCCGAGAAGATCTGCGGGCTATCGCTGACCTGCTGGAAATTGTCGAGTGAGATGACTAGATCCCTGAGATGCAACTTGTCATAGCGGGCGCGGATCACGGCCACGCGGCTGGGTTCGGAAATTCCGACAGGATGGAAGAGCAGCGCATTCACCGCGCTGAAAATCGCCGAATTGGCGCCGATGGCCAGGGCCAGGGTCACGATCGCGAGTACGGCGAAACCAGGCGCGTGCCGGAGCGATCGGAAAGCGATCCGGGTTTCACGGGCAAGCGTCTCGAGAACTGGAATGCCACGCTGGTCGCGGAACTCTTCCTTCATCTGTTCGGCGCCACCGAAGCTTCGCCGCGCCGCCTCAGCCGCCTCACGGGGACTCATCCCGCGGCGCAGGTTCTCTTCCGTCGCGAACTGGAGGTGCTCCTGAATGTCCTGATCCAGATCCTGCTCCATTTGGTTTTTCTGGAACATCGCGGCCAGTCGCACCATCCACATCCGTGGGTTCACGAGGCGCCCTCCAGAAACCTTGCGACCAGGGCGGTCGCACGCTCCCAATTCTCGACTTCGATTTGAAGCTGTCGGCGGCCTTTGGTGGTGAGCGAGTAGAATTTTGCCTTACGGCCATTTTCGGAGGTGCCGTCTTTAGTAGCGATCCAGCCCTTTTGCTGCAGCCGCAGCAATGCAGGATAGATGGAGCCCTGGTTCAGGTGCACTAAGCTCTCGGAGATTTGCTCGATTCTCCTGGCAAGTCCAAAACCATGCATCGGGCCCAGTGTCTCCAGCGTTCTCAGGATCAACAGGTCGAGCGTGCCGTAGGGCACCTCAGCTTTTGATTTGTCCATGTTACTTCTTTCCTTCGGTTGCGGTGGAGCGCCGGAAGGTGAGCGGCAGGACGTGTGATCCTTGGGTGTACGTGCCGGCCATTTCTGTGGCGTCCGGATTCAGCGTGCCGGAGTAGGACGCGCCGACAGCCTTGAGGTCGAGGGTGAGGCTGGAAGCATTTTGCGCGATGGTTGCGATGGGGATCTCCAACCCATCATCCACGGTGACAAAGCTGCCGCTGGCGGTGCCGTCAGGTTGATTCGACAGCGTCAGAATGCCTCGCAATTCTTTGCCGTTGGCGGCGAGGGTGCCGTTCCAGACGCCTTCGAGCTCCTTGCTGATAGGGGGATTCCTGACTGCGGCTTCGAATCTTGCATCTCCAGTTCGCGTAACGCTGAAGGGAATCGTGTAACCGCCCTGGCTGTAATAGCCGGAAATCGATTTGCCGTCATCGGAGATGGTTCCTTTAAACGCGCGCTCTCCGGGTGTTCCCTTGACCTGGAAACGGACCGACTTGCCGTCGACAGCAATACTCGTGAGCGGAAGGCCGGCTATATGTTCCGATGGCTGGTTCAGCGCACCTGTGAACTCGCCGGCGCTATTCTTGGCCAGGTCGATTTCGAAGTTCAGTTCACCGATTGAACTTTGGATGGATCCTTCCCAATGGCCGGAAGGGCCGGTAGCTGGCTGGGCAGAAATAGTCGAAAGCAACAGCGCGCCGAGCAGAATGGTTCGTTGTGGCTGATTCATGAGGACCTCCATGTTGTCTCACTACAGGAAGTATACGGGCTCTCATGTAGCCTGTCAAGAGGAGAATGAGGCAAGCCTAATTCTTCCAGACGAAGCGAGCCAGCTCGCGGTCCTTGCGGGCGCGGTCGACCGGGAAGGCCTGGTTATGCATCACGATGTAGACGTGGGGCGGGAGCACTCGCACCGCGAACAGCGCTTTGGTCAGGTTTTGCAAGCCATCGCTGGATTCGAAGCCCAAGGGAGTCATGGCGCCGGTAAATACGATAGGCACGGGAAGATCAGATAGGGACTTTTGGAGCAGCATTCCGGTATCGATCATGGTGTCGGTGCCGTGAGTTATCACAATCGGCGCGGGATCTTTCAGCTTTTCACGCACGGTTTCGAGCACGCGCTCGCGATCGGCGTCGGTCATCTCCAGGCTGTCCTTGTTCATCAGGTGCGTGACCTGGATGTCGGCATCGGGCAGGCGCAGCATCCGGAAGTAGCGGTCGATTTTGGTGTCGAGATTCTGTACGTTCCCGGTCTGCTCTGAATAGACCTTTTCGATGGTGCCGCCAGTCGCGATGACGTAAATGCGCTGCATTACGACTAGAGTTTTCTGAGCACGGCGACCAAGACATTTCCAACCACTTCCAGGCTATGCGCGCTCAACTTGTCGAGAGTGTCTTTTTCATCGTGCCAGTAGGCGTTGCGGGGGCCATAGTCGAAATCGATCAGGTCTAATGCGTTGACGCCTTTGCGGACAAAGGGCATGTGGTCGTCTTCCATAGGCGTCGCGAAATCGAGGAAGTATTTGCCGTAGCCCAGATCATGGGCGGTCTGCCAAACCAGTCGCAGCAGCGAGCGGGAAGAATTTGTGTCTTCAAGAATTCCAAGGTCCTTATCGCCGATCATGTCGACGTTGATGAGCGCCTTGATGTGCGCCAGCATTCCGTCGCTCGACCATTTGTCGGCCAGATGGCGGCTGCCATAAATGCCGTTGGTGTCGGACCACTCGCCGAACGCTTCTTCGCCGTCGAAGAAGACCAGATAGATGTCGTCGGCATGCGGCATGGTGTTGACCACGCGGGCAAGTTCCAGCAGGAAGCCGGTGGAGGCGCCGCCATCATTGGCGCCCATGAAGACGCGGCCGGGCATGGGCTTGGTATCGAAATGTCCGGTGATGACGATCGCGCGGCCGGACTTGCCGGGAAATTTAGCGATGATGTTCCGCATCGCGACCGGGCCAGCGGGCGTCTGGCCACTGAAGGCATCGAAAGAGGTCTGGCAGTGCAGCAGCTTCAACTGGGCTTCAATGTAGGATTGCAGCTTTTGATTGGCGGCGGAACCAGGCGGGCGCTGGCCGAACGCGACTGCCTTGCGCGTGTATTCGAGCGCGGACGATCCGCTGAAGTCGGCGGCCCAGGCATACGAAGCCAACAGGATCAGGAGCGCTTTCGAGCAGTACATATATATCCCAGTGTAAAGTTTCGCTCGCGGTCGAGCGAGTCGAACCAGGGCAGGATCAGCGCTGGCGGCGCCAGAAAAATCGCAGCAACAAAGAATAGCGGACCAGGGAAAAACTGCAGACCGTTCAGGAGCCTCCGCGAAATCAAGCGAAAGTATCCGCCTACCGGCTGAATGTCGAACTCCAGGAAACCGGCCTGCTTCAGCAGGTAGGCCACGCCATGCCGTGTATATCGAAAATAATCGTGGGGCGACTGGTGGACCTCCCATTCATGCGGAACGATCAGCAGCAACCGTCCGCCCGGCTTGAGCGCGCGCTCCATTTCCCGCAGTGCACAGCCGGGTTCACGCACATGCTCCAGGGTCACGATGTTGATGCACGCGTCGAAAGACGCTTCGCGAAAGGGAAGCGCGGTGAGATCGGCGACGGCATCCAGCTTCCCGTAATCCCAGGAGTCGTCGCCAACGCCGAGATCGACCGCGACATAATGGCGCCCTTCGAAATATTTCGCGTGAACGCGTTCACCGGCCCCGGCGTCGAGCACTCGGGCGTTGTGAGGAAGGCCGCGGACAAAGCTGGTGAGTGAATAATCGATAGCCGATTCGAAGTGCAGAATGTGACGCCGGAGAAAGCCCGGCAGACGACACTCGATGGCTTGATAATTCAAGCTTTCTTGCGCGCCTCCACCATAATCGTGGACCCGGCGCCGCAGGCCGCTTCGAACAAAGTGAATGGCAGGGAGGCCACCACGATGCCGAAGTACAGCAGGTCTTTGGCAAACTTCAGCGCGGAGGATTCGCGGATTTTGCGCACCCGGCGAGCCATGGGATCGAGACCCGGCGCGACGCTGGAAGCGAGTCCGGCCGGATTATCGCGCAGCGAGAAGTGCTTGCGGCGGACAACTTCGAGGCCACAATATTCCAGCAGATTCTCGAGATCGCGTTGGCGATAGTTCACCAGGTGGCGCGGAACATCAACGCCGTTCCAATGCTCCCCGAACATAAGGAACTGCCACGAGGAGGCGTTGGGCACCTGCACGATGAGTCGTCCTCCGGGCAGCAGCAGATCGCGGGCCGATCGCAGATAGCCGACGGGATCGTGCAGATGTTCGAGCACATGAAACATCGTCACAACAGCGCAGCCGCCGCGCTCAATGGGAGATTTCGACAGGTCGCCACAGACCACCGCGACACGATTCCGGGTCCAAGCGGCCGTAGCGGCGGAGTGCGAGGTTTCCAGGCCAAGCACCGGCAATCCGCGCTCGCGAAGCATAGTGAGGAATAGGCCGCCACCGCAGCCGACATCCACGACGAGGCCGCTTTGGCCGGAATCTTCGATGGCGCGCATTACAAAATTTACGTGATCGCGCAGGACAAAACGGCGGTACGCCTCTTCGATCCTTGAAGCGGCGTCAGCGTCAGGCTGGTACCAATATTCGCGCGGATAGTAATCGGCCAGCTCTTTAGGAGACGGCCGCGGCTCCAGGCGAATGAGGCGGCAGGTCTTGCATTCGACCACCAGGAAACTTTTGTCGGTGGTGTGATACAGCCGGTCGCCCGCGCTGAAGAGCGCGCGGACACCCGTCTCCCCGCAGCCGGGGCACTCCATTCTCAAATAGCCTGTTCCGTCAGTTCCTTCAGTGGAATCCGATGCGCCAGGATCAAGGCCCTTACTTCGCGAGGTGAAAGCTTCCTTATGCGGTTTACGCTGCGGCGTTTCGCGAGCATTTTGGGGAGCAGTGTCAGAGCCGCCAGGTCGCCCTTCAGCAGCGCGAGCACGACCCGGATCTTTCCGCTCACTCCCGGATAGCGGCCTACTTCCCCCTTGTGGGTCGCGGACGCCCAAAGACCCGCTAGCAATCTGGTCAGATAATACGCGCCGTTCAGCCAAAGCAAACTCCAGGGAAAAAGCTTCGCTGCCAACAGGACACGGTTCCTCTCGATGAGTACCAGCCTGCGCTCGGATCGCACTCCCAGTGTAGCTCCGCGGTGATGCCGGACTCGAGCGGCGGGCATGTAGAGGCATTTCCATCCGGCGATCCGGGCCCGCAATCCCAGCTCTGCGTCGTCGGCGTAGGCAAAGAAATCCTCATCAAACCATCCAATCTGGTCGAGCATCGCGCGCCGGTACATAGCCGCGCATCCATCCGGCCAGAGAACTTCTTCGATTCGGTCGAACTGACCGGCGTCCAATTCGCCACTGCCCCTCCCGCGATTCTGGCCATCCGGATAGATCAGATGGCCGACTTTATCGATGCGGCCCGGATCCTCGTGAACGAGGATTTTCGAAGCTGCCATCCCTACCTCGGGACCGCCTTCGAAAGCCCGACTCAACGTGGAAAGCCAATCGGGTTCCGCCTCGGCGTCATTATTCAGCAGCGCGACGAACTCGGAGTCGGACGCCGCAAAGCCCTGGTTATTTCCGGCACAGAAGCCACGGTTAACTTGATTACGAATCAGCTTCAACCGGAAGGCGGCATTCCCGGTGAACTCCTGAAGCGCCATTTCAGGCGAACCATCATCAGATCCATTGTCTACCACAACCACTTCAAACGGCTGCTCTAACTTCTGCCTAGTAAGTGATTGCAGGCACGACCTCAAAAGATCGCGGCGGTTCCACGTCACCACCACCACCGAGATCGTCCCCGTTCGGTAACTTTTCACCGACTGTAGTATTATAACCGTAAGTCAGCCAGCAACTTGCTATGTTTTCCGTCGGTGAGACGCTACAACGTGCGCGTCTCGCACAGGGACTCGATGTAGCCACTGTCTCAGCGCGCACAAAAATCAACGCAAAGTACCTGGAGGCGATCGAAGCCGGTGACCGCGGCAGCCTGCCGAGCAGTTTCTTTTATAAAAGCTTCGTTCACCAGTATGCCAGGACATTGTCTTTGGACACGAAAGAGATCGATGCCGAGATCGATCGCGTGTTAAGCGCGGACGCCCCTCTGCCATTGCCCGGTCAGGACAATCCGACTTGGAGAGAAGTTCCTCCGGTGGAGTTGTCGTCGCGGTTTCAGTTCCCGAGGCTCTATGCATCGTCCGCTATTTTGATCTTGATGCTGGCGGCTTGCTCCGGCATTTATGGTTGGTGGTACAACAGCCATTCGATGAAAGCGGATAGAGTTGAGTCCGGTGCGGCGGTTGCGAGGATTGAGCCGGTGGCGGTAGCACTGAAGTCGACGCCCAACGACGCGCCGCAACCCGCGGCGGCAACTCCGGCCGCACCCATAGCCGCCTCGAGAGTCTTTTTGGACTTATTGGCCCACGAGGAAACCTGGCTTTCGGTTTCTTCGGACGGCAAGCCCGTGTTTTCGGGAATTCTGGCGGCGAACCAAAGCAAGACCGTGGAAGGCAAGGAATACACCAAGATCCGAGTCGGCAACGCAGCCGGATTGGAAGTTCGCTTGAACGGCAAGCTGCTTGGGCCGTTGGGCCATCGCGGGCAAGTCCTGATAGTTGTCTTCACGCCGGACAATTTCCAGATTATGTCGCCGGCCAAGGAGAGCGACTAAGAATACAGCTCAGAGACCCCCGTCACACCCGTAACTTTTCACCCGCTAGCATAGTAGTCAACACATGGCAGCGGCGGAACTAACCCCGAGCCCGTCTGCGTAGTCAAAGGATAGACATGGGAAACCTCTGGAGCGATGTGAAGTTTGCGGCGCGGACCTTGGGCAGGAGCCCGGTCTTCACGGGAGTGGCAGTGCTTTCGGTGGCGTTGGGGATCGGGGCAAACACCGCGATTTTCTCGCTGCTAGACCAGGTATTGCTGCGCCTGCTTCCGGTGAAAGAGCCGCAGCAACTGGTTCTCCTGAGCATGAAAGGGCTCCATTACGGCAACAATAATGGCGGTAATGCAATCTCGTATCCAATGTACGAGGACTTCCGCACGAACAACCAGGTGTTCAGCGGAATGTTCTGTCGTTTCCCGAACTATTTCGCGCTGACCTTCAACGGACAG
>Ga0070714_100001454_pt1 | contig 17263 bp, 16 predicted proteins | sample LARL83metaG_FD_65450 | JGI IMG/M metagenome (GOLD analysis project Ga0070714, IMG submission 65450) | Corn, switchgrass and miscanthus rhizosphere microbial communities from Kellogg Biological Station, Michigan, USA - LAR L8-3 metaG | ecosystem: Host-associated > Plants > Roots > Rhizosphere ... | reverse complement strand
CACAATTGCAGACTAATGAAGATACCCAAGCCTCGGCGCGATGGGTAAGATCAACGTGCAACGTTGGAACTCACCAACGGGAAAGGCTGGGCGCCAGCGGTCTGGCGAGCTTCTAGTGGAGGAACGGAACACTGCATCGCGCGCCGAGGCGCGCACAATGGATGTGCCGGCGCGGGTGGCGGCTGATGCGAGTGGCGAAGAGCACCTGCCGGTACACGCAACCGTCATGGTGCGGCATCCATGGCTGGTTCTCGGTGCATGGCTCATCGCGATCCTGCTTGGGGCCTGGGGCGCCCATCGGCTCCCTCAGGTCACACTCGGTGTTGAAGCCGGCGTAGCGGGCAGTCCCTCGCGGCGTGCCGCCGACACGCTGCGCAACGAGTTCAGCAATCCGTTCTTCGATCCGCTGGTTCTAGCGGTCAGCGCCCCGCATCTGCAGGTCGAGGCGCCGGCGTACTTCGGCTGGCTCAAGGAGACCGCGCACCTGGTCGCGGGAATTCCCAGTGTGCGCCAAGTCATCAGCTACGCGGACGGACGCGATGCCCGCCTTCGCTCGAGCGACGGTCGGGTCACGATGCTGTTTGTCGCGCTGACGCCGCTCAGTCACAGCGCGCGGCAGGAGGCGGTCCTGGCGCTGCGCAGCGCACTTGCGCCGCGCGCCGCCGCGCTCGCGCATCTTGATCCGGCGGCGCGCGTCGCGGTCACCGGCGGTGCCGCTGCCGAGCTGGATGTAAACACCTGGAGCGCAAGCGGCGGCGATCGCGCCGAAAAGCGTGCGCTGCCGCTGACGCTCGCGATACTGCTGCTCGCGTTCGGCACGCTGCTGGCCGCCGCCCTGCCCTTTCTCACCGGACTGGCGACCACGACCGTATCGCTGGGGATCGCCTTCCTGCTGGCGCACCTGATGCCTGTATCTAACCTGCTCGCCAACGTGGTGACCATGCTCGGGCTCGCGATCGGTATCGATTACTCGTTGCTGATGGTGACCTATTACCGCGAGGCCGCGTCGGCCTCGGTCGCTCAGGGCGTTGCAGCCGCGATCGCGCGCGGCGGCCGCACCATCGCCTGGTCGGGCGTCACCGTGATCATCGGCCTGCTGGCACTGCTGTTGAGTCCGATCCTCGAGACCCGCAGCGTCGGTGTCGGCGGCGCGCTGGTGGTCTGCGTCTCGGTGCTCGCGGCACTAACGCTGCTGCCGCCGGCGCTGATGCTGTTAGGTCCGCGCATCGACTGGTTGCCGGTGCTCGCGCGCCGCAACGGCCGCCCGCGGCTGTTTCCCTTCTGGCGTGCTCTCGGTGGCTGGATCGTGCAGCATCCGCACGTCACCTTGCTTCTGGCCGGAAGCTGCGCGCTCGCGCTGGCGGCCCCGGTGACCCGTATCAATACCGGCTTTGCCAACGAGCGCTGGTTCCTGCCGCCGGGAATGGAGTCGCGCGTAGGCGCGGATCTGCTTGCCGAGGTGCGCGGCGACAACGCCGCTTCGTTGATCTACGTGCTGGTGCGCAGCACCGATGGACTGCCGATCCTCGCCAGCGGCCATCTCGAGCCGCTGGTCGACTACGCCTCAGCGCTGCTGCGCGATCCGCGTGTCGGCGATGTGAGCTCGCCGGTCAACCTGCAGAAAGGACTCAGCCTCGAGGATTACCGCGCCCTCTATGGAGATCCGGCCCAAGCGGTCAAGAGCTATCCGGAGATCGCCAATCACTTCCTGAGCCATGACGGGCGCGCCGCCATCTTCGAGGTGACCCCTGCCGAGCGCACCGGGGCCGCGGACATCTTGCGCCTGTCGCGCGAGCTGCAAACGCGTGCGCCAGGTGGGCCCTTCAGCGTGATGGTGGCCGGGGGCCCGGCGACCTACAACGACTTCCGCAATGCGATGTCGCATAGCCTGCCGCGCATCTTTGCGTTCGTCGTCGGCGCGACGCTGCTGATGCTGTTCGCCGCCTTCCGTTCCTTCCTGCTCCCCGTCAAGGCGGTGCTCATGAACCTGCTCGCCGTGGCGGCCGGCATGGGTGCCGTGGTCGCGGTGTTTCAGTTGGGCTGGCTGAATGGCCTCATCGGACTCGAGCATCCGGTGTCAACCATCCCGTTGGAGATTCCGCTCATGGTGTTCTGCCTGAGCTTCGGACTGTCGATGGACTATGAGCTTTTCCTGCTGTTCCGCATCCAGCGGGAGTACTACCGCCACGGGGACAACAACCGCGCGACCGTCGAGGGTCTCGCCACCGTGGCTCCGGTAATCACCGGAGCCGGCCTGATCATGGTGGTGGTCTTCGGTGCCTTCGTGAGCGCCCCGCTGCCGGTCCTGAAGATGATCGGCCTCGGGCTGTGCGTGGCGGTGCTGGTCGATGCCACACTGATCCGTGCATTGATCGTGCCGGCGGTGATGGCCCTTGCGGGACGCTGGAACTGGTATCCGGGGCGCCGGGCCGAGAGTTAGCTTCGAGCAGCGACCATGCCGGCGATCAGTGCGGGTTTGTTGCTTTATCGACGGGCCGAGTCGGGCCTGGAGGTCTTCCTCGTACACCCCGGCGGACCCTTTTGGGCGAGGAAGGACGAAGGCGCCTGGTCCGTGCCGAAGGGCTTGGTCGATGCGGACGAGGAGGAGCTCGCCTGTGCGCGCCGCGAGTTCCGGGAGGAAACCGGATTCGACGCGCCATCGAGCGCGGAGCTCGACCTTGGAACCTTCCGGCAGCCGAGCGGCAAGCAAGTGCACGTGTGGGCGATCGAAGGCGACTGCGATCCGGCGCAGCTCAGCAGCAATCTCTTCGAGATGGAGTGGCCGCCGAAGTCAGGCCGCAGGGCACGCTTCCCGGAGGTGGACCGCGGTGGCTGGTTCGACCGGACACAGGCGCTCGCCAAGATCACCACCGGGCAGCGGCCGATTCTCGAGCGCCTCTATACCGAGTTGCGCTGATCCGTAGCAGCGCTCGAGAGGCTGCCGCTTTCAGGCGTGTTGGCGCGCCCAGCGCATGATGTCGGCTTTTCCCATGGCACCGGATTGCCGCGCGACTTCACGGCCGCCTCGGAACAGCGCCAGAGTTGGAATGCTGCGGATCTGGAATTCGCCTGCGAGGGTAGTCTCCGCGTCGGTGTTGACCTTGGCGAGCCGCATTGCCGGTTCGAGCTCCACGGCAGCCGCAGCATACTGCGGCGCCATCATCTGACAGGGACCACACCACGGCGCCCAGAAGTCCACCAGGATGGGTACGTCACTGTGCTCGATCTGCCGGCGAAAACCTGACGTAGTGAGCTCGAGCGGATGCCCGGTAAACAACAGCTGATGGCAGTGTCCGCATTTGGGGCGCTCACCGAGACGCGTGGCCGCAATACGGTTGATCTTCTCGCAGTGGGGACACACCAGATGCAACGCATCGCTCATCCCCGCGGTATGGGGAGCGCCTGAAGAGTTTTCAAGGCATGCCGCGCGCTCAGAAGCTCTCGCCCCAGGGCCGCAAGTCGAGCTCGAGTGTCCAGGCGCTGCGGTGCTGATGATGCAAAGTCCAGAAGGCTTCGGCGATCGCGTCCGGTTCGAGCAGGCCGTCCGCGCCGCGTCGTTCCCGCAACTGCGGATTGCGTGACAGCAGCCGCTCGCCGCCAATGCCGCCATCGACTACCACGTGACCGACATGGATGTTCTGCGGCCCGTATTCGCGCGCGATGCTCTGCGCCAGGTTGCGCAGTGCCGCTTTCGCGGATGCAAAGGGCGCGAACATTGCCTTGCCGCGCAGGCTCGCTGAAGCGCCGGTAAAGAAGAGCGAGCCGCCACCGTGCTGAACCAGCACAGGGAGCGCGGCCTGTGCCAGCTGAAATCCACCGAGCGCATGCTCGCGCCAGTGTTGCGTGAAGCGCTGCTCGCTCACCTGCAGAAACGCCGCCGGTTCGTTGCTGCCGGCGTTGTGAATGGCCACACCGAGTGGAGCGAGGCGCTCGGCTTGCGCCACGAAGCGTTGGGCATCCACGGCCTGCGCCGCATCGCCGACGACGCACGCGGCCGTAGCAGCGGTTTTTCTCAGCTCCGCAGCGGTGGCTTCCAGCTTTTCCGCGTTGCGTCCCGCGATTACGACCGGGTGTCCGTCCCTTGCGAAGCGGCGCGCCAGAGCCGCTCCCAGTCCCTGCCAGGCGCCTACTCCGACGATGAGCACGCTCATCTGCGCGGCGGGTCTTGCTGCTTCGTTCATCGCACCACCTGCACTTTCTCTCCACACTACCTCCTCGGTGGCTCGGGTAGTAGGAGGGACCTGCGGCTCAGCTCACGCCCAGGTGAGCCTCATCAGCGCCATCGCTACGCCGTTGCAGGGGTTCAATTGGGAAGCGCGATCTGACCCGCCTTCCAGAACGGGATCGGTGGCACCAGCGTAATATCCGGATTGACGGTGCCCGAGAGGCGATAGCTCGGCAGGTCGCCGCCACGGAACAGCTTCATCGCGAGATTCGGTACGCTCATCGCGAGATTCGTGGTAACGACCATATCGAAGTCGCTCTCTCCATGCGCCGGCACGTTGAAGGGGGCGCTGCTCTCACCATGCCCCACTTCCACCCCCTCGATCTCGAGTGCGCAACTGACCGACTTGATCGGCAGTGTCCGGTCGTTGGGATTTTGCACGTGCATGCCGACCTTGAAGCGTTGCCCGGTGATCTGCGCGTCGACGAGCTCGACGGAGGTGGGCATGACATCGGGAGCCTGCAGGCGCATGGTCGAACACGCGCCCAGCAGCATGGTGCAGGCCGCCAGCGTGAGGATGCGGAGTGCGGACGGGCCGCCAATGATCACCGGCAATCTTGACATGAGGCGAACTATAGACGAGTCGCGCTCACTCCAGAATGGTGCTGATCTCGGCACCCCGCTTCAGCGTCAAGGTGACCGGCGTGCGCTCGGCAATGTCGGCAAGACGCGCGCGCTGCGCTTCATCCAGATCCCCCTCGAAGCGCAGCCGCCGGGTGATCTTGTGCGCCTTGCCTTCGATCTGCAGCAGCACGTCCACGTGTACGCCACGCAGCGTCCACTCCTTGCGTTGCGCATACATGCGCAGGGTGATCGCCGTGCAGGCGGCGAGCGCCGCGCACAGCAATTCATGCGGCGAGGCGCCGGCATTCTGGCCCCCGGCCGCGGTTCGCTCATCCGCCGTGAGCGTGTGATGACCGGCCACGAGCGCCACCGTGTAGTCGGTTGTGCCGATATCGGCGGTCGCGTGTGCCACGGGATGCTCGCAGGCTCAGGACATGGCGTTGGCGCTCGGATGAGCGTCGGCGGGCAGAGGAATGAACTCCGCGTTGTCGGCATCGGGAAGTTTCATTCGGCCGGCGCGCCAGTCCGCCTTGGCCTGCTCGATACGCTCCCGCGACGATGAGACGAAGTTCCATTCGATGAAGCGTTGTCCGACCGGCTCACCGCCCAGCAGCATCAGCACGCTGGGACTGAGCGCTTCGATCACCGCAGGCGCATTGCGCTCGAAGATGATCATGTGCCCCGGTTCTACCGTTTGCCCATCCGCGCGCACGCTGCCGGAGACCAGGTAAGCCGCGCGCTCGGGATACTCGCGAGGCAGGTCGATGCGCGCCGCAGGCTCGAGCGCAATGTGCAGATAGAAAAGCGGTGAATGAGTCTTCACCCCGGAGCGCAGCCCGTAGGCTGTCCCCGCCAGCAGGCGCAGCCACGCGCCGCTCTGCTGCTGGAGAGGAAGATCGCCGGCGGCGTGATGCGCAAACACCGGCGCGGTCTCCTCCTCCCGATCAGGTAACGCGACCCACGACTGGATCGCGTGCATCGGTCCGCCCTCGCGCCGTGCCCGCTCGAAGCGCTCGGAGTGAGTGATACCGCGCCCGGCGGTCATCCAATTTACTTCCCCTGGACGAATCGCCTGCTCGATGCCGGTCGAGTCGCGATGCATGATCTCGCCCGCAAACACATAGGTCACGGTCGAGAGCCCGATATGCGGATGAGGCCGCACGTCCGCCTCGCGCGGCAGGCCTTGCGGCAGCTCCACCGGCCCCAGATGGTCGAAAAAGATGAAGGGACCCACCATGTGCCGCTGGGGATGCGGCAACACGCGGCCGACCTCGAATCGCCCGAGGCTGCGCCGGCGCTGATCGATCAACATGATGCTCATGCTCGTGACTCCGCCGCGTACGTCAGGGCTGGTCCGGCTGACCCTCGGGTGCACCGCGCTTGAGCACATCCGGCAAAGCCTGTCCCTGGTCGGTGAACGAGAGTGACACTGAATTGAGGCAGTGACGTTCGCCAGTCGGCGGCGGCCCATCCGGAAATACATGGCCCAGATGACTGCCGCAGCGTGCACACACTTCCTCCGTGCGGATCATTCCATAGCTGCTGTCGCGCACGCGGCGAATGTGCGACTCCTCGTAAGGCCGGAAGAAGCTCGGCCAGCCGGTGCCCGAATCGAACTTCGCGTTCGATCGGAACAACGGCAGTCCGCAGAAGCGGCAGGTGTATATACCATCACGATGATTGTCGAGGAACACGCCGCAAAAGGCGGCCTCGGTGCCGTGCTCGAGCAGCACACGCCGCTCGTCGGCTTTGAGTCCGGCGATGATCTGGGTGCGTTGCGCTTCGCTCGGAGGCTGCAGGTCGAACTGGCTCATGACGCTCCTCCGCTTTTGCAGCGAACGTGCCGTGGAGCCCTGATTGTAAGGGGAATCGTGCACGCGCGGGTGGCTCGGGCTCGATCTGCGCACGAGTGCGCGGCTACGCTGACTAATTTAGAGTGCTGACATGCCCTCGCCACCCGACAACCACGAGGACGATGCCGTTGCTGCGAGTGGCGACAAGTCCGCTCCGGTACTCATCTACGATGGCGATTGTGGGTTCTGCGTTTACTGGGCTCGGTACTGGCAGAGGCTGACCGGTGGGCGCGTCACGTACCGCCCGTACCAGGAGGCGGCAGGGGAGCACCCGGCAATACCGCTGGCTGATTTTCAGCGCGCGGTGCAATTCATCACCCCCGACGGTCGCCGCGCGAGCGCCGCCGAAGCGAGCTTCCTGACGCTCAGTCACGCGCCCCACCGCGGGCTGTGGCTGTGGCTCTATCGCAAGCTGCCCGGATTCGCCTTTCTAGCGGAGCGCGCTTACGCCTTCACCGCTGCACACCGCGCCGGCTTCTTCCGCATCAGCCGCCTGCTCTGGGGCAATCATCCGGAGCCTCCACGCTTCGAGCTGGTTTCCTTCCTGTTCCTGCGCGGGTTCGGACTGATCTATCTTGCCGCGTTCCTCTCGTTCGCCGTGCAGGCGCAGGGCCTCATCGGCAGCCGCGGGATCCTTCCCCTCACCGAGCTCATCGATGCGGTCGCTGGCAGCACCGGCCGCGAGCGTTTCTGGCTCATGCCCATGGTGTTCTGGTGGAGCAGCAGCGACCTCGCCATCAAGGTGGTATGCGGCTCCGGGGTGGTGCTGTCGCTGCTGCTCACCTGCAATGTGTTGCCGCGCCTCGCTCTGGTTCTGCTGTATGTGTTGTATCTGTCGCTGCTCTACGCCGGTCAGACCTTCATGACCTTCCAGTGGGACACATTTCTGCTCGAAGGCGGATTTGTCGCGCTCATCCTCAGCTGCGCCACCGTCCCCGGAATCTGGCTGCTGCGCTGGCTGCTGTTTCGTTTCATGTTCATGTCAGGTGTGGTGAAGCTGCTGAGCGGAGATCCGAACTGGTGGAACCTGTCGGCGCTCTCTTACCACCTCGTGACGCAGCCGCTGCCGACACCACTCGCCTGGTATGCGGCGCAGCTCCCGGAAGCAGCGCTCAGGTACGTGACTGCGGCGGTGTTTTTGATCGAGCTGGTGCTGCCGTTTCTGATTTTCTTTCCGCGGCGCCTGAGATTCGGCGCCGCCTGTGGCATCGCGCTGCTGCAGGTGTGCATCGTGCTCACCGGCAACTACAACTGGTTCAATCTGCAGACGCTGTGGTTGTGCCTGTCACTCTTCGACGATACGGCGTTGCGCAAGCTGCTGCCTCAGGCGATGGCGCAGCGTTTACCGCCAGCCCCGCTGCGCCCGCTGCGCCTGCGGCGCAGGCGGGCTGCTCAGGCCACCATTGGTGCGGTTTCGCTTCTGCTGGTGTTGTGCAGTCTCGTCGAGATGGACCTGCGCTTTGGTGGCAACCCGCCCCGGTTCGCGCAAGCAATCGACCGCTTTTTCGAGCCGTTGCACATCGTCAGCAGCTATGGTCTGTTCGCGATTATGACGACCAGGCGCGATGAGATCGTGATCGAGGGATCGGCCGATGGCATCGAGTGGCGCGCGTATCAATTCCGCTACAAGCCCGGGGAGCTTACGCGCGCTCCGCCGTGGAATATCCCGCACCAGCCGCGCCTCGACTGGCAGATGTGGTTCGCCGCGCTCGATGATCCGCGCCGTCTGCCGTGGTTCTGGCGGCTGCTGCAGCGGCTGCTCGAGAACGAGCCGACCGTGACGGCGCTTCTGCGCAACAACCCCTTTGCAGACAAGCCGCCCGCTTATGTGCGAGCCAGCTTTTACGATTACCGCTTCTCCGACCGAGCGGCAAAAGCCAATGGACTGTGGTGGCAGCGCCAATTGCTCGGGTTGTATTTTCCCGTGGTGCAGCTGAAAGCTCACGATAAGCAATTGCAATAGTCCCGAGCGGGAACTTTTTGGCGAGGCGCTGTAGGAGGCCTTGCGGACTCTACCTACGCGGGTACACGCCGGTGGCGCTATAATGTCGGCCTGGATTTTTCAGCAAAGGAGAGCGGCTTTGGCCGATGCGAAACGCACAACTCATCGACAGCCGAGCGGCGATGCGGCAGCAATCGCGGCGCTGGCAGAAGAGACCAGTACGGATGAGGCCGTGGTACAGGTCTTGTACGAAGAAGAACGTGCCGCATTGGAAGCCCGCTCGAGCGTCAAGAACTTCATCGGCGTCATAGCGGCGCGCCGGGTAAAGGCGCGGCTGACAGCTCCCCAGGAAGAAAACCGCCCGGTTCCGGCGGAGCGCCGATCGCACGCTGCCTGATTTCGATAGCTGCACCAGTACTTCGATCCTGATTCCGGCGGGGCGCGCACTGCTGCCAGCTCCGGCACCTCGCCCTCGCCCACCCCTGGCTTGAGTTAGCCGCGTGACTCACTCACCATTGTCGCCGTGCAGGTCCGAACAAGAACCTAAACGGTAATCGCCGCCCCTCCGGGGCGAGCGCACAACACCGTGATGAGGGCGCTACATGAGCTTCCCCGGACGTTTCCTCACGTGCGCAGTCGTTCTGGTCTTCGTGCTGTGCGGCTGTCGAACCATCGAGCGCGCAGATCCGCGTAAGCGAGCCGCTGAAGAGCACTCCGAGCAGGTGCGCAAGCTGCAGCTCGAGGTGATGCGCTTCGCCGACGAGTACGCCGGCCGCACACGTGAATCCGTCAACCGTTTCCAGAGCGGCCTGCAGAGCGCCGACGAGCGTCTGCTCACACAGAACTGGAAAGTGCAGCAGGCGAGTGCAGCCTACACGATCGCCAGCGGCCCGAATCCCGTCAGCAACGCGCTCGACATGGTGGTGCTGGCCTCTCTCAGCCGCATGGTGATCAATGACAGCTGGAAGGCCGAGGGTGCGCATGTATCAGATGTTCAGGAGACCTACCGCTCGTTGGAAGCAGAGGCCTGGGGGCTCGTCAACGGTGTTTTGACGCCGGAACAGATCGCGAGTCTGCACCAAACCATCACGCAGTGGCGCGCACGGAACCCCAACGTGCATGCCGTCGCCTACATCCACTTTCGCGACTTTGCGCAGGGCGTCGGTCCCAATAACCAGAATAACGCGGGTACCGCAAGTCTCCTCTCCATGGTCGGCATCGATCCGCTGTCGAATCTCGACCCCGCCGTGCAGGAGATCGCCCAGACGCGCCAGCTGGCCGAGCGCGCAATCTACTACGTACAGCGCGCACCGGACCTGCTCGACATGCAGGTCGAGCGCTTGAGCTATCAGTTTGCAGCGATGCCCGAGACGCGCTCGCTGCTCACAAGCGTCGACCGCGTGTCGCTCATCGGCAGCTCCTCGGATCGTCTCGTCGACAACCTGCCGAACCTGCTCGATCGCCAGCGCGAGGCGCTGGTCGCGCAGTTGACCGACACCTTGAACAGCCAGAGTGCGGCGCTCGGCACCCTCGCCGGCCAATTGCGCACCGCGCTGCAGGCCGGCACCGATACCGCGACCGCCGTGAACGGCGCCTTGCAGACCTTCGAGCGCATCAGCGGCCAGTTCGCCAAGAAGCCCGGCCCGGCATCGGAGCCGCCGCAGCCGCCGGGTCCGCCGTTCGACATCCGCCAATACACCGCGATGCTCGAGCAGGCGGCGCTCACGATGCGCGAGCTCGAGAATCTCGCACAGCGCGGTGACGTAGTGGTTCCGGCGCTGCGCTCGGCAACGCAGGATGCCGGCTCACAGGTGCGCTCGATCCTCGATCACCTGTTCGTGCTGCTGGTACTGCTCGTGGTTTTCATCGCGCTCGCGGCGCTCGCCGTCGCGCTCGCCTACCGCCGCATCACGATGCGTTTCGCTCGGGCAGCCTAATCCTGGACGTTCTTCTCGTAGCACTGTCGTATCAGCGACTCACCGAAGCGTCCAACGACCGCGGGCGGCACAGCCACCCGGTCCACTTCGTGGAACTTGAACTGGATGGGGTCGCGCTCGTTCGCGCCGCGCGGCTGTACGGTAGCCAGCAGATACCCGTACACATGGGTGCGCGCCAGCCTGCCCTGCGGTAGATCGGCGGGGAGCGCATAACGCACCGCGCCAGCGCTACCGATGATCCACCCCGGCAGCACTCCGCCATGCTGACGCCAGTAGGGTGTGTCGAAAATACCCTCCATGACGAAGTGCGAGTGCGAGGCCAGCACATACACGGGCTTGCTGGCGCGCACGCCGAGCAGCTGCGTGTAAACCTCGCGTCCCGTCGTCTGTTCGATCACCTCATCGTCCATGCTGTGCTTGTGCGCGAAGCTGCCGGGCAATGCCCCGTGCATGCCAACTACGACCGCGCGCACGTCCCGACTCTGTCTATCACGCGCGAGCAGCTCTCTCAGCCACTGCAGCTGCGCCGCATCGAACTGCTCCACGGAGGCATTGTCGAGGTTGATGAAATCGATGCCTTCCATGTACCAGTGATAGTAAGTGCGTAGCCGGTGATCGCGCGGATCATCCCGCAACCGTTGCGTACGGATCATCGGCGCATCCAGCCAGTCGGCGAAGGTGACCAGGAACTCCTCACGGGTCTTCGGAGGAAGCACCTCGTGATTACCGATTCCGAGGAAGAACGGCAGGTCACCGAAGGGCTCGATCTGATTCTGCTGGAAGTCGAACCAGGCATCGGCCAGGTACTCGGCGATGGTTGTGCGGGGATGGAGCTGCAGGTAGTCCGCATCGAAGTCGCGGATGAAGCGCACGTCGCCCAGGTGCCAATAGAAGCGCGCGCCGCGTGCGCGTACCCCAACGGCAATAGCCGGCATCACGACATCGCCACAGTTGCGCGAGTCGCCCGAGACCGCAAAGCTCCAGGACGTGGCCGGTGGCGCGCTCTGCGCAGCGACCGACGAGGCCGCGAGCAGGAGTAACACCGTAACCGAGCGGGCGATAGTCATGAGTCGAGCCAGCACTGCCCTCGAGACCGGCGATCTTACCGCAGCCCCCGCAACAGTTGACTCGGCGGCAGGCGTTCCTTAAGAATCCGCGCCGGCCGCCGCCACGGCAGCCACTGAGCTCTTATTGAAAGGTAGGGAATGATGCCATTCCTGCGCGCGCTCGCGTCGCTGCTGCTGCTTCTCGCACCGCTATCCCCGGCGCTCGCCGCGACCACGGTCGTCACTGCGGCGCGCATGGTCGATGTGTTGGCGGGACGGGTGGTCGAGCGGCCGCAGATCCTCATCACGGACGAGCGCATCACGAGTGTCGGCCGGCAGGGCGATCCGGTGCCTGCCGACGCGAAACGAGTCGACCTGGGAGCGCGCACGGTATTGCCGGGGCTCATCGACATGCACGTGCACCTCACCTCCGATCCGCTCTACAGCGGCTACCGCGAACTTCAGTTCACCGATGCCTTCTGGATGACGGTGGGCGTCGCCAACGCTCGCCGCACCCTCGAGCGCGGCTTCACCACCGTGCGCAACGTCGGCTCGAGCAACTACGATGACGTCGGGCTCAAGCAGGGGATCGAGAAGGGCTACATCGAGGGTCCGCGCATCGTGCCCGCAACCTACGCGATCGGCTCGACCGGTGGTCACTGCGACGCGACCGAATTCCCGCCATCGATCAGCTCGCCGAGCACGCAGATCGCGAACTCACCGGATGAGTACCGCGCGCTCGTGCGCAAGATGCACAAGTACGGTGCCGAGATCATCAAGGTGTGCATGACCGGCGGGGTGCTGTCCAAGGGCGACAGCGTCGGTGCGCAGCAGCTGTCGCTCGACGAGATCAAGGCGATCGTGGATGAAGCCCATCGGCTCGGGCTGCGCGTGGCGGTGCACGCACACGGCACCGCGGGAATCAACGATGCCCTGCGTGCAGGCGTCGATACCATCGAGCATGCGAGCCTCGCCGATTCCGAAAGCTTCGCGCTTGCCAAGAAGCACGGCGCGTGGTTCGACATGGATATCTACAACGACGACTACATCCTCGCCGAAGGCGAAAAGAACGGGGTGTTCCCCGAGAGCCTGGCGAAGGAGAAGGTGATCGGGCGCAAGCAGCGCGAGAACTTCCGCGCCGCGCACGCCGCCGGGGTCAAGATGCTCTTCGGCACCGATGCCGGCGTCTATCCGCATGGCCAGAACGCGCGGCAGTTCGCCAAGATGGTCGAGTGGGGCATGACTCCCATGGAGGCCATACAGGCCGCGACCCGCAATGCGGCCGAGGCGCTGGACCGGACGGGCGATGTCGGCGCGATCGCACCCGGCCGCTACGCGGACCTGATTGCCGTCGATGGCGATCCGCTCAGCGACGTTCGGGTGTTGGAATCGGTGGCCGTCGTCATGAAGGGCGGCCAGATCGTCAAGGGCGGCCGCGAGTAGCGGACGCGCACAACAGCAGGCCCGGACGGCCTGCTGCCGACCGGGCCGGTTTCGCCAGCAATCGTTGCTACTACTCGCTATTACTCGTGCGGGTTGCTGCCGCTGCTCGAGTGCATCTGCGCTTTGCAGGCTTTCTTCATGTCGCTCTTCGACATGCTGGGATTGTTGGCCTGCTCCTGCGCCATGCAATCCTTCATCATCTGCTCGTGTGATTTGGTGGTCGTGCTGGACGACTGCGTCGTAGTGGTTGTCGTGCTGCTGTTGCTCGGATAGCTCGAGCTCGGTGGCGGTGTCGAAGGTGACGTCTGTGCTGCGACCACGCCAGCGGCGGTCAGCGCCAGCACGGCGAACGATGCGGCTATGCGTTTCATGGGCTACCTCCGATCGATTGCAGAGCGAGCAAGGATGGACCGCTGAGCCTGCGGAAAGTACCTGCCGCACGCCCCGTGTCTGCGTAGGCCGCAGCTTACGCGCCCTGCAGCCGTGCCCCTCGCACGGCACGGCTCAAGCGAAGGCCAGGTAGACGCTGTAGCTCGCGGGCACGAGCACGAGCGCTGCGCACAGGATGAGGTCGGTACGTGCGCTGCTCGCCGAATGGGCCAGACTGTCATCGGGCATGCGCGTGCTGCGTGCGAAACGCAGCGTAGCGGTCGTGCGAAATGCAGCGTAGCAGTGCGCCCGCATCATCGCCGAGGCGCCCAAGGTCGAGCTTTCCCCGGCACGCTGAGGTGGCAGTCAGTGTTGGGACTGTGCGCAACACGTGCACTACCATCGAGGCAATGCAGGAACAGGTTCGTGACATCGTACGGGTTCCGCTTTCGCTCCTTACCCGGCTGCGGCTCATCCTGTTCGGTCACGAGGATCTGGCCGGCATCATCTTCTGGGCCGCGTTGATCGGCATCTGCGGCGCGCTTTGCAGCGTGGCGTTTCGCGAGGGCGCGCGGCTGCTCGAGCTGCTCTTCACCGGCCAGTCGCAGAGTCTGGTGCATGCGGCCGCGCATCTCGCGTGGTGGCACCGCGCGCTCGTGCCGGTGATCGGCGGTCTGCTCGCCGGGCTCGTCCTGCATGTGCTCGCACACAGGCTCACTTTGGCGCGCGCCGTCGACTATATGGAGGCAGTGCTGGTCGGTGATGGGCGCATCGGTTTTCGCGCCACGCTCGTCAATGCGCTCTCCTCGCTGTTGACCATCTCCTCCGGCGGTTCGATCGGCCGCGAGGGCGCCATGGTGCAGCTCGCAGCCATGATGGGCTCGCGCCTCGGTCTGCTCGCGCATGCTCCGGTTCCCCGGCTGCGGCTGATGGTCGCGTGCGGTGGCGCGGCGGGAATCGCGGCGGCGTACAACGCGCCGATCTCCGGTGCGCTCTTCGTCGCCGAGATCATCCTCGGCTCGATCGCCATGGAAAGCTTCGGTCCGTTGGTCGTGGCCTCGGTGACCTCCAGCGCCACCATTCATCACATCCTCGGCTACGGCCCGGTATATGACGTGCCACCCGTGCACTTCGGCTCGAACTACGAGCTCGTCTTCTACGTGCTGCTCGGCGTCATCTGCGGGCATCTCGCGCCCCCGTTCCTGAGCCTGCTCGATCTCGCGCGGGCGGCGTTTGCGCGGCTGCACCTGCCGCTCTACTGGCAACTGGCGGCCGGAGGCCTCGTGGTGGGTGCGATCTCGATATTCGTCCCGCAGGTGTGGGGCAATGGCTATAGCGTGGTCGGCACCATCCTGCGCGGTGAGCTCGCCGGTCTCATGCTACTTGCCGTGCTCGGCGCGAAGGTGGTGGCGACCTCCGCGACGGTGGGCTCGCGTGCCGTCGGCGGAGTGTTTACCCCCACACTTTTCATTGGCTGCGCAATCGGAGCGCTCTACGGTGGCCTGCTGCACCATGCGTTGCCCACCTTCACTTCCGTACCGGCGGCCTATGCACTCATCGGCATGGGCGGATTTCTGGCGGCCACGACGCATGCGCCGCTCACCTCGATCATCATGCTGTTCGAGATGACCGCCGACTACCAGATCGTACTGCCGCTGATGCTGGCATGCGTGGTCGCCCACTTCACTGCCAAGGTCTACCGCCGCGGCGAATCCATTTACCATGCCTCGCTCACACGTGCGGTCAGCGCCGACGGTGCCGATGACTGGCGGCTGCGCACCATCCAACCGCTGGTAAAACCGGTCGCAGCGGTGACTGCAGCCGACACGCGCCTGCAGGAGCTGCTCGGCAAGCTGCCGTCACGCCCGGTGAGCCGTGTGTACGTGATCGAGGGGAACAAGCTCCTCGCATGGCTCGACCCGCGTGAGGTACTGACCGGGCTCGAGCAGAAGCGCCTCACCCCCGATGCCACCGTCGCCTCCGTCGCTCAACCGGTCACCTTCGCGCTGACACCGGAGATGCCGCTGTCTGCGGCTCTCGAAGGGTTCCTGCGGGAGCCGACCACAACGCTTCCCGTCACCAGCGATCAGTGGCGCAATGCGCTGCTCGGGGAGGTCTCGCGCGCGGACCTGCTGCTCGCCATCCAGGACCGAATGACGTATCCCAAGTGAGCTGCGCACTGCCCGCGGCCGGTCAGCCGCTCAGCTGTGGATGCGCTTCATCTGCGGATCGTAGAGTGGCCGCGCCGAAACCAGCGCTGGATAGCGCCGCCCGGCGATGTCAACTTCCCAGCGGCCGCTGCCGAGGTAATCCTCATCCACCACGACTTTCGGTTCGACCATTGCGAGCCCGACGGCGCCGCCGAGTGTGTGGCCGTAGGAGGCGGCGCGTACGTAGCCGACCGGCACACCATCCCGGTGCAGCACCTCGGCGTGGAACATGAGCGGCTGCGGGTCTTTGACCAGCACCTGCACCAGCCGGCGGGTGAGCGGCCCGCGCGCCTTGTGCGCCAGCACCGCCTCCTTGCCGATGAAACCGTGCGGCTTTTTCAGATCGAGTGCGAAGCCGAGCCCAACCTCATAGGGTCCGTCGGTGTTGTCGATGTCATGTCCGTAGTCGCGGTAGCCCTTCTCCATGCGCAGGCTGCCGAGTGCTTTTAGCCCGGCGTGCGCGAGCCCGAACTCCTCACCCGCCGCGACGATGCGGTCGTAGACGTGCGCCGCCTGCTCGGCCGGGATGTAGAGCTCGTAACCCAGCTCACCGACATAGGTGATGCGGATGCACAGCACCCGCGCAAACCCCACATCGATCTCCCGTGCCGCGCGGAAGGGGAATGCACCGTTCGCCAGATCGGCACTGGTCAGCTTCTGCAGCAGCGCTCGCGACAACGGACCCTGGAGATTGAGCTGACCATAGCCGGAGGTGACATCGGTCACGGACGCCTGCGCGTCGTCCGGGATGTGACGCCTGAGCCAGGTCTCGGCGTGGCGCACCATGGTATCGGTGACGACGACCAGAAAACGATCCTCGGCGAGCTTGGTAACCGTGAGATCCGCCTCGAGCGTCCCGCCCTCGTTCAGCCACTGCGTGTAGGTGATTACTCCCGCAGCGCCATCGACCTGATTGCCGGAGATGTGGTTCAGAATGCGGCCGGCATCGCGTCCCTGGACGAGGAATTTGCCCATGAAGGACATGTCCATGAGGATGACGCGCTCGCGTGCCGCGCGATGCTCCTGCTCCCAGCGACCGAACCAGCTCGGGCGCTCCCAGCTGAGCGGACCCGGATCCGGGACCTTACCGGGCGCACCGTACCAGTCGGGGCTTTCCCAACCGCTCACCTCACGGAAATAGGCGCCGGCAGCCGCGAGGCGCTCGTGAAAAGGCGAGCAGCGCACACCGCGTGCACTCGCGAGAGACATGAACGGGTAATGGCACTTATAGACCATGCCGAGCGACTCGACCGTGCGCTCACGGCGGTACTGCGGGTTCGCCTGGGCCGGGTGAAGACGGTCGATGTTGAAGGCGGTGACATCGACATCCGGACGGCCGGTCACGATCCAGTGAGCGAGCACCCGTCCTACCCCACCGCCGGTCAGCACGCCGATCGAATTGAGGCCCGCAGCGACGAAGTACCCCGCGACCTCCGGTGCTTCACCGAGAATCGGACGCAGATCCGGTGTGAAGCTCTCCGGTCCGCAAAAAAACTTTTTCATCCCCACTTCGCTGGTGATCGGCACGCGCGACATGGCGCGCTCCAGGAACGGAGTCATCCGCTCCCAGTCCGGCGGCAGCTCCCCGAAGGAGAAGTCCGCCGGGATGCCCTCGACGCGCCAGGGCGCGCACGTCGACTCGAACAGCCCTACCATCAGTCCACCGCCCTCCTC
>Ga0070714_100001452_pt1 | contig 17275 bp, 14 predicted proteins | sample LARL83metaG_FD_65450 | JGI IMG/M metagenome (GOLD analysis project Ga0070714, IMG submission 65450) | Corn, switchgrass and miscanthus rhizosphere microbial communities from Kellogg Biological Station, Michigan, USA - LAR L8-3 metaG | ecosystem: Host-associated > Plants > Roots > Rhizosphere ... | reverse complement strand
GGGGGGTCGTCCCCCCGGGCTAGCATGGAATTCACGCTGCCGCCCGAGCGCGAGGCGCATGAGCCGCCCGAGGCCCGGGGGGTGCCCAGGGACGGCGTGGCGCTGATGGTCAGCCGCGGGGCGGCCGGCGCCGTCACCCACCACCGGTTCACCGACCTGCCTGAGCTGCTGCTGCCCGGCGACCTGCTCGTGGTCAACACGTCGGCCACGCTGCCCGCGGCGGTGCGGCTGACCGGCCAGGTGGTGCCCACCGGGCTCGCCGTGCACTTCTCCACGCCGCTGCCGGACGGGCACTGGCTGGTCGAGCTGCGCGAGGCCAGGGACGGCACCACGGTGCCGTACCCGGGTGGCTGGGCCGGCCAGGAACTCGGGCTGCCCGGCGGGGCGACCCTGACCCTGGGCGCGAGGTTCACCGCTCGGCTGTGGCGGGCCAGGCTGTCCACCGCGGTCGTGCCGTACCTGCTCCGTCACGGCGAGCCGATCCGGTACTCGTACGTCCCGCACCCGTGGCCGATCGAGGCGTACCAGACCGTGTTCGGCATCAAGCCGGGCAGCGCGGAGATGCCGAGCGCGTCCCGCCCGTTCACCCCCGAGGTCGTCACCCGGCTGGTGGCACGCGGCGTCACGTTCGCGCCGCTGACCCTGCACACGGGCGTCTCGTCGCTGGAGGGGGACGAGGATCCCTACCCGGAGCCCTACGACGTGCCGCCCGCCACCGCCCGGCTGGTCAACCTGACCCGCCAGCACGGCGGCCGGGTGATCGCCCTCGGCACCACGGTGGTGCGGGCGCTGGAGACCGCGGCCAGGGAGCCGGGGACGGGCGTCTCCCGCTCGTCCGGGTGGACCGGTCACATCGTCACGCCCGAGCCCGGGCACCGGCTGCTGGCCGTGGACGGGCTGATCACCGGCCTGCACGAGCCGCGCTCGTCGCACCTGCGGATGCTCGCCGCGTTCGCCGACCCGGACCTGCTCCGCCGCTGCTACGCGGCCGCGATCGACGCGGGCTACCTCTGGCACGAATTCGGCGACTTGCACCTGCTGCTGCCCTGACCGCCGCGGCCCGGGCCCGGCCCGCGGGCTTCCCGGGCCCGCGGGGTGGGTAGCCTGGTCGGCGCCATGTCCAGTTCACAGACCACGCTGCTGGTGACCGTGACCGGGCGGGACCGGCCCGGCGTCACGTCCCGCCTGTTCACCGTGCTGGCCGCGCACGAGCTCAGCGTGCTCGACGTCGAGCAGGTGGTGATCCGCGGGCGGCTGGTGCTCGGCGTGCTGCTGGCCTGCGGCCCCCGCCCGGACCTGACCGCGATCCACCGCCAGGTGACCGACGTCGCCGCCGACCTCGGGCTGGAGGCCGAGATCACGGCGGGCTCGGCCGAGCCCGCCCGGCGCCGCGGCAGCCTGCACGTCACCGTGCTCGGCCGCGAGCTGGCCCCGGCCGCGATCGCGGCCATCGCCGGCCGGATCGCCGCGAACGGGGCGAACATCGAGCGGATCACCCGGCTGGCGCACCGGCCGGTGACCTGCATCGAGTTCGACATCTCCGGCGCCGACCCGGCCGAGCTGCGGGTGGCCCTGGCCCGCGAGTCGGCCGAGCGCGGCGTGGACGTGGCCGTCCAGCGCGGCGGCCTGCACCGGCGCGCCATGCGCCTGGTGGTGATGGATGTCGACTCCACGCTGGTCAGCGGCGAGGCCATCGACCTGCTCGCGGCGCGGGCCGGGTGCGAGGCGAAGGTCGCCGAGCTGACCGCGGCCACCATGCGCGGCGAGCTCGATTTCGCCGCGGCGCTGCGCGAGCGGGTGTCCCTGCTGGCCGGGCTCGACGCCGCGGTCCTTGACGAGGTCCGCGCCGAGCTGCGGCTGGCCCCGGGCGCCCGCACGCTGATCCGCACCCTGCGCCGGCTCGGGTACCGGTGCGGGATCGTGAGCGGCGGCTTCACCCAGTTCACCGACGGGCTCGCCGCCGAGCTGGGGCTGGACTACGCGGCCGCCAACACGCTCGAGATCTCCAGCGGGAAGCTCACCGGCAACCTCACCGGCCCGGTCATCGACCGGGCGGGCAAGGCGGAGGCGCTGCGCGACTTCGCCGAGCGGTCCGGGGTGCCGCTGAGCCAGACCGTGGCGGTCGGCGACGGCGCGAACGACCTCGACATGATCGCGGCCGCCGGGCTGGGGATCGCGTTCAACGCCAAGCCAGCGGTCAGGGACGCCGCGGACGCCTCGGTGAGCGTCCCGTACCTGGACGCGGTGCTGCACCTGCTGGGCATCTCCCGCGACGAGGTCGAGACCGCGGACGCGGAGGACGCGGGCGGCCCCGCCTGACCGGCCAGGCCTAGGTCGCGGTCTTCCCGGCGGGCGCCTTCCCGTCCTGGTCGGTGTCCGGGTCGGGTGCGCTCCCGGTGCCGGTGCCCGCGGTGACGCTGCTGCTGCCGGCGGTGGTGGTGATGCTCGGGCCCGCTGCGGCGTCCGCCGCGGCCTCGTCCGCCTCGGCCGAGGCGATGCTGGTCGAGCGGCGCTTGGAGATGACCACGGCCGCCACCACGATGATGACCGCGCCGACCGCCACGCCGGTCCGCAGCCCGACGTTGTCGGCGTACTTGACCACGCTGGTCGCGACCAGCAGCGCGACCAGGTTCATGACCTTGATCAGCGGGTTGATCGCGGGGCCCGCGGTGTCCTTGAACGGGTCGCCCACGGTGTCGCCGATAATCGTGGCCTCGTGCGCCTCGGAACCCTTGCCGCCGTGGTGACCGTCCTCGACCAGCTTCTTGGCGTTGTCCCAGGCGCCGCCGGAGTTGGCCAGGAACACCGCCATCAGCACGCCGACCCCGATCGCGCCGGCCAGGTAGGCGCCGAGCGGCGCGTACCCGAACGCGAAGCCGACCGCGATCGGCGTCAGCACCGCGAGCAGGCCGGGGGTGGCCAGCTCGCGCAGCGAGTCCCTGGTGCAGATGTCCACCACCGGGCCGTACTCGGGCTTCTCGGTGTAGTCCATGATCCCGGGGTGCAGCCGGAACTGCTTGCGCACCTCCATCACCACCTGGCCGGCCGCGCGGCCCACCGCCCTGATGAGCAGGCTGGCGAACAGGAACACGACCGCCCCGCCGACGATGAGGCCGACCAGGATGTTCGGCCTGTCGATGGACAGGCTGAACGAGCCGGCCGCCGAGCCGAGCGCGGACTCGACCGAGGTCCGGAACGCGCCGAACAGCGCGGTCGCGGCCAGCACGGCGGTCGCGATCGCGATCCCCTTGGTGATGGCCTTGGTGGTGTTGCCGACCGCGTCCAGGTGGGTGAGCACCTGCGCGGCCTCGCCCTCGATCTCCCCGGACATCTCGGCGATGCCCTGCGCGTTGTCGGTGACCGGGCCGAACGAGTCCATGGACACGATCACGCCGACCGTGGTCAGCAGGCCGGTCCCGGCCAGCGCGACCGCGAACAGCGCGATCGTGGCGTTGCCGGTGCCGAGCAGGAACGCGCCGTACACGGCGCCGCCGATCAGCAGCGCCGAGTAGACCGCGGACTCCAGGCCGGTCGAGATGCCGGACAGGATGACCGTGGCCGCCCCGGTTTCCGAGGCCTCCCCGATCTCACGCACCGGCTTGCGGTTGGTCTCGGTGAAGTACCCGGTCAGCAGCTGGATCGCGCTGGCCAGCACCAGGCCGATCACCACCGCGCCGATGGCCAGCCAGCGCGGGCTCCCGCCGTGGGCCAGGATCCGGGGGTCGGTCACGCCGGTGAGCTGGCTGAAGTGCGCGGGCAGGTACCAGAACGTGGCGCCGATCACCAGCACCAGGGACACCACCGCCGAGATGAAGAAACCGCGGTTGATCGCGCTCATGCCGCTGCGGTCGCCCTTCCTGGGCGCGACCGCGAAGATGCCGATGACCGCGGTGATCACGCCGATCATCGGGACGATCAGCGGGAAGACCAGCCCGGCGTTGCCGAACGCCACCTTGCCCAGGATGAGCGCGGCCACCAGCGTCACCGCGTAGGACTCGAACAGGTCGGCCGCCATGCCGGCGCAGTCGCCCACGTTGTCGCCCACGTTGTCGGCGATCGTGGCCGCGTTCCGCGGGTCATCCTCGGGGATGCCCTTCTCCACCTTGCCGACCAGGTCCGCCCCGACGTCGGCCGCCTTGGTGTAGATGCCGCCGCCGACGCGCATGAACATGGCCAGCAGCGCGGCGCCGAAGCCGAAGCCCTCGAGCACGCTCGGCGCGTTGCCCTTGTAGATGAGCACCACGATGGCCGCGCCGAACAGGCCGAGGCCCACCGTGAACATGCCCGCGACGCCGCCGGTGCGGAACGCGATGCGCATGGCCGAGTGCTCGCCGCTCGCCCGCGCGGCCGCGGCCACCCGCACGTTGCCGCGCACCGTCAGCGACATGCCCGTGAACCCGGTGAGCCCCGAGAACAGGGCGCCCACCAGGAAGAACAGCGACCGTCCCCAGCGCACCCCGTCACCGTCCGCGGGCAGCACCAGCAGCACGAAGAAGATCACCACGACGAACACGCCGATGGTGCGGAACTGGCGCCTGAGGTAGGCTGCCGCGCCCTCCTGGACCGCCGCGGAGATCTCGCGCATCTTCTCGGTGCCCCGGTCGGCCGCGAGCACCTCGCGGACCAGCAGGCCGGCCACCCCGAGAGCGCACAGGGCGACCACGGCCACGACGATGACCCAGGTCAGGTTCGAGCCGGATACGCCGACGGGCCCGCCCGCAAGGACGAGGTTGAGCCTAGACATCTGTCCTCCTTGACAGGGCACACACCGGCGTCAGCAGGTGCCCGGTGCTGCGTTCCCTGGGCCGCTGCCCAGTGCAGTTGTCTTCCAACCAGGCGTGGGCAGCTACAACGCAGTCGAGGAGTGCCATCACGACAGTGCCGGGAGTCTACGCATCTGGGTCACTGAATGGTAATGCGGCCCCCCGATGAGTCGCTCGCCCGGCCCGCCGGTAACCCGGCAGCAACCGCCGGTAAACCGGCGGTAAACGGCGGCAATGCGGTCAAGACGGCAGCCCGACCGACGGCCAGCTCATCCGGATGCTCGTGCCCGCGTCCGTCTCGCTGATCTGGACGTCGTCCGCGAGCTCGGCGATCACGGCCAGGCCGAATCCGGCCGGCCGGCCGGTGTCGGTGACCTCGACCTCGAACCGCCCGGCCTGGTCGGTCAGCGCGATCCTGACCGGCTCGCCCGGGCAGTGCGCCCGGTGCGCCTCGACCGCGCGGGAGCACGCCTCGCCCACGGCGAGCCGCACCTCATCCAGCAGGGACTCAGCGACACCGCTGCGCCTGGCCACCGCCGTGGCCACCAGGCGCGCGGTACGCACATGGGCGGGCAGGGCGGTGAAGCTGACCTCAACTGTGGGCATCTCGGGGGGTAAAGGCTACTTCTCGGACTTTCTTTCCTTGATGGCTTCGTCAACCGTGTCGTGGATGCCGAACACCTTGGTCAGGCCCGTGATCCTGAAGATCTTCAGGATGCGCTCCTGGGTGCAGACCAGATCCAGGGATCCGTCGTGCGCCCGCACTCGCTTGAGGCCGCCGACCAGCACACCGAGCCCGGTGGAGTCGAGGAACTCGACCTTCTCCATATTCACCACGAGCTGGTAGTAGCCGGTGTTGACCAGCTCGATCAGAAGCTCACGCAAGCGCGGCGCGGTGTAGACGTCGATCTCGCCTTCCACGTCGACGATCTCGATTCCATCCTTGGTGTGGTGATCCAACTTCAGATCCACAAAATCCTCCAGCGCCATGCGGTCAGGGTCTCCAGCGCGCTCTCGGGCCGGTGCTGAGCCCGGCCCGGGTAACGTTCCAGCGCGCATTCAATCACGCTCTGACGTCATGTCTATACCAGATCGCTGTTCGAGGCACCTTGCCTAGTGATGACACACTGAAAGCCTATGCCCGCGGTACCGCTGCTCGCCGGATGCGAGCTGCCCATTCCTCCCGCCGCCGCCCAGGTCCTTGACGCGGGCGCACGGTCGGGGAAGCTCACCCATCTGGAGCATGTCCAGGCCGCCCCCGGCCGGCGTGTCGACTGGCCGGACTGGGCCTCGCCGCACGTCACGAAAGCGTTCGAGAACGCGGGCGTGTCCGGCCCTTGGGCCCATCAGGCGGCCGCCGCCGACCACGCCTTCAACGGCCAGAACGTCATAATCTCGACCTCTCCCGCGTCCGGGAAGTCGATGGGGTACCTGCTGCCCGCGCTGACCCGCGTGCTCGGCGGTGGCACCGCCCTGTACCTGGCCCCCACCCGGGCTCTCGCCGCCGACCAGCTGCGCATGGTCAGCGCGCTCGACATCCCCGGCGTCCGGCCGGCCGTGGTCGATGGCGACACCCCGGCCACGGAGCGAGCCTGGGCCCGGGCGCACGCGACGTACCTGCTCACCACCCCGGACATGCTGCACCATTCGCTGCTGCCCCGGCACGCCCGCTGGGACGGGTTCTTCCGGCGGCTGAAGTTCGTGATCGTCGACGAGTGCCATACCTACCGTGGCGTGTTCGGGTCGCACGTGGCCCAGGTGCTGCGCAGGCTGCGGCGGGTCACCGCGCACCACTCCGCGTTCCGCGACGAGCGGACCGGCCCGGTCTTCGTGCTCGCCTCGGCCACGATCAGCGAGCCCGAGACCTGTGCCCGGCTGCTCACCGGCCTGGACGCGGTGGCGGTCACCGCGGACAGCGCCCCGCGCGGGCCGCTCACGTTCGGGCTGTGGGAGCCGCCGCTGACCGCGCTGCGCGGCGAGGCCGGCGCCCCGGTCCGGCGCACGGCCACGGCCGAGGCCGCGGGGATGCTGGCCGACCTGGTGCACGGCGGCGTGCCCACGCTCGCGTTCGTCAGGTCCAGGCGCGGCGCCGAGGCCATCGCGCACGGCGCCCGGCGGAACCTGGCCGAGGCCGGCGCGGCCGACCTGGAACCGCGGGTCGCCGCCTACCGGTCGGGTTACCTCCCCGAGGACCGGCGGGCCATCGAGGAGGCGGTGCTGGCGGGCGAGATCACCGGCCTGGCCGCCACGCCCGCGCTGGAGCTCGGGGTCAACATCGGCGGCCTCGACGCCGTGCTGGTCGCGGGCTGGCCAGGGACCAGGGCCGCGCTGTGGCAGCAGGCGGGGCGGGCGGGCCGCGAGGGCCGGGGCGCGGTGGCCATCCTGATCGCCCGCGACGACCCGCTGGACACCTATCTGGTGCACCATCCGGAGACCCTGCTGAACCGGCCGGTCGAGGCCACCGTGCTCGATCCAGGCAACCCGTACGTGCTGGCCCCGCACCTGTGCGCGGCCGCGGCGGAGCTGTCGCTGACCGACGCGGACATCGAGCTGTTCGGCCCGGCGGCGGCGCTGGTCGTGGACGACCTGAGCCGGCGGGGGATGCTGCGGCCCAGGAAGACCCCGGACGGGACCAGGTGGTGCTGGACGCGCAGCGGCCGGACCGCGGTGACCGGTCTGCGCGGGACCGGGGGCGAGGCGGTACGCATCGTGGAAGAGTCAACCGGCAGGCTGGTCGGCACCATGGACGAGCCGTCCGCGCACGTCCTGGCGCACACCGGCGCGGTCTACCCGCACCAGGGCGAGATGTACCTGGTCACCGAGCTCGACCTGGACAGCTGCGTGGCGCTGGTCGAGGCCCGCGATCCTGGCTACGCCACGTCGGCGCGGGAGCTGACCGGGGTCGAGGTGGCCGCCACGCTGCGCCGCGAGGCCTGGGGCGACGCCGAGGTGGGCTTCGGTGACGTGCTGGTGACCCGCCAGGTGACCTCGTTCGTCCGGCGCCGGGTCGACACCGGACAGCCGGCCGGCGTGGTCCCGCTGGATCTCCCGCCGCGCACGCTCCGTACCCGGGCGGTGTGGTGGACGATTTCCCCCGGGCAGCGGGATGCCCTGGCCAGCGCCGGTGTGGACCTCGCGGGCGCCGCGCACGCGGCCGAGCACGCGTCGATCGGGCTGCTCCCGTTGGTCGCAGCGTGTGACCGCTGGGACGTCGGCGGCGTGTCCACCGAACTCCATCCGGCGACCGGCCGGCTGACCGTGTTCGTGTACGACGGGCATGACGGAGGGGCCGGCTTTGCCGAGCGCGGATTCCGCGCCGCGCGCGATTGGCTGCGTGCATCTGCGGATGCAATTGCGTTGTGTGAGTGCAGCGCCGGATGCCCTTCCTGTATCCAGTCACCGAAGTGCGGGAATGGCAACGAGCCGCTGTCGAAGCAGGGTGCGGTGACGCTTCTGGAATGCCTGCTCAGCGGGGCGGCCGGCGCAGCGTAGGCCAGATCCGCTGCCGCCGCAACCGACACCACCGGCAGAAGTGCTGGTCACGACCGTGATGTACCCCACGCACGTGCACCACGCACTGGCTTTCGCGAGATGGAAAAGAGGCGACCCCCGCCGGGGGGGAGAGCGGGGGTCGCCGTGCGGTCCGGCCCCGGGGGGGCAGAGCCGGTTCCGTCACCCATGAAAGCCTAGTTGCAGAGAGCCAAAGTTACCAGCCGGTCATGCGCAGTAAACTTAGAACTCGTTCCATTACCCTATGCTGCCGGATCGTGGGCAGTTTCGTCGAGGCCGATGGCACAATTGCGGCCGCTTTCTTTGACCTGGACAAAACGATCATCTCGCGGTCGAGCGCGCTCGCGTTCGGCCCGTCGTTCTACCGGCACGGCCTGATCAGCCGCGCCGACGCCCTCCGTACCGCCGCGGCCCAGCTGGTGTTCCGGCTCAACGGCGCCAACCACGGGCGGATGGAACGCATCCGCGCCCAGGTGAGCGAGCTGTGCCGGGGGTGGCAGGCGGACCGGGTCAGCGAGATCGTGAGCCGGCACCTGGCCGAGATCATCGTCCCGCTGGTGTACGCCGACGCCCGGCGGCTGATCGCCGCGCACTCCCGCGCCGGGCAGGACGTCATCATCGTGTCCACGTCGGGCCTGGAGATGGTGGGGCCGATCGGCGAGCTGCTCGGCGCGTCCGATGTGATCGCGACCCGGATGGAGATCGCCGACGGCTGCTACACGGGGGAGATGGAGTTCTGGGCCTACGGCGAGGCCAAGGCGACTCAGGTGCGGGAGCTGGCCGGCAGGCGCGGCTACCGGCTCGGCGACTGCTACGCGTACAGCGACTCCGTCACCGACCTGCCGATGCTGGAGGCCGTCGGGCACCCCCGGGTGGTGAATCCGGACCGCGCGCTCAGGAGAATCGCCCGCGACCGGCAATGGCCGGTGCTGGCCTTCAGCGCGCGGCCCGTTCCCGCTCCGGCGGAATCCGAGCTCCTGGTCACGGGCCCGGCCTGGTCAAGCCGTCAGGACATGTGAACACGGCTATCAATCGAGATAACGAATCGGTCACGCAGGGGGGTTCACAAGGCCGCGGATCCGTCGTAGAAAGGTCTCACGGACTTCAGGTCCGGACACGGCAACCTGGTACCCACGCGCGACCAGCCGCGGGAGGCGTGCCGTGCAGGCAAGCTCGGCAGCAGCGCTGAGGGCGGGCCTGCTCGGCAGAGAAAGGTGCACGCTTGGTAGCCAGGACTTGACGTGGCAGGCGGCGGCGCCCCATATTGGGGCGCCGTTCGCGTTTTGCCCTCCCTAATCTGCAAAGTCTCCGCATCTGGGGAAGAATCCCCCGCAATCATCGTCCCGCCACGCCAGAGTGGATGCGGTGCGAACGTCGCGATGGGGCATGAGCGAGACTTGTTGCGACAGCATGAGAAGGGGAGAGTAATGGCCGAACCCGCAGCCAAGTCCAGAGCTGACGGTACCCAGGACCAATCCATCGGCAGCCTGGTGTCCCTGGCCATCAGCGACGTTTCCAAACTGTTCAAGGCCGAGCTCGACCTGGCCAAGATCGAGCTCAAGGATGACCTGCGCCGGGTCGGCATCGGCGGGGCGCTGCTCGGGATCGCGGCGTTCGTGGGCTGCCTCATCCTCGTGCTCCTGTGCTTCGCGTACGCCTACGGCCTGATCGCGGCCGGCATCTGGGCGTGGGCCGCGTTCCTCATCGTCGCGGGCACCTGCGTGCTCCTGGCCGCGCTGGCCGTCCTCATCGGGTACCTGAAGTTCCGCAAGATCAGCGGGCTGCGGCTGACCCGGCAGACCGTGCAGGAAGACCTCACGCTGCTCAAGCGCGAGGAGCCTGCGCCCTCCGTTCCCGGTGCGTGATGCGAGGTAGCCAGGGGATGAGCAGGTGACCACGGGCCGCGACGCGCCGGTCTTCATCGACGGTCCCTGGTCGCACCGGTCGGTCAGCGCCAACGGCACCCGGTTCCACGTCGCCGAGAACGGGGACGGGCCGCTGGTGCTGCTGCTGCACGGCTTCCCCGAGTTCTGGTGGACCTGGCGCGAGCAGCTGTCCTCCCTGCAGGGCGCCGGCTACCGCGCGGTCGCCGTGGACCTGCGCGGGTACGGCGGCAGCGACAAGCCGCCCCGGGGTTATGACCTGGTCACGGCGGCCTCCGACGCGGCCGGGCTGGTCCGGTCGCTCGGTGAGGCAAACGCGGTCATCGTCGGCCACGACTGGGGCGGGCTGATCGCGTTCACCATGGCCGCCTACTTCCCCAAGGTGGTCAGGCGCCTCGCGGTGGTCTCGGTCCCGCACCCGCTCCGGCTGCGCGCGGCCGTGCTGTCCGACCCGCTCGGCCAGGGCCGGCGCAGCGGGTACGCGCTGGGGTTCCAGCTGCCGCTGCTCCCCGAGCGGCAGCTGCTCAAGAACGGTGCGCAGCGGGTGGGGCGGATGCTGCGGACCTGGTCCGGGCCGGGCTGGCCGGACCAGGAGACCGAGCGCAGCTACCGCGCCGCGATGTCCCTGCCCTCGGTGGCTCACTCCGCGCTTGAGTATCACCGCTGGTTCATCCGGTCCCGGCTGCGGCCGGACGGGCTGCGGTACGCGCGCAGCATGCGGGCGCCGATCCAGGCCCCGACCCTGCACCTGCACGGCGCCCTGGACAGCTGCGTGCTGCCCAGCGCGGCCCGGGGCTCGGGCCGGTACGTGGAGGCGCCGTACCGGTGGCGGCTGCTGGACGGGGCCGGGCACTTCCCGCACGAAGAAACGCCCGAGCGCTTCGACGCCGAACTGCGCGCCTGGCTGGCCGACCCGGAGCCGGAACGATGACCGCGCCCCCGCCCCGGCGGGCCAGGGACCGGGACGCCTCCGGGCGCCCGCGCAACGCCAGGCCGCGCGATGAACTCGGCCGGCCGCTGAGCCGCGACGCCGCGGGCGAGGCCCCGCTGCCCGACGACCTGACCCTGCTCCCGGACGCCGCGCTCGACCTCGCCCAGGAGCTGATCGACTCCGGCCGGGCGTTCCGCGCGCACGAGGTGCTCGAGGCGTCGTGGAAGGCGGCACCGCCCGCCGAACGCGACCTGTGGCAGGGACTCGCACAGGTCGCGGTGGGGCTGACGCACGCCCAGCGGGGCAACGCCCGCGGGGCCGTGGCCCTGCTGCGCCGGGGCGGCCGGCGGGTGGCCGGCTACGCGGGCGCGGCGCCCTACGGGATCGGGGCGGCTGACGTCGCCCGCTTCGCCACGGACCTGGCCGGACGCATCGAGGACGAGGGCCTGCCCGCGGCGACCACGCCCGAGCCGCAGCTGATACTGCGTTAGCCCGGGGGGGACGACCCCCCAGGACCCCCCCGCGTGACATCTGCTCGGGCCGACCTCCGGCCGGCCGTCGCAGCTGTCACCGGCTTCGCCGTTCCTGCTGCTGGCGGCGGTTAGTCGCAGCCCTGGGTGGACACGCCCGCGGTGGCGTTCGCTCCCCGGCTGGCGTCGCTCTGCACCTCGGATGCGGTCAGCGCGTACCCGGTGTCGCGCACCGAGATCGCCGCGGCGAACACGACCCCGTAGACCCGGCCTCCGGGGCTGAGCAGCGGGCCGCCGGAGTTACCCGGCTCGATGTGCGCCCTGACCGCGTAGATCTGACGCGTCACCTGGGCCGACTGGTAGATGTCTGGGCTGGTGGCTTCCTCGGTGCCGCCGACGCGGGCGGGCGTGGCCTGGAATGGCCCGTTCTCCGGGTACCCGGCGACCACCGCGCTGGCCCCGACCGAGGCCGGCCCGATGAAGCTGAGCGCCCGAGCGTCCAGACCGGGGACGTACAGGACGGCGATGTCCCGGTGGGGGTCGTAGAGCACGACGCGGGCGTGCAGCGCGCCCTCGCTCGTGATGATCCTCGGCCCCTGGGTCACACCGGCCACCACGTGGGCGTTCGTCATAATGCGGTGGGGGGCGTACACGAAGCCGGTGCCCTCGATCTGGTGCGAGCAGCTGGGCGCGACGCCCACGATCTTCACGATGCTCCGGCTGGCGCGACGGACCGCGGCCGAGTTCACCACCTGGGGATCCGGCGCCGAGACCAGCGGCACCCCTTCGGCGCCCAGCGAGCCGAAGACCTGGGCGTAGGGCCCGCTGACCAGCACCCGGCGGAAGTCGGAGAACTTCTCGTTCGCGGTCGCCGGGATCAGCCCGTCGATGGCCCGGAGCACCGCGGAGTTGTTCACCTGGCCTGATATCGCCGGGAACGGGGCGTAGGCCACGGCCGAGCCGATCAGCCAGGCGATCAGCAGCACCGAGATCACGCTGACCGCGGCGCCGCCGACGGCGTCCACCAGCGTGGCCGGGCGCCAGGTCAGCCGGGACCGCATGGCCACGCCCACGCCGGACGCGATCAGCTGGCCGATCATCGCGCCCAGGAACACCACCGCGATCGCCGCGAACGCCCGCCAGCCCAGGTTGACGGTGATAGCCCGGGCGATCCGCGGGCCGAAAGCGGCCCCGATCAGGCCGCCGCCGATGAACCCGGCAAAGCTCAGCACGCCGATGATGAAGCCCTGGCGGTAGCCGGCCACCGCAAAGGCCACGACGAGCACGACGAGTATGAGGTCCAGCAAATCGCCCGGCACGTGCCTGACTGTATAGGGCGGCTGGGGATGACAGGGCCAGGCCAGGAAACGCAGCGGGGCCGGGGCAGAGAAGACCAGGCCCGCGCCGCCAGCGAACCAGAAAGCGCGCTGAACTCGCGCCGAGAATTGGCTGCCGAAAGGCTTCAGGCGCTCCGGTCCGGGGCTCCGGCGGGTGCCTGCAGCGCCTCGGGCGGCAGGTCCTCCACCAGCCCGGCGTTCCAGGGACGCTCCCAGCCGCCGATCGCGAGCAGCCGGTCCAGGATCATCGCGGTGAAGCCCCACACCAGCATGGAGCGGACCCGGAACGCGGGCCCGGCATGCCCGGTCGGATAGCGCAGCATCACCCGGTTGGCCGGATCGGCCAGCTCCGAGATCGGCACCCGGGCCACGGCCGCGATCTCCATCTGGTCGCCGGGTTCGACCGGGGCGGGACGGCGCCACCAGGCCAGCACCGGGGTCACCGAGAACCCGCTCCGCGCGATGAACAGCTCCGGCAGCACGGCGATCACCTGCACGCCCGCTGGGTCCACGCGTGCCTCCTCGGCGGCCTCACGCAGCGCCGCGGGAACCGCGCCGCCGTCGGAGTCGTCGATGGCTCCCCCGGGGAACGCGGGCTGCCCGGGGTGCCGGCGCAGCCCCGGGCCGCGCTGCACGAGCAGCAGGTCTGGTCCTAGTGAGCCCTCGCCGAACAGGATGAGCACCGCGGAAGGCCGCCCGCCGCCCGGCGGCGGCCGTAGCGGCTGCGGCACGGTCATGCCCACCGCCGACTCGGCCAGGCGGGTCAGCCACGCGGGCGGGTCCTGGCCCGCCGCGGCGCCAGGCCCGGTCACGAGAACGGCCCGGGTTTGACCAGCTTGGCCGCGACCACCGGATCGGTGGGGCCCTCGCCGTAGGACGGGCAGAGCGCGCACAGACCGCAGGCCCCGCAGGCGGGCCTGCGGGCGTGGCAGACCCGCCGGCCGTGCCAGATCATGCGCTGGGACAGGTCGGTCCAGTCGCGCCTGGGGAACAGCGAGCCGACCTCCTGCTCGATCTTGTCCGGGTCGGCCTGCGTGGTCCAGCCGAAGCGCCGGGACAGCCGGGCGAAGTGGGTGTCCACGGTGATCCCCGGCACGCCGAACGCGTTGCCGAGCACCACGTTGGCCGTCTTCCTGCCCACCCCGGGCAGGGTGACCAGGTCCCGCAGCCGGTTCGGCACCTCGCCGCCGAACCGGTCACACAGCGCCTGACCGACGCCGATGATGCTCGTGGTCTTGGCGCGGAAGAAGCCGGTCGGCTGGATGATCTTCTCGATGTCGTCCCGGTCGGCGGACGCGTAGTCCGCCGCCGTGCGGTAGCGCGCGAAGAGCGTGGGGGTGACCTGGTTGACCAGCCGGTCGGTGGTCTGTGCCGACAGGATCGTCGCGATCAGCAGCTCGAGCGGGCTGGTGTAGTTCAGCTCGGGCACGGCGTCGGGGTAGATGGCGGCGAGCTCGCGGCCGATGCGGCGGGCCCGCCGCACCAGCGCGGTCCGTGACGGGGAATCCTGGGGCACGGCCCCAGCCTATTGACTGAGAGGCCTGCCGTGCACCGGACGCACGCCGTGCACGGCACAGAGCCCGGGCTGGAACGGGGCGGGTGAGAACCCGCCCGCGTCCAGATGCCGGCCGAGCACCACGACCGCGACCGACCGGGCTCCGGCCAGCCGGAGGGCGGCCGCCGCGGCCGTGGCGCTGGCCCCAGAGGTCCAGGTGTCGTCCAGCAGCAGGACGGCGGCCCCGGGCAGGCGGCCAGCCTGAAAGCGGCCGGGATCGGGGTCGCACCCGGCCTGGCCGTCGCGATACCCGACGGAAAGGCGGGCCCAGGGCAGGGTCAGGTAGGGCTCGAGCATGGCCTGCAGCGGATGGGTCCCAGGGCGCCCGCGGCGGCTCGGCACCACCGCGACGCAGGCGGGCCCGGGTATCCCGGCATTCCGCCAGACGCACGGTCCGTGATCGCGCAGGAACACCAGCAGCAGCGAGCGCAGCGCCTCCTGGGCCGCCCGGGCGCCGGGATCGCCGGACTTGTACCGCCACAGGTTGGTGGCGTGCGGGCCGCCCTTCTCCGCGTAGGCGACCGGCGCCACCACGTCGGGCAGCAGGCCGGGCAGGTACTCCCGGTGCAGGTAGCAGTGATAGCAGCGGCGGCTCCCGGGCGGGGCCGGGCCCCGGCAGCAGGCGCAGAGCCCGGTACCGTCCGGCCGCGGCGCGGTTAGCTGCGTGACCTGGACCCGGCTGCGGAGCCGCGTCCAGGCCGGCGGGTATGGCATGAGCGCGACGCTACGCCCGAGGGCTGACGTTCCAGCGGCTCTGAGCAAGCCCACAGCTGAGCTTCGATGTAACCCGTGCCCGGGCTCCGGTATCCTCACCAGGTCAGGCGTGTCCGGACCGGGACACCCAGGCCACTTCCATACGATCAAGTGCGCTGAGCTGTCCAGCCGGACGCCAGCCACCCGCCAATCGGATGCCCTTGATGCGAATGCCTAAGACAGCCGCCGGGCCAGCCAGCCCGGCGCCTGCGGAGGGCACCGGCCGGCCCGAACCGGGAGGTGCCCTCGGGCTGGGCCGGCGAGCGGTGCCGGCGGTCAGGCGGCACTGGCTGATGGCGCTCCTGCTGCTGGCCGGGCTGGTGCTGCGGCTGCTGGCGCAGCTGGCCTACCGGCCCGCGCTGCTGTACATCGACTCGCTCAAGTACCTGTACAACGCCTGGGCTGGCACCGACCCGCTCGGCTACAAGGGAGTGCTCAAGGCCATCCTGCTGGTCGGCAACGTGCAGACGGTCGCCGCCGTGCAGCACCTGGTCGGCCTGGCCATGGGCGTGGCCATCTACGCCGTGCTGCTGCGCCGCGGCGCGCCGCGCTGGCTGGCCGCGCTGGCCGCCGCGCCGGTCCTGCTCGACGGCTACGAGCTGCAGATCGAGCAGACGATCATGCCCGACGTGTGGTTCGCGGCCCTGATCGTGGCCGGCCTGGTCCTGCTGCTGTGGCAGCGCCGGCCGCGGGCCTGGGCCATCGCCCTGGCCGGGATACTGCTCGGGCTGTCGGCCACGGTCGCCCAGATAGGCGAGATCCTGGTGGTGCCCGCCGTGGTCTACGTGGTGGCCGCCGCGGGCGGCTGGCGCCGCGCGCTGGGCAGCGCGGTGCTGATGGCCGTGGCGTTCGCGCTGCCGATCGTCGGCTACATGAGCATCTCCAACGCGATCAGCGGGCACTTCTGGCTGTCGCGCTCGGGCACCTCGATCATCTACGGCCGGGTGGCCGAGGCGGCCGACTGCGCCACGCTGCGGCTGCCGGCCATCGAGCGCTCCCTGTGCCCGACGCCCAAGCAGAAGCTGCTCGGCGCGGACGGCCTGGATCACGAACCCGGGTCCCCGCTGAACCAGTTCGTCGCGCCGCCGGGCACCCGGGAGTCCCGCTACGTCTCCCGCTTCACCAAGGCCGTGATCACCCAGCAGCCGCTGCGGGTGGCCGGCGCGATCGGCAGCGACGCCATCCGGTTGTTCTCCGTGCACCGGGTCACGGTCCCCGGCGACACCCCGATCTGGCGCTGGCAGTTCCAGGGCCACTACCCCAGCTACCAGAACTACATCCGCACCAACGGCAACAACGTGATCATCCTGGGGCTGAAGGTGCCGAACACGCCGTCGAGCTACGTCTACGAGCCGCTGAAGCCGTCCCTGGGCGGCAAGGCCATCGTGATCCGCCCGCTGGCGGACTTCCTGCGCTCCTACCAGCAACACGGCGGCTACACGCCGGGCCCGCTCTACCTGCTCGCGACCGTGGCCGGGTTGCTCGGCTCGCTCACCCTGCTCCGCCGCCGCCGGGCCACGCAGCCCGCCCCGGCCCGCCCCGTAACCGACCGCGACCAGGCGTTCGCCTGCTTCCTGTTCCTCATCACCGCGGTGGTGCTGCTGCTCGCCTCGGACATTCCGGAGTTCTCCTGGCGTTACCAGCTTCCGGCCATCGTGACCCTGCCCCCGGCCGGGGCGCTCGGGATCGCGGTCATCATCGCCTGGATCAGGGGCCGCAAGCCGGCCGCGGCCGAGCCGGTGGCCCCCAGCCCAGCCGCGCCAGCGTCCCCTGGTGCCCCGCCCGCGCCGGATCCGGCCACGCCGCGCCGGTGACTCGTACCGCCCGGGGCACCGGGCGCACGGACTCGCCGCCGCGGCGGCAGCCGGGGCCCGCCCCGCAGCGGCTGGTGACCGTGCTGCGGCGGCACTGGCTGATCGCTGTGCTGCTGCTGGCCGGGCTGCTGCTGCGGGTGGCGGCGCTGATCGCCTACCGGCCGATCCTGTTCTACATCGACAGCACGAAGTACCTGTACCACGGGGCGGCCAACGACCCGGTGGGCTACCGGGTGCCGCTCAGGCTGATCCTGCTGGT
>Ga0070714_100001451_pt1 | contig 17277 bp, 13 predicted proteins | sample LARL83metaG_FD_65450 | JGI IMG/M metagenome (GOLD analysis project Ga0070714, IMG submission 65450) | Corn, switchgrass and miscanthus rhizosphere microbial communities from Kellogg Biological Station, Michigan, USA - LAR L8-3 metaG | ecosystem: Host-associated > Plants > Roots > Rhizosphere ... | reverse complement strand
TCGGAACGTTCTTCAGCCAGGACAACGCCAATTCCCCGTACTTCGATCTGGGCCGCAATCTTGCAGCCCGTGTCTCGACCATAGCTGACACTGGAGTTGCGAATGTCAACTATGACAACGCGTTTCCTGCCACCGGTGGCTTAACGGTGCCAGTCGGTGCGCCTTACGCCTACTCTGACAACCCGCTCCACCACACGGCTTACACCATGCAGTTCCTGTTCAACATCCAGCGCCAGTTCGGCTCCACCTGGGCCGTTGAAGTCGGATATCTCGGGTCGGTAAGCCATCACATGGCGGGATTCTGGAACCAGAACGAGGGGATCCCCTCAACCGTCGGAAGCGCCGCCTCGCATCTTCCGTTCGGCGACTATACATTTATCCAGTCAGTCGAGGATTCCGCCAACGGTGCATACAACTCCTTCACCGTGAAGATCGATAAACGTTTCAGCCAGGGCCTGAGCCTGATCACCGCTTACACCCATGCCGTAGCGATCGATGACAGCAGCGCCATTCGCATCCAGGGTTATGACACGCTTTTCCCGCAAAACAGTTATTGCATCCGGTGCGAGCGCGGCTTGTCCTCCTTCGATACCCGGAATCGTTTGGTGGTATCCCCCCTCTACGAACTGCCCATCGGCAAAGGCAAGCGTCTGAACATCAACAATGGCTTCGCCAATGCCTTCATCGGCGGCTGGCAGGTCGGCGGTATCTTCACGGCTCAAAGCGGAATACCGCAGACCATCACTATCGGCGGCGTGGACCGCTCGCTCACCCAAAGCGGATACGACCGGCCGAATGCAACGGGCGTCGGCTCGAGTAACTCCAACCCGAACCCCGCAGGCTGGTACAACCGGGCCGCTTTCGTCGAAAACCCGGTTGGGCAATTCGGCAATGTCGGGCGAAACACCGCCACCGCTCCGGGAGTTTTCGCCATCAACGCCGAAGTACACAAGAACTTCGTGATGCCCTACAACGAACATCATCAGGTTCAGTTCCGGGCGGAAGCTTTCAATTTACTGAACCATCCAAACTTTGGAGGACCCAACGGGAACATCCTGGCGGGCGCGCAAACTCCCGGCCAGGACGCCACCTATCCGCATGTGGGTTTTGGCACCATCAATACCTTGGCTTTTGGGATTCCCATGCGCCAGTTGCAACTTGGACTGAAGTATACGTTCTGAAGAAGTAATTGCGGTAGGAAGGGGGCCGACTAGCCCCCTTTTTTATTGCTGCGCAGGCTACCAGGGCATCTGGCGTTTCGTATATTTCCGCCCGATTTCGGTGGCTTCCTTATTGGCCGGTCCGACCATAACGCCTTCTTTGATCATGTCGATCACGTTCTTGGGATTCATGGTGTTCAGGAAAAAGATGTGATTGGCCTTGCAGGCGGCCAATACCTTGGCACGAGCAGCAATCATCTTCGGATCTGTCTCCGCCACATTGCCGGTACCGCGCACGCCCAACGACTGAGCCATATCGCCAGGTCCCCACTCGGCAAACGCAATTCCGGGAACCTTCAAATTTTCTTCTGCATTGGCGAGCGCGTACTTGTCTTCCAGCTTCAAGCCCAGCAACAGCTCGCCGTTGGGATTGAGCGGCCAGGCATCCGACTTGTCAAGATACTCTTGTTGCGACACGCCCCAGATCTGTGCAGCCGTCGGCGCGCCGTGGACACCGCGGCGTCCTTCGCTGATCCCGTGATCGACGCCTTGTTTGTGGATCGGTAGCCGCACCGCTTCCACGAACGCGCGAACCGCGCCGGGCGTGTCGGCATGGGTCAGGAGAACCCCGTGAACGCCCGTGGCCAGCACCTGGTTGAACATCCAGGCGTTAGCGCGAACGGTGGCTTCATCGGTACCGTTGACTGGAACATTGACGATCACCGCCGGTGTCCGATGCCCGCTCTTGGTCGGACCGCCAGCCACCAGACCGCGCATGTATTCCTGCAGGCCTTTAACGTCGAAAGGCGCATGTTCCATGTCATAGCTGATGTAGTCGGCGTAGGTTTGAGCGTCGATCTTACCCTGCTCAAAGCTTCCGGTAGTCCCGGAATGCGAGCCGGTGTAGTAAATGGGCTGGCCTTGTTCCAGCAGCTCGAGCGCGCGGTTGATATGTTTCGGTTTATACCCCGGCGTCTGGGCCAGAATGGTCGCAACGCCTGCGACCAGACAAAGACTGGCCGCTAAACAAAACAGTGTGGACTTGAAATTTTTCATGACGGTATCCTCAGCGCCATTCAGTATACACCGGAAAAGAGCTTGCCTACTTTGCGAAGTTGGGCCGCGATACGGCATTCTCATATGACTTTGTCTCGGCCGACCAACGCGTGATGTAGACGACCACGGGTTTCCCTTCGGCCTGAGCCTGATCGACGAGCTTGAGATCGTCCACGCTATGCACGAATGTGTCGTTGATCTTGGGAATGAAATCGCCGTTCCGGAGTCCCGCGCGCGTAGCCAGCGATCCTGGCTCTACTGCCGTCACCAGAAAACCAAAGTCTCCCGTCACGCCGAGCCGCTTATCCTCACCGGTAGTAAATGTCACCCTGATTTTTCCAGACCGGTACCTGCCCTCTTGCAAGCGAAAAAGGGGAATCTCCACGCCTTCCGCCGGAGCTTGGCGCAAACGCGCTGGCAGCGAACCCGGCTCGGCTAGAACATCTCCAATGCGCAATCCGATTCGTCCACCGGCGGACCCATCCGGGACCACCGTCACCCGATAGGCGATCTCGCCGGTCACCCAGTTGGTCTGGTTCGCCGAAGGAGACTGGGCGAGGAGTGCAACCGCGAAAAGGAGCGCCGATGCGAAAAATCTCAGTTGAACCGCTCCAGGCCTTTCGCCTTCCACGCCGCGTTCGACTCCGGCCGCAACAGGTACTTGAGGAACGCCAGCGCATCGTCGCGATGGGTCGCTCTGGCCGAAACCGCCGTAGACATGTCGATCCAGGCGCCGAGTTCGCGCGGGAGCGGACCCACCAGCTCAATCTGCTTGTAGGGGAGAATCTCGCAGATCGCTTGAAGGGCCATGTCGCCCTCTCCGCGCACTAATGCCTGCCCGCCTTCCCCTTGCGTGCTCACCGGACTGTTGACGCCGGCAAACTCCGGCCGCTTGACCACACGGTCCTCGATCACTTTCGCCACCATGCTGCCGCCGGCGGGATTCGACCGCATCACCGCCTTCGCACTACGCAGCGTGGCAGCTAATTTTTCAACAGTCGAGATGTCCGGGTGAGGCTTTCCGGCGGGTACAGCCAAGCCCATCTCCGAGCGGCCTAGCGGCGTGAAGCTGCCCGGCACAATGCCGCCGTCCAGTGATAGCGTGGTCATCAGTTCGAAAGGCAGCATGATCACATCTGCCGGCGGATTGGCGGTCTTGACGGCGTTGACGATGGTTCCCATACCGACCAAGCTCACGGCAACCTTCTTGCCTGTCTCTTTCGTGTAAGCCGCGGCAAGATCCAACAAGCCGGCGTTATAGACGACGCCCGGCGCCATCACTCGAATATCGGCTGCGACGTATGCGGCGGCAGGTGCTCGAGCGGCAGGTTCTTGGCTGACGAACAGCAAGGGCATCAGAAACGTGACAGAGAGAGCGGACATGGCGATTGATTGTACTCTTAACCGCAAACTCGTTCAAGTCTTGGTATCGTTGGCATTATGCAAAAAATCGCCAGGCCGATTCTTTTCGCGGTGTTCGCCTCCGTGACTGCGTGGGGACAGACGCCCAACAACGTGAAAATCGACAGCCCGCAGGCCCGGGTTCTAGTTGTAACGGAGCAACCGCACCATCCCAGCGCTTTGCACGAGCATCCCATGAACCGCGTGATGATCTATCTCGGCAGCGGTCAGATGATACGGACCACTCCGGACGCAAAGGTGCAAAAGATCGAATTCAAGGCGGGCGATGTGCGATGGAGTCCAGCCGAGGGTAAGCATACCAGCGAGTACATTACCGACCATCCGTTTCAGCTGGTCGAAGTCGAACTGAAGAACAAACCTCGACCATCGGTGACGATGCCCGACATCGATCCGCTCAAAGCCGATCCGAAACACTACTCGCTCGAGTTCGAGAACGATCAGGTCCGTGTCGTGCGCGTCCGCTTCGGGCCGCACGAAAAGGGCGTGCTGCACGAGCACAAGCTGACCCACATCGTCGTCTATCTAACCGACCAAGCCCGAGGCAAGGCCGGAGAAGTCCGCCTAGACGAGCCCATGACTCACACTGAGGAAAATCCCCTGGATCACCCAGTGGAGCGCATCGCCATTGATTTGAAGTGAGCGGACCCGAAACGCTTCCGGGAAAGTAATTTCTATATGTGATAACATCCACACCGGATTGGTACTGGCGGCGAAAAAAGGAGCTGTATGAATATCAACCGCAGAAATTTCATAGGTGCGGCTTTGGCCGCAGGTGTGGCATCGGCACAGCAGGGCGACTCTTCGGGTTCCAAGGCGAAAGAAGGCCCGCCAACGCGCAAGGCGAAGGTCGTGAAGCTCTTCAAGGGGCCGGACGAACATCCCAACGCTTTGGAAGCTACCAAAGACGCGCTGTGGATCGGCGGCCAGGTGAGTGAGATCGCCTATAAAGTCGACTGGAACACGCATAAGGTGCTGCACCAGGTGCAGACCGAGTCGCACAACACTAGCGGAATGGCGGTAGGCGGGGGTTACTTGTGGATGTCCGCGAACGGTGGCGTTAGCAACCGGCGGCCTGCGCGTCCCACCGATTTCCCCTACGACGAAATTGTCCAGTGCGATATGGAGACCGGCAAGACCATCCGGAGATACCGTCCACCATGGCCCAGCGGCTCCCATGGAATCGTATGGGTGGATCAGACCAACAGCCTGTGGGTCACCGCGGTGGGCTTGAAGTGCATCGCGGAGTTGGATGTGAAAGACAACTTCCGGATAAAACATCTGATCCCGGTGCAGTATAACCGCGTCCACGGAATCGACTGGGACAACGGCGCGCTGTGGATCATGTTCTCGAGCGATTATGTCATTCAGAAGATCGACGCGGAGACCGGCAAGGTGTTGGAAGTGGTGACGCTTTCGAAGGAAGATCCCGATCCGCACGGAATGTGCATGCATGACGGTCATCTTTTGTACTGTGATGCCGGCTTCCCAGTCGGCAGCAACGTCAGCAACGATCCGAACTCAGGTTGGATATGCAGGATCGACGCATAAGGTTTTGGGGCGCGCTGGGCTTGTCAGCGTGTCTCTTGTTGCCATGTTATGGCCAGACATTCGGCGACATCACAGGCGTAGTCACCGACCCCAGTGGCGCAGTGCTGGTAGGCGCCACTGTGACGGTTACTAACACTCAGACCAACGCGACTCGAACGGCCGGCACGAATAACACCGGCAACTACTCTTTCCCTGCGCTTCTCCCCGGCCTTTACAGCGTGAAAGTTGAGATGGCGGGAATGCAGACGGAAATCCGCAACGGCGTAGCGCTGCAAGTGCAGCAGGTGGCCCGCATTGATTTCCAGCTTAAGGTTGGATCTGTCACGACCACGCTGGAGGTGACCGGCGGCGCTCCGTTGCTAACCACCGAGAATGCTGATGTCGGCACAGTAATCGACAACCAGCGAATCGTGGAACTTCCACTCAACGGGCGGAACTTCATCCAATTGATCGCTCTCAGCCCCAACGTGAATGCGAGTTTTGCGGACGGCGGCACAGCCTCCAGCCGCCAGGGAGGCGACCGCTCCAGCCAGAATTTCTCGGTCGGCGGACAGCGGCGCGAGTTCAACTACTACACACTGGATGGCGTCGCCAACACCGACGTCGATTTCAACACTTACGCCTTCCTGCCGTCCATCGACGCGCTGCAGGAGTTCAAGGTGCAGACCGGCGTCTACTCCGCCGAGTTCGGGCACGAAGCCGCGCAAGTAAACGTCTCCACCAAGAGCGGCACGAACGATTACCACGGCACGTTATTCGACTTCCTGCGCAACAACGCCTTGGATGCGCGCCCCTTCGGCTTCACGCGCACGGTCCCGGTGTCGGCTCCCTTCAAATGGAATCAGTTTGGCTTTACGCTGGGTGGCCCGGTTCAGATCCCCAAGCTGTTCAATGGCAAAGACCGGCTCTTTTTCATGTCCAACTACGAAGGCTTCCGCCTGCGTAACCAGACCCAGGTGGTCTACAACACGCCTCCGTCCGCCATGCGCGACGGCAACTTTTCGCAGATTCTGCCGGCCACCATCATCAAAGATCCGAGAAACAACTTCGCGCCGTTCGGTGGCAACCTCATCCCGTCCACACGGTTTAGCAGTGCCGCTGTCGGACTTCTTGAGTTTTATCCGGCGCCGAACATTCCTGGTACGGGCCTGGCGAGCAACTACCTGGCTTTGGACAACAACGTCAACGATAAAGACCAATTTACGCAGCGCATCGATTTCACGGAGAGCGCAAAATCCAACTGGTTCGGGCGCTATAGCTGGCAGAATGAGGCGCAAGTTCAGCCGGCTCTCAAGCTGAACGGCCATTTCCTTGGCGTCACGGTCCGGCAGGCCATGATTTCCAACTCGCGGATTCTGACGCCGAACCTGGTGAACGAAGCCCGGTTTGGCTACACGGGATTCTACGATAATTACGGTAACGAGCTGCAGTACAAGCGCGATCCGATCAAGGAATTGGGTATCGGCTTCGTTGATCCTGCACCCGTGGCCTGGGGCACACCGGGCGTTTCCGTGCAAGGGTTCAGCGGGTTTGGCGACGACGTCAATGGCCCATTTGTCGTGAATGACCACACCTTTCAATGGGTCGAGGCCCTCTCTTGGATCCGCGGCAAACATTCCATCAAGATTGGCGCTGAGGCGCGCCGCGATCGTTTCAATCAGGTCGGCACGCAGAATGTCCGCGGCGTTCTGACTATCGACAATCCATCCACCGGTTACGGCTTTGCCGATTATATGCTTGGCATCGTCTCCAGAACTCAGGACGCGGGCGCATTAGCGGTCAGCCAGTTCCGCGCGACCAGTCAGGCTTATTTCTTTGCCGACACCTGGAAAGCCCGGCCCAATCTGACCATCGACTGGGGATTGCGCTACGAGTACTCTCCTCCTTGGAACGACAAGGGCCAAAGCCTGATGAACGTCTGGTTCCCGGATGGGTATCCCACCAACCCCCGGTTGCATCCCTGCTATATCCGTGCTGGCAGTGGCGATGTCTATCAAAATATCGTGACACGCTTCGATCCTGCGATCTGCGTGGCGCGCGACGGCCGCCTGGGGGACCGCCTGATTTATCCCAATTACACAAACTTCGCGCCGCGTTTGGGAATCGCGTGGAGTCCTTCGCCGAAATGGACCGTTCGCGCGGGCGTTGGCCTCTTTTTCGTACAGGATACCGGCAATCCGCGGTTCGATATGAGCCGCAATATTCAAGGCCGTATTACCAGCACTGGCACTGTGTCGGCTGCGAACCTGACGTTCGAACATCCGTTCACGGGCGGCGCGGTGAACGTTTGCGGTGTCCCGACACCTCCGTTCGTTTGCGTCATCACGCCGCAAGGGTTGGCCAACGATGCCCACCGCCGTACGCCTTATGTCGAGCAGTACGAGCTGAACATACAGCGGCAGCTCAGCGATAACACCGTGCTCGAGGTCGGATATCTCGGCACACAGGGACACCGGTTGGAACGCTTGATCAGCTATAACCTACCGAATCCCAGTCCCACTGGCTCAGTGGTCTCTCGAACGCCGGCGCCTGAGTTCGGCAATATTCAATACCTCGCTGGGGTTGTGAACTCCAACTACCACTCGTTGTCTGCCAAGCTGACACGCCGCATGTCCGGCGGTCTGACTTTCTTGGCCGGTTATACGTTCGCGAAATCGATCGACGACGGTAGCGGCATCCGCACTCTCGGCAGCGATCAGCTCAAGCCACAGGATGGAACCTGCGTGAGCTGCGAGCGCGGCTTATCGATCTTCGACACGCGGCATCGCTTTGTCTCTTCGATTCTCTACGCGTTGCCGGTAGGCAAAGGCCGGAAATACCTCACGCACGGTGTAGCCAGCAGCCTCATCGGCGGATGGGAGCTTAGCAGCATCTGGACCATGTCGAGCGGCTTTCCGTTGAACATTAGTACCGGTAAAGATCAGTCAAATACCGGCCACGGTTATGATCGTCCGAACAACGTTCCCGGGGTTTCGGCCAATCTCGATTCCAGCGCGCGGAGCACTGCGGAATGGTTTAACACCGCAGCCTTTGCGCTTCAGCCCTTTGGCTCCTACGGCAACCTGGGGCGTAATACCGCGACCGGTCCAGGCATCTTCAACATCGACTTCTCAACACTCAAGAATTTCACCTTCACCGAGCGAAGATATGTGCAGTTTCGATTCGAGGCTTTCAACTTCTTGAATCACCCTAACTTTGGGGACCCCAACGTGTCGTTGAGCAGCGGCGCTTTCGGTACGATTAACAGCACCCGCAGCACAATTGCAATGCGTCAGTTGCAGTTCGGCCTGAAAGTAGTTTTTTGACATAGATCGAAAACAGCCGCGCAGGTTGGCCGTGATATCCTTGACTCGAATAAGCCAAGGAAAGCGAATAGATGCCGGTCTTCTCGGAATTATCTGCGTTTACTGTGTTCTTGGGAATCGCCGCGATCGGTTTCATCTTTCTGCTGATCTCGCTGATCTTCGGAGAGGTTTTCGGTCATTTCGGCGATGCGCATTTCGACACTCTCGATCATGGCGGCCCCAGTTTCTTCAGCCCCCGTATCATCAGCGTATTCATTACCTCGTTTGGAGGATTAGGCGCCGTCGGCATCCATTATGGTTTATCCATCCTCGCTGCATCGGGTTTGGGGTTCTTGAGCGGTGTCTTCTTTGGTGGCCTGATCTATCTGTTCGCGCGGTTCCTGCATGGACAACAAGCCTCCACCGAATCGCGTAGCGCTGACCTCATCGGACTGCAGGCCCGGGTTGTAGTAGCGATTCCCGCTGGAGGCGTCGGCCAGGTGCGCTGCCGGGTTGGTGAGGAGATGTTCGACAAGATAGCCCAATCGCGCGAGGACACGCTAATTCCGGAAAACTCCCTGGTGCGCGTGGAGGAGACGCTCGGTGACATGGTCATCGTTCGTAAACAGTAGTCTTTCGAGGTGAAGTATGTTTTCTGACCTGGGCGGATTGCTCCTCCCGTTAATCATTCTTGCCGTCGTCCTCGCGCTCTTCATAGCCGCCGCGCTCTTCAGCCGCAACTATCTGAAGGTGTCGCCGAACATGGTGGCCGTGCTGAGCGGACGCAAGCGCAAGCTGGCCGACGGACATTACGTGGGTTACCGGATGGTGCGCGGAGGCGCCGCCCTCAGAATCCCGCTGCTCGAAAAGGTCGAATACCTCTCCCTGAACGTAATGACCATCCCGCTGGAGATCAAGCGTGCCTACACCGTGCAGGGTGTCCCGGTATCGGTAAAGGCCGTCGCGAACGTGAAGATTCGAGGGGACGAAACTTCTCTTCATGCTGCCGCCGAGCGTTTCCTCGGTATGACACACGTGGATATTCAAAAGGTCATTTTCCAGACCTTGGAAGGCCATCTGCGTTCCATCCTCGGCACCCTGACGGTGGAAGAAGTCAACAGCGATCGCCAGAGCTTTGCGCAGAAGCTCACAACCGAGGCCGCGATGGACCTCGAGAAAATGGGTCTCGGCGTCGACGTTCTGACCATCCAGGAAGTCAGCGACGAAGAGGATTACCTGAACGCCCTCGGCAAACGCCGGACTGCTGAGGTTAAGCGCGATGCCACCATAGGCGAGGCCGATGCGAACCGCGATGCCAAGATCAGATCCGCCAGCGCGATGCAGGAAGGCGAGAAGGCCAAGCTCGGCTCCGAAGCCGACATATCCCAATCGCAGCGCGACCTTGCCATTCGCCAAGCCCAGTATCAGGCAGAGATTGAAGCGGAAAAGGCGCGAGCGGCGCAATCCGGTCCACTGGCACAGGCCAAGGCCCGGCAGGCGGTAGTAGCGGAGGAAGTGAAGGTCGACCGCACACGCACGCAGGAGCAGATCGCAGTTCAAGAACAGGAAGTGTTGCGCAAGCAGCGGGAATTGGAAGCTACGGTTATCAAACCCGCTGACGCCGAGCGCCAGGCAGTCATCGTTCGCGCCGAGGCCGCCAAGTCCGCCGCGGTTCTGGAGGCAGAAGGCAAGCGCTCTGCGTTGATCGCCATGGCGGAAGCTGAACAGCAGAAGCTGCGAATGGAAGGCGCGGGACGTGCTGCCGCGGTCGAGTCGGAAGGCCGTGCCGAGGCCGCAAAGATTGAGGCGATCGGTCTGGCGCAGGCTAAGGCCATCGAGGCGCAGGGCGTCGCGGAAGCGGCTGCAATCTTACGGAAGGCGGAAGCCTGGAAACAGTTCAACGAGGCCGCGCGTCTCCAGACTGTGTTGGAGAAGCTGCCGGCGATCCTGCAAGCCTCCAGCGGTATTTTCGGCGCGGTGGCCGCCCCGCTGGGTAACATCGACAAGGTAGTCGTCATCGATCAGGGCTCCGGAGACGGCGCATCGAGCGGCATTGGCAGGCTTGCCAAAGCCGGGCCGACTGTGGTGTTTAGCCTGCTGCAGCAACTCGAGGCGCTGGGGCTCAACATACCGGCTTTGCTCCAGCAACTCGGCGTACCCCAGGCAAACGGCGGTGTGACACCGGAAAGTTCGTTGAAGAGTCACCCGAACCGTCCGGACTGATCCCGTGCCGTCACCTCTGTACTACACTTCAGGGCGCGGCGCGGGCGGCGAATCCAAGCCACTCGTGATTCATTGCAGCGATCCGCGTTACCAGCCCCATTTCCACGAGTTTCTCGAAGCGGGACTGGGTCTGGCGCACTACGCTCTGATTGCCGTGCCCGGCGGGCCGCACTGTCTCACGTTGTCCGAGTACTTGCCGAAGTTCGCCTGGGCCGGATGGAGGTGGGTCAAGGCGATGGAGCAGGTCGCGAAACCGGCGCGGATCATCCTGATCGCCCATGATGATTGCCGTTGGTATGCGAGCATGGGATTCGCCTCCAGCACGACGGGCCTGCGGGAGCGGCAGGTTGCGGATCTGAGGACAGCTCGAAGTGGATTAATGGAGCGCTTCCCTAGCGCGGTGGATCTCTACTATGCACGACTGGACGGGGAGCACGCGGTGTTCGAAAACCTGTGAGATAAGGTCCCCGCTTGCGCACGGCCACAGAACTGCGTAAACTGTAGAAATCCGTTAATTCGAGGTGCTAGTCGCCGTGAAAATCCCAGTCGCCAACTGAGGCCCGCAGGAGCGGGCGCTCCCGATCAGTTCAAAGCCGCGCGTGGCGCAGACCTTTCTGCGTTCCGCGTGGGAGTAGAGTTCTTTTCAATCTTCTGGGAGATTCCTATGAGTGAAACCAAAGCTATTGAAGCTCGTGTACCTACACTCTGGTCCTCGCTGCGCGAAGCAGTGATGGGGACCAGTCAGGACTTCACCGAGGGAAGTATTGAGCGGGCGATTATTTTGCTGGCTGTGCCAATGGTGCTCGAAATGTGCATGGAGTCGCTGTTCGGCGTGGTGGATGTGTTTTGGGTGGCGCATTTGGGCGCGGACGCAATCGCGACCGTCGGGCTAACCGAAACCTGCCTGATGGTTCTGTTTTGCATCGCACTGGGGTTGAGTATGGGCGCTACAGCATTGGTGGCGCGGCGTATCGGCGAGAAAGACGAGGCCGCTGCCGGTGTAGTAGCGGTCCAGGCCATCGTAGTTGGCTTGGTGGTCTCGACCGTCACTGCGGTCCTCGGATATGTCTACGCGCCGGATCTGCTGCGCGTGATGGGCGGCACCGAAGAAGTGATAAAGATCGGAAGCGGATACACGCGCATGATCTTCGCCGGCAGCGCGACCATTTTCCTGCTGTTCCTGATCAACGCTGTCTTCCGTGGAGCCGGCGATGCGGCCACAGCCATGCGGGTACTGTGGCTCGCGAACATCGTGAATCTCTGCCTGAATCCGTGCCTCATCTTCGGTATTGGGCCGTTTCCGAAGCTGGGCGTAACGGGCTCCGCAGTCGGCACCACCATTGGCCGCGGAATCGGCGTACTGTTTCAAATTTGGGTGTTGACGTCCGGCCGCGGCCGTTTCGTAGTGCGCGCCGAGCAGGTGCGGTTGGAACTGGGCGTCATGCTACGGATGATCCGGTTATCCTTGAGTGCAATTTTTCAATATCTGGTGCAGATGTGTGCCTGGATCGGCGTGGTACGAATCATCGCCAGCTTTGGCAGCGCCGCGGCGGCCGCCAATACACTCGCGATCAAAATCATCGTGTTTGCGATCCTGCCTTCTTGGGGCATGAGCAACGCGGCTGCGACGCTGGTAGGTCAAAATCTCGGCGCGGGGAAACCAGAGCGGGCCGAGCGTTCGGTGTGGCGCACCGGCTTTTACAACATGCTCTTCCTGGGCGGCGTCGGACTGATATTCATTGCCTTCGCGGAGCCGATCATCGCACTGTTCACCAGCGATCCGGCCGTGGTTCCAATCGCCGTCAGCGGATTGCGATTGCTGAGCTACGGCTACATTTCCTACGCCTATGGAATGGTGGTAACTGCGGCGTTCAACGGCGCTGGTGACACGTTTACGCCCACCATGCTGAACATCGTGTGTTTCTGGGTCTGCCAGATTCCGCTGGCCTACTTTCTGGCGTTTCACACCAGCCTCGGACCGCGGGGCGTTTTCGTAAGCGTGGTGGTTGGCGACTCGCTGTTGGCGGTGTTTAGCATTCTGTTGTTCCGCCGCGGGAAATGGAAGCAGACCGTGGTGTAGCGCTCTACCGCTTCACGTCCCGGTGCGTCTCCTTCACCTTGAACCCCCCGCGCGCCAGCCGCTTCCGGATCTCGCTCGCGATCATTACCGATCGGTGATGCCCGCCCGTGCAGCCGAACGCGATCGTCAGATAGCTCTTGCCCTCCCGAATGTAGTGCGGGATCAGGTAAATCAACAGCTCCGAAATCCGGTCGATGAATTCGATGCTCTGCGGGAACGACCGGATGTAGCGCGCCACGCTCGGGTTTCGGCCGCTGAGATTCTTGAAGGCCGGAATGTAGTTGGGATTCGGGAGAAAGCGCACATCGAACACCAGATCGCTGTCCGGCGGCACGCCATGGCGATAACCGAAGCTGGTGATGTCGATCCGGATCTTGGCCTCTTCGCGGTTGCCCTGAAATTTGTCACCGATCACCTCCCTCAACTCGTGCACGTTGAACTTGGAAGTGTTGATGATGTGATCGGCTACGGCCCGGATAGGAGCCAGCTGTTCACGTTCGGTCCGTAGACTCTTGAACACCGAAGAGTCCCGGCCCAGCGGGTGGGGGCGGCGGGTCTCACTGAAACGGCGCACTAGCGTGCGATCGTCGGCCTCCAGAAACAATAATGTCGCAGCCACTCGGTGGCGAAGCTTTTTGAAAATAGCCGGGAATCGTTTCAGAGTCTGGCCTTCGCGGATGTCGATCACCAGCGCCGCCCGGCGAACGTTGGCTGCTTCCCTGGTGAGTTCGGCGAACTTGGGGATCAGCTCGATCGGGAGATTATCGACCGCGTAGTACCCCAGATCTTCGAAGGCTTTGAGGACTGTCGCCTTGCCCGATCCGCTTAACCCGGTGATTATGACCAGTTCGGCGCGTTTAGGTTCCGGGTGCTTGCCACCGCTTCCGGCCGCTGCTTCGCGCTTGGCCACTCGGCTAGCTTTCGATCAGGTCGAAATGCCCGTCCGGGCGCCGCATCAGAACCGTGACCCGATCGGTGCGGGCATCGCGGTAGACCATGTAGTCCTGCGAAGCTTCCATCTCCAGCATCGCCTCTTCCAAGGTCATGGGCTTGCTGCTGCCATCGCCGTGGTTGACCCGAAAAACCTTCTTGCGGTCCGCTTTGGCGGGCGCCGATAACCGGCTTGCTGCTTTTCCCTTTTTGCCGCGGCCATCGGTGGCCGGAAGTTCCGGCTGCGCCAGCGCGGCAGGCCCTGCTTTGTCCTTGTGACGACTGGTGTCTCGCCATTTGGTTCGCAGCTTTACGATCTGCTTCTCCAGTTTGTCGAGGGCCGTGTTCGCCGCAACTTCTACATCCCGATCGGACCCAATACCGATAAACGAGTGTTCCCAGGCGTTAAATGTAATCTCCACATTGTGCAGGAATCGCTCCTGCGTGAGGATCACGTGCGCTTCGCGCTCGCCCTTGCGTTCTACTAATTTGGCTACCTTTTGCAGCTTGGCCTCCAACTTGGCCCGCTGTCTCGGAGGAAATGCGTCGTGCCTGCCTGTATAGTTGATTTTCATGGGATCGCTCCCTTTAGCGGGAGAACCTTATCAGTTTCGAATCCGCCGCTGGTGCGTGGACGGAATCTTCATGTCTTCCCTGTATTTTGCAACTGTTCTACGAGTGACATCGATACCTTCCGACTTGAGGCGAGCCGTGATCTGCTCGTCTGTGAGAGGGTGCTGAGCGTCCTCTTCCTCAATCATTTTCTTTACTCTCCGCTTCAGGATCAAGAGCGGCGTCCCGCTGCCGGCGATGCCCTGCACGGCCTCCGAGAAGAAGTAACGAAGCTCAAATACACCTTGCGGCGTGTCCGCATATTTGCTCGCCACCGCGCGGCTGACCGTCGAAGGATGAACACCGATCTCCTCAGCCACTTCCTTGATCATCATCGGCTTGAGCTGGTCGATGCCATGTTCCAGGAACTCGAGTTGCCGCCTCACGATCGACTGGCAGACCTTCAGGATGGTCTGTTTGCGCTGCTCGATATTCTTGATTAACTGGATGGCCGCCGCGTACCGGTCCTTGACGTAGTTTCGAATCTCTTTGTTCGGCTCCTGATCCCGGTCCAGCATCTTCCGGTATTGCGCGTTCAGACGAAGCTGCGGCAGATCGTCATCGTTCAACTGGATGATGTACTCGTCACCCTCTTTGAAGATGTAAACATCCGGTTCGATCTGACGCGCGCCCTGGTCCGAATAACGCAGCCCAGGATAAGGATCCAGGTGTCGTATGACGTCCAGCGCGACCTGGATGTGCTCCATGGGCCGCCCCAGCACCTTGGCCAGTTCCTTGATCTGCCGCGTCTCCAGCAGTTTCAAGTGATCGGCCACAATCTGCCACGCCACGCCGCTGCGTCCATTTCTGCTCTCGATCTGCAGCAGCAGGCACTCCCGGACATCCTTCGCACCGACACCGGCCGGGTCAAGCGACTGCACGATCCGCAGGCCTTCCTGAACCTCTTCGATCGAGTGCTGGCCGGATTCCGCGATCTCCTCCAGCGTGGCCGTCAGGTAGCCATTCTCGTCCAGATTGCCGATGATGTTCGCGGCTGCGTCCCGCACGTCTTCCGACATCACCAGCACGCTTAATTGCGAGTGCAGATGATCGGCCAGTGTGACTGGAGAGGAAAGGAAGGTTTCAAAAGAAGGCTTTTCGACAGATTCCGAAGCCGGACTCTTGTAGCCGGGATCGAGATATTCGTCAAAAAACGTTCCGAAGTCTATCTCATCGAACGGATCTTTGTCGGTTTTCTCCGCCGGTGTTTCGGTTGCAGGCGCATCCCCTTCAGTGGCCGGCGCCGTGGTCACCGTTTCAACAGGCGTCGGCGCAACCCCGTCGTAATCAAACCCGGCCGCCGCTTCGGTACCATCCGGCGCGATTCCAGGTTCCGCGGCTGCGGCTCCATTCACAGTTTCAAGGATGGTCTGGTCGGAGGGCTCCGAAGTTCGCTCGGATTCGAGAATCGCCTGCACTTCTTCCGGAGTGAGTTCTTCGACTCCGTCCGCCGATTCTTCCAGAACAGGATTTTCAGCAATCTCCTGAGTGATCATGTCCTTCAGCTCCAGGCGGTTCAACTGAAGGACCGTTACCATCTGGACGAGTCCCGGTGTCAGGATCTGCTTCTGCGAGACCTTCAGTTGCAGCCTGGGCGAAAGCATCGACATCTGTAGCCATGATAACACCGGGAAAGCGCCCCTGACACTGGGCTTCTATTGAGGTTTGATCTACCCGGTGTTCTATTGGTCGCTATACAAAACCAAGAATATGAACGAGATACAGACCTGCTCACGCGTGCTTTGGAATCCTTGGATAACCGAACGCCGCGATCCCGAGCAGCAACGCGGCGCTTAAATAGTAGAGATTCTGAATTCCGATGCTCTCCGCGATTGGGCCCGCGCCCGACATGGCCAACACCTGCGACAGCGACATCACCGACATCAGACTGCTGGTCACTCGTCCCAGCATGTCCTTGGGTGTCTCCTCCTGCAGCAGAACCTGCGTTGGGACGATCAGGAACCCAACCCAGAAACCGATGCCAAGCGTGGCCACCATCGTCACCGGTATATTCGCAAAGGCAGCCATCAGCACGATCGAGACCCCAATCCCGACCAAACCCAGGATCACCAGGTGTCCCTTGGATCGCGTGCGCGCGAAATGGCGAATGAATTGCGTGCCGGCGATGATGCCCACGCCCACCAGCGAGCTGATGGAGCCGAACAGAGCCGAGCCGCCGTGTAGCACGTCGCGCACATAGACTGCGATTAGTGCGAAAAAGCAGCGGATGGCGAACATCCCGGCGGTTAAGGAAATAATGACAAAAGAGACCGCGCTGTGCGTGAAAATGAACTTCATTCCCGCGTTCATCTCCGTGATCACGCTTGCGACATTCAACGGCTTCCGGGATGGTTCCCTGTCAATCGTCAGCAAGTAAATCATCGCGGCTGAAAAGAGAAAGCTCACGCTGTCGAGCCAGAAGCAGGCGTTCGGACTCACCGACGCCACTAGTACGCCTGCCACCGCCGGACTGATGACCTGCACCAATTGAATGGCACTCTGCATGAGCGCATTGGCGCTCATTAGGCCGGCGGGCGGCACGATGGTTCGCAATGCCACCGTCTGCGCCGGGATAAAGAAGCTGGAGACGGAGCTCAATGCGAATAGAATTACGTAGATCTCCCGGATATCGGTGGCGCCCGCCAGCAGCGCCGCCAGCACAGCGCGCGTCAAGTCACTGGCGATCATGGTTCGCTTGACGTTCCAGCGATCCACAAATACTCCCGCCAGCGGTCCGACGATGGCTAGCGGCAGCAGAAACGAGACCAGGATCAGGCTTATCTCCGTGGCCGTGGCATGCATTCGGAACGACGCCACGCTATATATCGCGAAGATGGCCAGGAAATCGCCGAATATGCTCACCACCTGTGCCGCCCAAAGCCGGCGGACCGGTTTTAGCCGCAAAACTTCCTTCAGGCTTAGCGTGGGGGCAGGTGTAGCCATGGCAGTGGGCGAGAGGGTT
>Ga0070714_100001450_pt1 | contig 17289 bp, 12 predicted proteins | sample LARL83metaG_FD_65450 | JGI IMG/M metagenome (GOLD analysis project Ga0070714, IMG submission 65450) | Corn, switchgrass and miscanthus rhizosphere microbial communities from Kellogg Biological Station, Michigan, USA - LAR L8-3 metaG | ecosystem: Host-associated > Plants > Roots > Rhizosphere ... | reverse complement strand
TGGAGTACGACACCAATATCTATTTCGGCAAGCTGTCTGTGTAGGAGAACCTCGCATGGCTACAAACGCTGCGGCAAAGACGTCGTTTCACATGAGCCCGGAAGAATTCCGCCAGCAGGGCCATGCCGTCATCGACTGGATCGCCGACTATTACAAGAGAATTGAATCCTTCCCGGTGCTCTCACCAGTCAAGCCGGGAGAAATTCGAGCATCCTTGCCAAAGGAAGCTCCGGCGCAAGCCGAGCTGTTCGAAGAAATCCTGGGGGACATCGAGAAACTCATTCTCCCTGGAATTACTCATTGGCAGTCGCCGAACTTTTTTGCATATTTTCCCTGCAATGCTTCCGGCCCAGCGATTCTTGGCGACTTGCTTTCCTCCGGCTTCGGCCTGCAGGGCATGCTCTGGGCCACCAGTCCCGCCTGCACCGAATTGGAGACGCACGTCCTCGACTGGCTGGTAACAGCTCTCGGCTTGCCGGAGAAGTTTCGCTCTTCGAGCACCGGAGGCGGGGTCATTCAGGACACCGCGTCAACCGCGAACTTCTGCGCAGTGCTCTCGGCTCGTGAGCGCGTAACAAACCATGGATCGAACCGCACAGGCACGAGGCAGAAGCTCGTCGCTTACACCTCGAACCAGGCGCATTCTTCCGTCGAAAAAGCCATTCGGATGGCCGGCATTGGCAGCGATAACCTGCGTGTGATCGAAGTGGATGAACAGTTCGCGATCTGCCCGAGCGCTCTGGCGGCCGCCGTGGAGCGCGACAAGCGGGCAGGCCTGCTCCCTTTCCTGGTTTGCGCAACCACGGGCACGACATCCTCCAACGGCATGGATCCGCTTGCCGAAATCGGACCGGTTTGCCGTCTACACAACCTCTGGCTTCACGTCGATGCTGCCATGTCAGGCACCGCGATGCTTTGCCCGGAATTCCGTCCGCTCCAGCGCGGCATCGAATTTGCCGACAGTTATTGCTTCGACCCGCATAAATGGATGTTCACCAACTTCGATTGCGATTGCTTCTATGTAGCAGACCGCAAGGTGCTAATCGAAACGCTCAGTGTTCTGCCCGAATACCTACGCAACAAGGCGACGGAATCCGGTGAAGTGATCGACTACCGGGACTGGCACATCCAACTCGGCCGCCGCTTCCGTGCGCTCAAACTCTGGTTTGTGCTGCGCTACTACGGGATTGAAGGCCTGCGGTTTCATATTCGCGAACACGTTCGGCTCGCACAGCAGTTTGCCGCGTGGGTGCAAGAGGACAAGCACTTTGAACTCGTGGTCCCGCCACCGCTTAACCTTGTCTGTTTCCGGCTGAACGGCAGTGACGAACTCAATCAAAAACTGATGGACGCACTCAACCAGAGCGGTGATCTCTATCTCACGCACACCAAGCTAAACGGGCGTTTCGTGCTACGCATGTCCATTGCGCAAACCAACACCGAGCAGCGTCACGTAGAAAAAGCCTGGAAGCGTATCCAGGAAGAGGCCTCCAGGCTCGTGTAAGCAACCATCGATGATTAAGGCGCACCCGCCACCTGGCTGCCGATCGATTCGCCGCTCACGACCAACTCGACACGACGATTCTGCTGCCGTCCCGCCGCCGTATCGTTGGACGCAATCGGGCTCGCTTCGCCGAATCCGTGAATTGATACGGACCCTGCCGGTACGCCTTGCTGTGTCATATAGGCCTGGACCGATGCCGCCCGATCCTGAGAAAGCTTCTGGTTGAACATCGCGTCGCCGGTGCTGTCGGTGTAGCCGTCAACCTCGACCTTGATATCAGGATGCGCAATCAGAATGCCTGACACTTTCGCTAGCCGCTCACGTGCCGTTGCCTTCAGGGTTGCGCTTCCAGTGTCGAACAGCACGTCAGGCATGCTGACAATTAAGCCTCGCGCTGTGTCGCGCGTCTGCAGGATTTGATTCAACTGATCTCGCAGCTGCTGCCGCATTTGCTGCTGCTGAGTTTCCGCAGCTTGCGCCCGCTGCTGTGCCTCTTGTGCTTGCCGCCGAGCCTCATCCACCTGCTGACCGGTTTGCTGGGCCTCCGCTTCTGCGGCTGCGCGCCGTTGAGCTTCGGTCTGGGCTTGCTGCTGTGCCTGCTCAGCCTGCTGACGCTGCAGTTCGGCCTGCTGTTGTGCCTGCTGGGCTTGCTGCTGGGCCTGTGCGGCTTGCTGCTGTGCTTGCTGGTTCTGCTGCTCCAACTGAGATCTGCGCTGAGCCTCTTCTTGAGCTTGTTGCTGGACTTGTTGCGCGTGCTGTTGTTCAGCCTGGGCACGTTGTTCTGCTGCCTGGCGCTCCGCTTCAGCTTGTTGCGCCTGCTGTTGTGCGTTCTGAGCTTGGTTCTCAGCCTGCTCAGCGCGTTCGTGAGCTTCCTGACGCTCGCGTTCCAGCTTGGCCTGGTGTTCTCCTCGAACGCTGAGAGCTCGTGCTTCCTCGGCAGATTGAACCGCACTCCGGGCCGAAGTTTCTACGGTTTTGTCGCTGTGATGCGAGTTGAAATCGTCTTCCGCTTGCTGCAACAGGGATTGCGCCCGCTTCAGAGCATCCGCGGCATATTCGTTGGCATGGCTGCCTTCCGCGATCCGCACCGCATTACGTGCTTCCAGCAGATCCAATGGTGCGTTTTTGTGGTCACGATAGATGTCCGCCGGCGCCGGAGATGCTTCTGACAAATACGTCGAGCGCGGGTACACCTGGTAATGAACGTTGATGGGCTCCGGAGAACCTTTTGTCGTAGCTTTCATGGTGTTGTCGGCCACCACCAGCTCGCTTGGCTGGTTCACCGCGAAATCCGGTTCTGCCGTGATCACCAGCGCAAATGCCTGCAGGTTGGTAGTTGTGTGCAGTGAGGCTTTGCCGTTTTTCTCTACTAGTTCTCCGATGTTCTTTGCTGTGCCCTCCGGGCTTATCGCCCACAAAACATAGGTGAGATAGGAGGCGTCCAGTGCATTTGCCGACTTCAGGTTTTCGACATCGACGTGGATGTCCGTCAGCCCGCGCTTGTTGATGATCTTCGCTTTCCCGGTCACGTTTGGCGCCAAATCCGTGCCGGTAATGTCCACGTCCGTGTGATCTCCTCGGCGGTAGTCGATCGCATGCGTGTCGCGAGCGATCGTTTCCACTCCCGACGAAGGTGTGGGTTGGTCTTGCGCTTGGGTTGCAGCGGGCCAGGAGAGCAGACCCGCTAAGGCCAGAGTGCATACCAGAACTCGCATTGCAAACCCCCAAGAACTTCCAATAAATTTCGATTTAGGTTAAATTGAAACGCTACCTACAATCGATCCGGGACTTACCGTAAGCCGATATTTAAATGACCCCACCATTGGTCTTCCAGCGTGAGCTGGCGTGTGCGGACGAACTCACCATCCGTTACAGGAGTGTTTCCATGAAGAAACTTCTCGTCATCATTCTGTTTGTAGCGTTTCTTGCCCCGGCTGTTGCCCAACAACCTGCTTCGCAGACTCAGGCCAGCGCTGACCTGGCGAATGCAAAGTTCCGCAATCCTGCTATGCCCACCGACGAACGTGTCAACGATCTGATCTCGCGCATGACTCTGGAAGAGAAGGTTTCGCAGATGCGGGATCGTGCCGTCGGCATTCCGCGGCTCGGAGTTCCTCCTTATGAGTGGTGGAACGAAGGTCTGCACGGCGTTGCCTTCTCCGGATACGCCACCAACTTTCCTCAGGTGATCGGCATGGCCGCGACCTGGGACACAGACCTCGTGCACCGCATGGCTGAGGTAATCTCGACCGAAGCTCGCGCCAAGTACAACCAGGCCATGCGCGACGACCAGCACGAGCGCTTCTTTGGCCTGACCTTCTGGGCTCCGAATATCAACATCTTCCGCGATCCCAGGTGGGGACGCGGACAGGAAACTTACGGCGAAGATCCATTCCTGACCGGCCGTATGGCGGTGGCGTTTGTCTCCGGAATGCAGGGAACCGATCCCAAGTACTTCCGAGTGGTTTCGACCCCGAAGCACTACGCCGTGCACAGCGGTCCCGAACCGCTGCGGCATGAATTCAATGTGCCGGTTTCACCCCATGACCTCGAAGACACCTACCTTCCCGCATTTCGCGCCGCAGTGACCGAAGCTCATGCGCAATCGGTGATGTGCGCCTACAACGCCATCGACGGCGCGCCCGCCTGTGCCAGCACCATGCTGCTTCGCGATCACTTGCGCAATGCCTGGCACTTTGATGGTTATGTCGTAAGCGATTGCGCCGCCGTTGCGGACGTGAGTTCGGGACATCACTATGCTGCCGACTTCGCCCACGGTGCCGCAGCTGCCGTGAAAGCGGGAACGGACCTTGAGTGCGGCTATGGCCCGGGCAATGCCTTCCCGGCGCTCGTCCAGGCGGTCCACGAAAAGCTCATTACCGAAGCAGAGCTCGACAATGCATTGCGGCGTTTGTTCCGAGCCCGCTTCAAGCTGGGCATGTTCGATCCGCCTTCGAGCTTTGCCTATGGTCAGATTCCGTACAGCGAGGTGAACTCGCCCGAGCACCGCAGGCTCTCGCTCCAGGCCTCGCGCGAATCGATGGTGCTGCTGAAGAATGATGGCACCCTGCCGCTCAAATCGAATGTGGCAAAGATCGCGGTCATTGGCCCGACCGCCGAACTGGTTCAGTCGCTGCAGGGCAACTACAACGGCCCGCCGCCGTCGCCCGTCTACCCTCTAAACGGAATCGAAAAGCAATTCTCATCCGCGCAGGTTTCGTACGCGCAGGGATCGACGCTAGTGGCTGGCGCAGCTGTACCTATTGAGCACACGGCCTTGCATCCCGCGAGTGGATCGGGATTTGGCTTAACCGGCGAGTACTTCAACTCCAAGGACCTCAGCGGCAGCCCGGTCCTGACCCGCACCGATCGCAACATCAATTTCAACTGGGACAAAGTCGTTCCGGTTGAAGGCTTGCAGCGCAACGACTATTCGGTCCGCTGGAGCGGAAACTTCGTTCCCCCTGCGCCCGGCGAATACAAGCTCGGTGTCCGCGTGAACTATTGCTATGCCTGCGAGAACGCCGAAGGCTTCAAGTTGTACCTGGATGACAAGCTGCTCGTACAAAGCGACGACAAAAAGCAGCCAGAGCGCGGCCAAGTGATCGACGCCACGGTCAATTTCAGCGACACGCAGCCGCATCCGATTCGCCTTGAGTATTTCCACGGCACGGGCACTGCGGGCATCGATCTTTCTTGGCAGGCGCCCGCTGACGTGCTTCGCGACCAAGCCGTTCGCATTGCCAAGGATGCGGACGTAATCATTGCGACGGTTGGTCTCTCGCCATCTCTTGAAGGCGAAGAGATGCCGGTCAAGCTCGAAGGGTTCAGCGGCGGCGATCGTACCAGCATCGACCTGCCCGCGGCCCAGGAAGACTTGCTGAAGGCGCTCGGCGCCACCGGCAAGCCGCTGATCGTGATTCTACAGAACGGCAGCGCGCTCGCGGTCAACTGGGCACAGGAACACGCCAATGCCATTGTCGAAGCGTGGTATCCCGGCGCAGAAGGTGGCACCGCGATTGCGGAAACGCTTGCCGGTGATAACAATCCCGGCGGCCGCCTGCCTCTGACGTTCTATTCATCGTTGAACCAGGTGCCCGACTTTACCGACTACTCGATGAAGAACCGCACCTACAAATATTTCTCGGGTAAGCCGCTCTACGGATTCGGCTTCGGCCTCAGCTATGCGAAATTTGCCTACAGCGGACTGAAGGTCCCGAGCAGCCTTAACGCCGGCGAACCCGCGCCCGTCGAAGTCGATGTGAAGAATGCCGGGGCCGTTGCTGGAGACGAAGTGGTAGAACTTTATCTCTCGCAGCCGAAGGGATTCGAGACTCCGATTCGGGAACTCGCGGCATTCAAGCGCATTCACCTGAATCCCAATGAGTCGAGTCACGTCAGCCTGACCATCAACCCTCGTTCGCTGGGGCAGGTCGACGCAAAAGGAAATCGCGTGATTGTGCCGGGCGAATATACCGTCTCTGTTGGGAGCACGCAGCCCGGCGAAACCGACGCAGTTCAGACCGGAAAGTTTGTAATCAAGGGGCAGGCAACGCTGCCAAAGTAGTCGCCGAAAGGTGCTGGTTGAACGTGACCGATGTCACGGTGCATATGTGTGTCGCTGTGATATAGTTCGCGTCTCTAATTAAATAACCGACACCCGTATATTTTGGGTTCTGAAGTCGTGCGCTCGGTTCTACCACACCCGCTTACGAAGGAGATGTTAGTGCCTTACAGCAAGTCCGCAGCGAAGAAGAAACCTGCCAAAGCGAAATCAGCACGTCTCTTGCCGTATCGGAATCCCAGGTTGCCGGCAGACAGGCGGGTTCGCGATCTGCTGTCGCGCATGACGCTGGAGGAGAAAGCCGCCCAGATGATCTGCCTGTGGCGCGAGCGGCCTAACACAATGTTGAATGACGACGGCGACTTCGACGCTGCTAAGGCTAAGGCGGCATACAAGAAGGGAAACGGTTTGGGCCAGGTATCCCGCCCCAGCGATGCAGGCAAGGGCAAGAACGCTCGCCAGATGGCCGAACTCACCAACACCATTCAGAAGTTTTTCCTGGAGAATAGCCGCCTAGGAATCCCCGTGATGTTTCACGAGGAGTGCCTGCATGGCCATTGGGCCATCGATGGAACGAATTTCCCGCAGCCGATTGCTCTGGCCGGCACCTTCAATCCAGCCTTGGTCGAGCGTTTATTCTCCATGACCGCAGAGGAAGCGCGGGTGCGTGGCGCTCATCATGTCCTTACCCCAGTAGTCGATGTTGTCCGCGATCCCCGCTGGGGACGCTGCGAAGAGACTTACGGCGAAGATCCTTACCTCGTTTCCCGCATGGGAATTGCCGCCGTCCGCGGCTTCCAGGGCGACACGAGCTTTCATGACCGTAAACACGTAATCGCGACCCTGAAGCATTTCACCGGTCACGGACAGCCCGAGTCTGGGATGAACTGCGCTCCCGCCAATATTTCCGAACGCGTGCTGCGCGAGGTCTTCTTTTATCCGTTCAAAGAAGTTCTGAAGAAAGCCGGGGCCATCAGCGTGATGGCCTCCTACAACGAAGTAGATGGCGTCCCATCGCATGCGAACAAGTGGCTGCTTCGTGATGTGTTGCGCAAAGAATGGGGATTCAAAGGCTTCATCATTTCCGATTACTGGGCCCTGTGGGAGTTGAGCTACAAGCCCGACACCCACGGCCACTTCGTTGCCGCCGACAAAAAGGAATCAGCACGCCTCGCCGTCGAAGCTGGCGTGAATCTTGAAGCGCCTGATCCAGACATCTATTTGAATCTCGTTGACCTCGTGAAGAAGCGCGTCCTCAAAGAATCGCAGCTGGATGAACTGGTCGCGCCGCTGCTCCTCTGGAAGTTTAAGTTTGGCCTCTTCGAAGATCCGTACGTCGATCCCGGCGCAGCCGATCGCATCGTTAGTTCTACCGCCAACCGCGAGATCGCTCTCGAAGGCGCGCGCGAAGCAATCACGCTGCTGAAGAACGAAAACAACATCGCACCGCTCAACCTCGATAAGGTCAAAACAATTGCCGTCATCGGTCCCAACGCGAACCGAAGTCTGCTCGGCGGGTATAGCGGGGTTCCACGCTACAACGTCAGCGTGCTTGACGGAATTAAAGAGCGCGTTGGTAATCGCGCCAAGATTCTCTACAGCGAGGGTTGCAAGATCACTATTGGCGGTTCCTGGGGCGAAGACGCAGTCGTGCCCAGCGATCCGGAAGAGGATCGCCGCCAAATTGCGGAAGCCGTCGAGGTCGCCAAGCAGGCGGACGTCATCGTGCTCGCCATCGGCGGCAATGAGCAGACTTCGCGCGAAGCCTGGGCACGAACCCACATGGGTGACCGCACCAGCCTTGACCTGATCGGACGCCAGGAAGAACTGGTGAAAGCGATGGTCGGGACCGGCAAGCCTGTCATCGTGTTCCTCTTCAACGGGCGCCCCTTGTCCATCAACTATGTCGCGCAGAACGTGCCGGTGATCTTCGAGTGCTGGTATCTCGGGCAGGAAACCGGCCGCGCGGTTGCGGAGGCGCTTTTCGGCGACATCAATCCCGGCGGGAAATTGCCGATCAGCGTCCCGCGTTCTGTTGGACACCTGCCCGCGTTCTACAACTACAAGCCCTCCGCGCGCCGTGGCTACTTGTTCGATGATGTCTCACCGCTGTTCGCATTTGGCTACGGCCTGAGCTACACGACATTTTCGATCAAGAATGTCCGCCTGGAGAAATCGAAGATCAAGCACAACGGATCAACCCGTGTATTCGCCGACGTAACTAATATCGGCAAGCGCGAGGGCTCCGAAGTCGTACAGATGTACATCCGCGACGTCGTTAGCAGTGTTACTCGTCCGGTGAAGGAACTGAAAGGTTTCCAGAAGGTTACGCTCCGGCCCGGCGAAACCAAGAAGGTTGCCTTCGAAATCACTCCCGAGTCGCTGGCGTTCTATGACATCAACATGAAATACGTGGTTGAGCCCGGTGAGTTCACGATTATGGTCGGTAACTCTTCGCGCGACGAAGATTTGCAGAAGGTCACGTTAACCGTGAACTGAAGGGGAGTACCGCCACAACACGACGGCATTTCACATGAGAGCGTTGCGAGGTTGCTTCAGACGGATGAGCAATGACCTGATCCAGACCGAGTTTCAGCCGCGCAGCGGCGGAATATAAATAGCCCGGCACGTAAGTGCCGGGGTAATGCAACAAAAGACCCGAGTCCGCTTTAGCGGACGGCACAAGATTTCTTGAGCCAAGGCACGCAGCAGACCAACAACCCAAACGAGGCGCCATGCCTGATACCCAACAACACGTTCCCACGAAAGAAAAAATTGGCTACGCGATGGGCGACATCGCCACCAACTTCTTCTTTCAATCGATGATCCTGTACCAGACCCGCTTCTACACCGATACAGCGGGGCTATCCGCTGGCGCGGTCAGTTACATGCTTTTCATTCTGCGGATCGTTGACGCCTTTGTGGACCCGTTCGTTGGCGGCTTGTCCGATCGTACCCAATCTCGCTGGGGCAAATTCCGCCCCTGGATTCTCGGGACTGCGTTGCCATTCGGGCTGATCTTCTGGCTTACCTATGTCACACCCGACTTCGGCCCCAGCTCAAAGCTAGTCTACGCGTACATCACGTACTCGTTGTTGATGATGATGTATTCCGCGAACAACACTCCTTATTCGGCGTTGATGGCGGTGATGACGCCGGACTCCAGCGAACGTAGCAGCATTGCGAGCTACCGTTTCGTGGGAGCTTTGATCGGACAGTTCATCATCCAGGGCCTGCCGCTTCCGCTGGTGGCGAAGATCGGTCAAGGCAATTCGGCCAAAGGGTGGGCGGTTACCATGTCCATCTTTGCGGCATTGATCGTGATTCTGAACTTGATCACATTCCTCAGCACCAAGGAGAGATTGCAGCCGCCTCCCGGAGACAAACACTCCATATGGGCCGATGTTAAAGACGTGTTTAGTTGCGGCCCCTGGGTCGCCATGTTTGTCCTCACTCTAGTGGTTTTCACGATGCTGGTGGTTCGTGGGAGTTCCACCAATTATTTGTTTGCTTACTACCTCGATCATGGACAAATCCGAGAATTTCTCGGCAAGTTTGGGCTAGCTGAGGGAGCCAGTATTTCGGGGATTTGGGCTTCTACGCTGAATGCCTTCGGGCTTCTCATTAAACCGGATGGTTCGAATGCCGCGGACGTAGCGTTCAGTCTGTTCTTCGTCGTCGGCAGCATCGTTCAAATTGTCGGCATCATCTTCTCCAAGCCACTCGCCGATCGATTCGGCAAGAAGCCTGTTTTCATCGCCGGCGTCGCGGTCACAACCATTGCCACCGTGTGGGTCTTTTGGGCCACTCCGTCGTCGATTGAGCTGCTCTTTGCGCTAAGCATTCTCTGGGCCGTTGGGTGGGGACCAACAGTTCCACTGCTCTGGGTAATGATCGCCGATGTCGCTGACTATTCCGAGTGGAAGAATCACCGACGCGCGACCGGATTCATGTTCGCTGGAATCCTTTTTGCTTTGAAGGCGGGGCTCGGAATTGGTGGCGGGCTCAGCGGCCAGGTGCTCAAGTGGTATGGATACGTCCCCAATGTTGCCCAGAGTGAGCGCTCTCTACTCGGCATCCGGTTGGGCTCGAGTGTTTTTCCTGCAATTCTGCTAGGCCTTGTCATCGTCTGCCTCTTTGCGTATCCCATCAGCAAATCGCTGAACGCCAAGATTCAGGACGACCTCACCGAGCGCCGAAAGAAATACGCAACCATGAACGCGCAAGCCACTTCATCGTAGTTGGGGGGGATTTATGCGTCGATATCTCGTCTTAGCCGTTCTCGTACTGACGACTCTAGGGACTGCCAGCGCCCAGCAACCCACGCTTAAGGATGCTTATGGCGGCTGCTTTGTGGTCGGTGCCGCGCTCAATCCTTCTCAATTCACTGAGAAAAATGAGAAGGAAGCCGCGCTCGTCAAAGCGCAATTCAATAGCACCACTCCCGAGAACGTCTTGAAGTGGGAAGCAATTCACCCAGAAGCCGATAAATACAACTTCGGCCCCGCCGACCAGTACGTCGAATTCGGCCAGAAGAATCACATGTTCGTTATCGGTCACACGCTGGTTTGGCATCATCAGACGCCGAAGTGGGTTTTCGAAGACGCAAACGGAAAACCACTGACCCGAAAAGCACTGCTGAAGCGCTTACAGGATCACATCACCACCGTGGTCAGCCGTTACAAAGGGCGCGTCAATGGCTGGGACGTCGTGAACGAGGTCATCGACGAAGACGGCAGCCTGCGCAAGAGTCCTTGGTACACGATCATCGGCCCCGACTACATTGAGAAAGCATTTGAGTACGCGCACAAAGCCGACCCTCAAGCCCAGCTCTATTACAACGACTACAACCTCGAGATCGAGGCCAAGCGCAAAGGCGCGTTGGAGCTAGTCAAAAAACTCAAAGCCAAGCATGTGCCCATCACCGGCGTTGGCTTGCAGGATCATGTGAACCTCGATGGCCCAACCACCGACGAGATCAACGCGACCATCGACGCCTTCTCCAAACTCGGCGTGAAGGTCATGATCACGGAACTCGACGTCACCGTGCTGCCGTGGCCCACTCCCCAGCAGACGGCGGATCCATCGGTAAGAGTCGCCTCGAACCCGAAACTAAATCCCTATCCCGATGGCCTGCCTGACTCAGTGCAGCAGCAACTGGCAAAGCGGTACGGTGACCTGTTCCACACTTATGCCAGCCACTGCGGCGTGGTCACTCGCGTGACACTGTGGGGCATGAGCGACAGAGGTTCCTGGAGGAATGGCTGGCCCATCCCAGGCCGTACGGACTACCCGCTGCTCTTCGATCGCAACGACGAGCCCAAGCCCGCTTTCAATGCGGTGATCGGGGCGGCCCCGAAAAAGCCATAAATATCTCATTGCATGCATGCGGTCGGTTTACATCGCGGATACAATAACTCGCGATGAAAACCACCTCTGTGTTGATTTGCATTGGAGTTCTCTGCGGGGTTGCTGCCGGGCAAACTGCATCGGACACGAACGACGTCAACGCCGTCTTTCCTGATGCCCGCTCCCTGTACCTCGACCTCCACCAGCATCCGGAACTCTCTGGCCACGAGATCCAAACGGCCGCGACCATTGCCACCAAGCTTCGCGCCCTCGGCTACGACGTCACCGAACACGTTGGAGGAACCGGCGTCGTCGCTCTTCTCAAGAACGGCGCTGGCCCGACCATCATGCTGCGCACGGAACTGGACGCGCTTCCCGTCGAAGAAAAGACCGGTCTTCCGTATGCCAGCAAGGTCCGCACCAAAGATGATTCCGGCGCTGACGTTCCCGTCATGCATGCCTGCGGTCACGACGTCCACATGGCCGCTCTGTATGGCGCTGCCGCAATCATGGCTCGCACCAAAACAACCTGGCACGGCACATTAATGCTCATCGGCCAACCCGCCGAAGAAACTATCGGCGGCGCGACCTCCATGGTGAAGGATGGCCTGTTCACGCGCTTTCTGCGGCCAGATGTCGCCGTTGCCCTACATGTCTCTAACGAACTCCCTGCGGGGAAGGTGGGCGTTGTACCGGGCATCTATGATTCCAACGACGATTCTCTGCGCCTGACCATCTACGGCAAAGGCGGCCACGGGGCCCGGCCGGATACCACCATCGATCCCATCGTGATCGCCGCCAGAACGATTCTTGCGTTGCAGACGATTCCATCGCGCGAAGTGAAACCTGGGGAACTGGCGATCATCACAGTTGGATACATCCACGCCGGCACCAAGAACAACATCATCCCCGACCAGGCGGAACTCGGATTGACTGTCCGTACTTACAAGGCAGAAGTCCGGAAGCAGGTGCTCACCGCGATTGCGCGCATCGCCAAAGCGGAAGCCGAGGCCGCCGGTGCGCCGCGCGAGCCGTCCATCGTTAAGTACGAAACCACCGATGCCGTGTACAACAACCCAGCGCTCGTGGAGAGGCTTCGTGCTCCTCTTCAAGCCGCACTGGGGCGCGACAACGTCAGTACCGATGCGCCCAAGACCGGCTCCGAGGACTTCTCAGTTTTCGTGGACCAGGGAATTCCGGGCTTCTATTTCAATCTTGGTGGCGCTTACCCTGACAAGTTCGCCGAAGCGAAGGCATCAGGCGTGCCCCTGCCGTCCAACCACTCTTCCTTGTTCGCGCCCAATTTCGACCCAGCTCTGCACACCGCTATCACCGCTGAAGTCGCCGTTTTACGCAATTTACTCAATTCTTCTCCTCAGGATTTGAAAAAGCTGACGGGGTCGAAGACAATTTCCTGAGGGCGCACACTGGCCGTGACGAACCTTTTGCGATAAGGATCAAATTAGTAATAAGTGGGAAGACATCTGGAATTCATGCGCTGATTTATGACGCGGCCGCAGCGCTTGGATCTTGCGATTCCTCTCCCAGCATGAACTCCAGCACCTCCTGCGGAACCGGTGCCTGCCACACAGGCGCGAACGACTGGCGGTGCAGCGGCGATGGCCCGTGCTCTCGCAAAGCGGCAAGGTGTTTTGGCGTGCTGTATCCCTTGTTCGACTTCAGCCCATAAGCCGGAAACACCGGGTCCCATTCCGCGATCATGCGGTCGCGCTCCACCTTGGCCAGGATTGACGCCGCCGCAATCGAGGCCGACAGCGCATCTCCGTGAATGATCGCGCGCTGTGGGAGTTCAAGATCCAACTTCATCGCGTCAATCAGAAGATGATCAGGCGCGGGCTGCAGTTTTATTACCGCTTCATGCATCGCCAGCTTGGAAGCATGATAGATGTTGATTTGATCAATGCGAGCTGAATCTACGGCGGCGATCGACCACGCAATCGCGTGCTCACGAATGCGCTCAGCCAGAACTTCTCGGCGCTCCGCCGGAAGCAGCTTCGAATCGCGTAGTCCACGAATTCGGTAGCTGGAATCAAGGACCACCGCCGCGGCGACCACCGGCCCAAACAGCGACCCGCGGCCGACTTCATCAACTCCTGCAACCAGAGTCGCGCCGGAGGCCCATGCGAGCTTCTCAAATTTCAGCGTGCAGCGCAGCCGCTTCAACAGGCGCAGCTTGGCTGCCGAGGGCGAAATCTCGTTGGCAGGACGGGGCTGAGTGCGCGTTGCCACTACGAGGATGTTGGCTCAGACCGGCCTGTGCGTGCAAGAGGAAAAGTCATGTGGGTCGGACATTCTCTTTCCGACAAATGCATTGGGTATAGGGGAGATTCGCTTCTTGATGGTCGATTGCTGCCGAATTCTTTCGGTGGTCGGACAGGAATGTCCGGCCCACGCAACTCATGCCACCTTGATCAGCATGCATGTGATGTCGTCATGCTGGGGAGTGGATCCAACGAAGGCATTCACATCAAAGATCATTCGATCCAGAAGCAGGTCCGGCGCCATGCCTACATTGCCATTCAGAACCGTCATCATCCTCTGCTCTCCATACTCTTCACCGGTATGGTTCACGGCCTCCACCAGACCGTCAGTGAAAATGATCAGCCAGTCTCCGCTTGCCAGCGTCACTTCGCCGGAGGCGTAACTGACGTCCTGCATAATTCCGAGCGGCAGCCCGCCTGCGTCGAGTCGCTCGATTGCGCCTGAGCTTCGACGGAGCACCGGATTGTTGTGTCCCGCATTGATGTATTTCAGCCGACGATTTTCAGGCTCGTATTCTGCGATGAACGCGGTTGTAAATCGCAATCCGCCCTGACTGTTGCAGCAGGCGTAATTGTTCATCCCCGACACAAGTTGCGGCAGTGCGCACCCAGTTGACGCCAACGTCTTCAAACTGGCTTGAAACGTCGCCATCAGCAGCGCGGCGGGAATGCTCTTACCCGCCACATCCGCGACCGCCAACAGCAACGTCTGTTCTTTCGGAGTGGCCGCCTGTCGCGGAAAGACGTCGTAATAATCGCCCGCCACCGTGTTCGCCGGGCGAGTGGCGAAAGCAATGGTCAGACCCGGAACCAGCGGAGGAGTCGCCGGCAACAACCAGCTTTGGATATCTCGCGCAATTTCCAGATCCCGCTTCATCACCACGCGATCGGCGATCTCCAGAATGAGGACAATGAACAGCGCTACGCCGCCCCAGAACTGAAAATTCGGAGTCACGATTTCAATGTCGTGCTTGCCTTCAAAATGAACGCCTCCACTCGGGAGGAGCAGCAGTACTACGCCGATCAGCAGTAGAATCCGCCGCGCAGGCGTAAGCTTTTCCAGCACCGCCCACATGAAAGCCTTGAGCTTTTGCAGGAACGCCTTTCCGCGGGATTGGCCCGCGGTCTCCTCGAGATCGAAATCGCGTTGATAGAACTTGTAGCCGCTCTGCGCGTCGCGCTTGAACTGCGACCACAGTTCCGTCAATTCCAGTCCCGCGCTCACGCGCTGCCAGAATCGATCGAGATTGTGCAATGCTCGGGGACGCCCATTTTGAGGCGGAGGAGCAGCGCCCGGTCGTTGCCAACTGCCAGGCTGATTGGGCGTAGATGTTTGCTGGGCCGGCATTTTGTGCGATGCCGAATTATAGAAGGAAAGAGGAGCAGAAAGCATTTCACCGCAGAGGTCGCAGAGAACGCCGAGCCGATCCTAATCTTGAAAAGATGTCCGGTGCGTTTCTCTGCGTTCTCGGCGGTGAAATGCGTTGCATTGCAGCAACAGTAGGTATCTCGCGGCGCGACAGAGCACTCCTAACTAGTTGCCGCTGTGCTCGCCTGCTCGCGCTCGACATCCTTCAGACGGGCCGCTTTTCCGCGCAGGTTGCGCAGGTAGTACAGCTTCGCACGGCGCACTTTGGACGAGCGAACGACATCGACCTTGTCGACCACTTTGGAACTTTCAGGGAAGATGCGCTCCACGCCTTGGCCGAAGCTGATCTTGCGAACAGTGAAGCTGGCCTGTGGTCCGCGGCTGCGCGCGATTACGACGCCTTCGAACGCCTGCAAGCGCTCCTTGTCACCTTCTTTAATCTTCACTTGCACGCGTACAGTATCGCCGGGAGCAAATTCCGGCAAGTCGGTACGCTTCTGCTTCGCCAAAAGTTTTTCGATGATCAGGTTCGACATGGTGTGCCTGCTTCCTTGGTAATGATATCTCTTGCCACTCCGCTGTGAGCAGCGAGCGATGAGCCGTGAGCAACCCCTGCTCGCTCGCCGCTCATTGCTCGGCGCTCGCCGCTATTTCCGCCAGCAACTCTCTATCTTCTTCGCTCAATCGCGCCTGATCAAGCAAATCAGGACGATTTCGCAATGTCTTTTCCAACGCCGAACGTCTTCGCCAGCGCCGAATGTCTTCGTGGTTCCCGTTCACCAGCACCTCGGGAACCTTCATCCCTCGAAACTCCGCCGGCCGCGTGTAGTGCGGATAATCCAGCAGTCCGCCCGACGCGCACGTCGAATCCGGCTGTGTGGGTCGGACATTCTTGTCCGACAGGTCGCCACCACCAATCTCCGGCCCCGCGAAGAACGATTCCTGCCTCGTCGACGCTTCGTTGCCCAGAGCTCCCGGGATCAGCCGAACCACGGTGTCAGCAATCACCGCCGCTCCCAGTTCGCCGCCGCTCAGTACGTAGTCGCCAATCGAAATCTCGCGATCGGCAAGGTGCATTCCCACGCGCTCATCGACGCCCTCGTACCTACCGCAGATCAAAACCAGGCGATCTAGGTCCGCTAGTTCCGCCGCCAGCGCCTGATCAAAACGCCGACCCTGCGCGGAAAGCAGAACTACCGACTGCTTCGCCGCCGCGCGTTCGTCGCCAGTCGCCAAGTTCAACGACTCCACACATTCAAAAAGCGGTTCTGGCTTCAGAACCATTCCTTCGCCGCCTCCAAACGGGCGGTCATCTACAGTTCGATGCCGATCGCGGGTATGAACCCGCAGATCGCGAACTTCAATCTTCACCAACCCCGCTTCGCGCGCCCGGCGAATGATGCCATGATCCAGCGGCCCGCGAAAAAATTCCGGGAAAATCGTAATGATGTCGATCTGCAGAAACCAAAACCTTTTACCGCAGAGATCGTCGAGTACGCCGAGAAAACAAATCCTTAAGCCAGATTCTGCCAAGCGCCTTTCCTCAGACCCAACTTGCAGCGTCTAAGTTCTTCTCTGCGATCTCGGCGTTTAAATGCTTTTGCCCTTCTGCCGTTCTTTCTCTTCTTCCGTCAGCGGTGCGTTCACATCGAGCAGGCCTTCGGGCAAGTTCATCTCGATGCGCTTAGCCCCGAGATCCACCCGCATCAGGAATGCCCGAGCGAACGGAATTTCCACCTCGTTCTTGCCTGAGCCGAGCACCAGCAACGGTGCTTCACCCGCGCCAAACCGGACATCGCTGATCACGCCAAGTTCTTTGCCGCGATCAACCAGCGCGCAACCCACCAGATCGTTAACGTATGCCGCGCCTTGGTCCAGTTGCGCCCGCTCACTACGCGGAACCTGCAATTCGCATCCGACCAGCGGTTCACCTTCAGAGATCGAATCCACGCCCGCAAACTTCAGGACCACGAAATCCTTGTGCGGCCAAGCGTCTTCGATCTTCAACTCCCGCCGGCTGCCATCTTCCGCCAGCGCAAACACCCGCAATCCCTGATGCAACCGGTCCGGAACGTCGCTGTGTAACTCGACGGCTACTTCGCCGTGCCGCCCCTGCGTCTTGACGACGCGTGCGAGAGTGATGAACTCGGAAGGGCTCTTCATGCTTGTGCCGTCCCTCCGGGACTCATCGTCATTTTGACCGCCTACCCAGGACTTCCGT
>Ga0070714_100001449_pt1 | contig 17290 bp, 11 predicted proteins | sample LARL83metaG_FD_65450 | JGI IMG/M metagenome (GOLD analysis project Ga0070714, IMG submission 65450) | Corn, switchgrass and miscanthus rhizosphere microbial communities from Kellogg Biological Station, Michigan, USA - LAR L8-3 metaG | ecosystem: Host-associated > Plants > Roots > Rhizosphere ... | reverse complement strand
CGAATCAAATCCGCCCAGCGCGGTTTAATGCCAGACTTCTTGATACCAAAACTTTCAATCGCCTCTTCCTTTTTGGCGATATGGGGAGGAAGCAAATACGGCTGGACCTGGCCGAGTTCGTACAGGCAATAATCACCCGGCGGGTGTCCAGTCGAAAGCGGTTTGATGGTTTTGATGATCGACCGCTTCCTCAGGATCGCGACCGGCTTCGAACCTGGAAGAATGAGATCCAGCCCAACGGCTTTGTCTCCCTTCCAATAGGGAACGAAGACCGGGGCGAAGCTTTTCTTGTCAGCATTTGGATAAATGTGAACTTCTTTGAACGTCGTCCGTTTTACAAAACCGGGCGTCCCTGGTGCAAAGCCCAGAACAGTATCATCATTCACCGGCGCGATGAGTTTAACGCTTCGAATTGGAATTCTGACCTTTTGCGGCCACGTGAAAGCCGGAGCTGCATCTGCGCGCCATTTTTGGAAATGGGAAAAACACAATTTCTCAATAAATACGGCAGGAAGTTTATTGTTGGTTTTCTTTAGAACGACGTCCAAATCAGGCGTCTCTCCTGTGAACCGTTCCCATGCTGCGTCTAAATAAGCGCCGAGTGCCTTGGGATAAACATCCCGGAAATCACTTTGTTTGAGATCGGTAAGTTTCTCCCTGGCCGCGTATGTGTCAGGCGCGAGCTTGCCATAAATCGTGGTGGCGTATGACTGCTGATGGTTGCTTCGCGACTCGTGCTGGCGAACGACAACCTTTTCTATTTCGCGCTTCACGACTTCGTACATTTGGCCGTCATTCGGGAACACTGGATTTGCGGCCTTGCTGCGCTGTTTCTCATCCTGCGTCCACCAACCGTGCCGGTCGAACGAATCTTTCGCGCCGTACGTGCGGTGCGCGAGCCACGGAAGGGTGCAGGCAATTACCATAGCGTCGAGCGCATGATGGCGCAGGTCGCCCCTATTTTTCTCGGTAAATTGCCTTTGTTCGGCGTCGGTCAATTCATCCCACCGTTTATTTGGGGGGAGCGGATGCAAAATCTGGTTCAAACCCCATGCTTTGCGCAACCTACTCGTGAGATGACCGTTGGTGACCTGGAATTTTAACGCGGAGTTTTGTTTTTCCGGTGTCGGATCGCGGCCCTGGTCGTTCAGCCATCCGAGTTGAATCAAAGAAATGTGACGGATGACACGTGCGATGTACGCTGTGTGTTGGAGGTCCGACTTTTGCTCAATCAATTCCTCGGCGTTCGGGCTTAAGAAGATTTCAAGTTTGCGTCCCGTGAAGCAATTCTCGGCATTGGCCTTGATCGCTTCCCATTCCCGCGTGCCAGCAAACGCGGCGAACGGAGTCCGATCGCCCTTTAGCTCACGGTTGCACTTAATATGGGCAACGGTGAGATTGTAAAACTCGTTGCAATCCACAACCGAGCGGGGAACAAGATGCTCGATATCCGCACCGTGCCCCAGGTCTGTCCGCGCGATCATTTGGTTGCAAAACGGGCAGCGGCCTTTTGCTTCCTGCCAGAGACGATATCGCTGAATGGCTTTTCGCGAATAAGATTCGTTGTTCGATGAAAGTTGGTCGCGAGCGATCTCACGTTCTTTGCGAAATTGTTCGTTGCGCTTATTGAGTTCGTTTTTGGCCTTCTGGCCGAGCGCAAGGCTGCGAACAGCTTCGAGAACAATCATGTTCGGTTCGCCGTGGCTCGAAACGAGCCGTGACAAGAGTTGTCGAAATAAAACCAGCCGATGTCGCACGAGCGGATGCTTGATGTCTGAGAGGTAGCGATTCAATGCTTGCTCCGCATTCTCGCTCTTGCGCCGTAAAATGGGCTGCGGCGGATCAACGCGCCCTCCTGTGCTGATCACCTTTCGGATCAAATCCAAAGTGGGGGAAGAATATCGCGCCCGGCCTGCGCCGGTATCCGGCGTCAGTGGTTTTTGATCTTCAATCAGCAGGAATTTTTCCTTGAATGGTTCGGCAAGTCTTTTGAGCCGTGTTTCAGTGACTTTTCCCTTCTTCTTCCATTCATTCCGCAGATTTTCAATGAAGATTGGGAAATCAATCCGCGGATCTTGCTTTTGGCGCGTGGCGGCATCGAGCACCCGGAAATTCATTAAGGCGAGTTCCCATTGTGCTTTCGTGAAGGCTTCCTTGTTTTTGCGGACGACATGCAGTTGGCGCCCCCGTTCGTCCACCGGTCGGAAGGAATCCAAGGCTGGGCCACGGTTATCAAAACGAGGCCAGCGCAGGCCAAGCACGCCCGGATTGTGGGCTTCGGTAGTTTTGAAGAACACGTGATACGTTTCTTCGCCATTCTTCTTTGGCTGCGAATCACCATACAGCAGCCAATCGGCTTTTTCTGCGAGTCTCGGGAATTGCTTTTTTTGAGCTTCCACAATCGCTAGAAATTCATCCCGCAGGACTTCGCGGGGCCAATAAATTTTACGTGCCCAATTCGTGACAGGGCTTTTGCCAACCTTAATTCGTTCTTCCGCCAGGAACTGACACGGGTGTTTGTCGTTTAACCTGGCTTTAATTTCTTTGACAGCTTCTTTGATCTTGCCCTCGTCATCATCTTTCTTGGGTTTGGCAGTTTCCTTTACCGCCTTCTCCGCATTGGCCCAGGGAACCTTGCTGTAACCGCGGCGCTTAAACAGATGCACAAGGGCAGCATGGAGGTCTTCCGGACTGACAGCTTCACCGTTAAGTGCGCGGAGGCGTAGCGAGATTGGATCGTTCGGAGGCTTTTCCGGTTTGGAAAGCCCGAGCTTTTCGAGTTCGCGAGCGAACCATTGCCGCCTGGCCTTCCGGCTGCGAAGCGTGCGGCGTTGGCGGCGCAAGTCGCGGCGCTTACTCAGGTCACTGCCTTCGCTATCGCAAATCAACACTCCCACGTCCAAAAATTGTGAACCACGCCTAACGGCATAGCCAATTGAGCCCGTGCCGACGTCAAAACCGAAAACAAGTCCGCTGAAGAAATCCGCTGCCTCCAGAACCGAATCGCGGTTAGCACCCATGAGCTTCTGGACCGGAGAATAGCCCATAGGTCAAACGGAGTAAATCGGAAAAGATGTGACGGCGATTGCGGATCGGTGGTCTTGCTGGCCGCTGCTGAATTCTAAACCGTGCTTGGGCGTTTCGCCGAGACTTCAATGGGTTAGCGCAAGGTTCGTGTCCGGGACGAAAAAGGGAACGTGTTTACGACCATGCGTCGAATATCGGAGGTTGAAAATTGAAACTTTTCTGGCGACAATACAAACGCTATGGCAATCCCACTTAAAAAGCTGCTTATACAATCGTTTGCGGATGCCCTTGTTACAGAAGGGCGGATTAAGGGTGCAACCGAGGAGGCCGTGAATGAGGAAGTTAACAAAATTAGAACCGACTTGGTTTTGGAGGATGATGACTTTGAATATCTGGCGTTTCTCGTTCGGCGTAAACTTAACACTGCATCAAAACCCGTGAGGTCAACCCGCCCCCGTCGATGAAGGATGACGCGCTAGTGTCGTCGAAACCATCCACCGTTTCAGCTTATCTTCAATCAAATTGCGCTTCATCGCAAACCGTTGCCGTGATAGTGCCATGAGTTTGTCTTTGCGCCCAACACGGTTTTCCATTGGTGGGAGCATTTTCGCGCGGAACGGTTCTTTGTTCGTGCCATCATCAAGCAGTTTCACCACGGCTTCATATCGGTTGAGGTCCGCAATGGCACTTGCCGGAAGCGCATGACCGAACTCCTTCTCCATTACCTCGGCATCTGCATACCCGATACGGAATGAAATCAACGTTCCGGCGTTGCCAAATACGGCTTGGCGAATGGGAAGTGAAAGCTGGTCAATGTATTGGTGCGACAAAATCAGGCATGAGCGATATTTGCGAGCTTCGGCCAAAATGGACGCAAAGGCATCAGTGGAAAAATTCTGAAACTCGTCGATAAAAAGATAAAAGTCACGGCGCTCGTGCTCGGGTCGGTTTGAGCGGGCCATGGCCGCCAGTTGAAATTGAGTCGTGAGCAACGAACCGAGCAGATTTGCTTTTTCGTGCCCCAGCTTTCCTTTTGACAGGTTTGCGATGAACAACCGTTCGTTGTCCATGATGAATGGGATGCTCACCTTGGCCCTGACTTGGCCCAAAATGTTCCGCACCACCGGATTCAATAGAAACTGGCCAAGTTTGTTTTGGATCGGCGCAATAGCTTCACGCCTGAACCGGTCGTCATATCCCTCATATTCCTCTGCCCAAAATGCACGGATGAACGGGTCTTTGATCTGACGCACCACTTTGGCGCGGAACGCGGCATCAACGAGCATCCGGTTCACGCCCAAAAGGGTTGCATCTCTGCAATCAAGAAGGGCTGCGACCGCATTGTACAGGATGTATTCCAGTCTTGGTCCCCAGGAATCCCGCCAGATTCCCTTGAACGCGCTCACGATGCCGGAGGCGACAAGGTGTCGGTCGTCCGCCGCAACATTGGCGAGCATATTCAAGCCGATGGGGTATTCAAGGTCGCCCGGGTTGAAATACGTGAGGTGATCTGCCCGTTTCGGCGGAATGTGGTGCAACAGTTCTTCGGCCAAGTCGCCATGCGGATCGATGACGCCGACACCATGCCCCAGCGAAATGTGCTGGATGATCAAATTCCGGAGAAGGGTCGTTTTGCCGGTGCCGGTCTTTCCGATGATGTAGATATGCTGCCGCTGGTCCTCTTTGGACACACCAAAACGCCGGGGATCACCCCAGCCTTCGCGTTCTCCGATGATGATGCAGGGTTCGTCTTTCATGATTCCAAAACCAGTCGCCACTTCTGCAACCGTGAAAGGTCCCTGTCGTTAAACTTTTCTCGGCTGTCCGCGCTGCGGCGCCGGCAGGGTGTATGGGGGCACGCTGGCGAGATAATGGCGACTGGTTCTGAAACCCGAAGGATGATTCTGAGGCAAAGGATATATCCAAGTGGTAAATTGCGGTAGACGCCACTATTTGCCTAAGGCGGCAAGTTTTGATCGCACTAATGGGCATGACCTTTTTAACGCCGCCGTCGCATCCGGCTTCTTTTAGAGGTGTTAGCAGTGTCTATTAATTTAGCAAGCCGCTCAATCGAACGGAGTCATTCAGTATTGCAGAAGGCATATAGATCGGACGATTTCGATTTATTATAGCATTTTTTGTTGACAAAAATAAGTAGCGGTGGCCTACTCGCCGCGAGGCAATGGGAAACCGTTGTAAGGTTTTTTGGGATTTCTTCTGCCTTTTTGCAACCCATAGAAAAGGTAATTCATTGGCTAGCTGTACGATAAAACCGCATTATGAAAACTACTCTCATTACAGCGTATTTTTTATTATTTCTCGTTCCAGTTTCACGTCTTTTTGGGCAGGCACCAGTCGCTCCAGAAGTCGCTCCAGCCGATACCCAAGAACAACAACTGCTTCAGATTATCAAACTCCACGAGAACGGGACTTTGCATTCGGATTCGTTCACCTACGAAATTCGGGCTCGTGCCAGCATCTGGAATGCGAAAACAATTCTATTTCTAAATTCCCAAGGCGTGTCAGAGTCGGAGATCACCGAGGTCGAAAAAGTTTTGAACCAAAGGGTCGCACACCAAGCTCCGGCTCGGAAAACAATCATTCTGCACAGGCCGGCGCCCCCTAGCGAGACGCAGCAGAAAGCCGACCAGGCAAAAGACATTGCGATTCGTGCTCGCGACATAGCGGCGGCTGCTTCAAAGTCAGCTACCGATTTAAGGGCCTCTGGAGCCCCTGAGACGGAAGCCGGTGCAAACGAGTTGCGCTTGGCTCGGCAGTTGGCGGAGCAAGCCCAGATTAATGCGCAACAAGCAGCGATAAACGCAGAGCAAGCTCAAAATAATGCACATGAGCTTGATGCTACCAATGCTACGCTGAGTAGCCTGTTTCACCATATGGCGATTTCGACAGGTGCCAAATTTTTGAGCCCGTATGAAATCAAGGTCACAAACAATGCCGCTACGCTGTCTAAAACAGGAAATAGCACCGTGGGATATTTGGAATTTAGCGCGTTCAATCGATTTGTTCTGAACTTGTCACCAGATGCTGAAGATCGTGATCCCGCCAAGAAACAGGGACCTCAAATCGGATTTACCGCGGCAGACGAGATTCAGGCACCAGAAGGCCCACAAAGTCCGTGGCTTGCACCTTGGGCTCACGTTCCCGATTGGGAAGCTCACATCGGTTTTGTATTTAGTGGAACTTCCGGTTCGTCAAATTTTTCCGCCACGACAATCGCTGGCGGCAGTGACTTTTACGCAAACGCCGCTATCGGATGGCCTTTCTGGCGCTATACGAGTACGAATGATCACACAGCGATGCAACTTACGCTTGAAACGGCTGGCGGCGCTAACACTGAGAAAAGTTTTTTGGCTGTTCATCCCAATGCGTTTGTTGGTCCGGGATTCCAATGGCGTTTTTTGGCTCATGACAATAGCTTCGGCTTTTTATGTGCCCGTGCAGGCTATGGCTGGATTGATATTCCCCGCTTTACATCAGCCTCGGACACAGACATTGTCGTGGTCGGCGGCCTTCCTAAGTTTGATCTTAAAGGATCTCCTTCTCTGGGAGTATTCTTCGCATACCCACTCGGCAACGTGTTTCTGAACGTCGGAGCAGATGTTTACTTTCGAGATAATCCTGCGCCTTGGAGCATAACGGTGGGTACAACTATTCCTGTTGAAAATATTCTTACGACCTTTGGTATAGGAGGCTCGAAAAAGTGACAACCACACAAAATCAGCTATGAAACCTAATTTTAGCACCTTTATATTTCTTGCCTTATTTGCCGGTGCAGTTGCCGATGCGAAAGGGCAACAAATAATCGGACATACGGGACCTGAGAGAGGTTTTGGCGGACGCCTTTCGCGTCCGTCTCAAGGACAACTCAAGAGAATTCATGAGCAAGCGGCTAAGAGCTTGAGCTTGCTATCCGTTGAAATGCCAGCTTCACAAACACATCCAGGAACGGCATCTCCAAGCGATCTAGCATTTTCCTGGAAAAAAGCAAAAGATGTGACTCCAGCACGAGATCAAAAACAGTGTGGCTCATGCTATGTGTTCGGAACAGTGGCAGCATTGGAATGTAATTGGGCAATTCATCACTCCGGTGCATTGATTGATTCTTCAGAACAGCATGTTTTGAATTGCATTTTCGACGGCTGTGATGGTGGAACTATTGACGAAGTGGCAACATTTTTGGTCAGCAAAGGAACCTGTGATGAAAGCGAGAGTCACTACATCGCAGTAAAACAACCATGCGATTCTGTCTCGATTAAGTACCTCGCGACGGCTCGCGATTATGTGGATGTCAATGGTGGAGTTCCGCCTATTGACCAAATGAAAGGCGCCATACTTACACACGGCGCCTTGGCCGTCTTTATGTATGCGGGAGGGTTCGAAAATTATTACGGAACAGATGAAGTCATTTGGTCGAACACGAATGCCGGCCCGCACATTGTGCTCGTCACGGGGTGGGATGATACAAAACGATATCCGGGGGGAAAAGGGGCATGGGAAATAAAAAATTCCTGGGGTCCCGACTGGGGGAAAGATGGTTTTGGATACGTAGCTTATAATGTTCGGGATATTGGGGATAACGCCACTTGGATTGAAACTTCCCGAGGAGCGTTTGCCCCGACAACCATTCCGGAAGGTCGTAAAGCGTTAGGTCAATAGGAAATGGGCCAGAAAATAGATCGCAAGAAGGTGATTTTTTGCGTAAAATGTAAAATTGTTCGTCAGAAGATCGATTGTTTAGAGGCAGCATCCGCGGCTTGCTTTTCCCAAGGTCGTATCAGTCGTGAATTCGTCGTTCATCCGCGCATTAGCGCGCTAACAACCGCCCACGGCGGAATTAGTATTTCGGCGCGAAGCGCCTCATCTTAAAACCAGTCCCCCCAACGTGTCGGCCCGTTTTGATACAAACGGATACCGGCCGACTTAACGCTTTTTGGTAAAGGACACCGGTTAGGGGGACTGCATCCCGATAGCCGCAGGAAAAAGCGTTAAGTCGGGCGGTAGCCGACGACACGTTGGGGGAACTCGTGGTGCGGCGGTTAAGCCGTGGAAGTGGAAAAGTGGCGGGCGTTAAGCCCCTACATAGCGATATGTAGCCCGTAAAGTAGCTGCAATTACAGCAGATTTTGTTGATTTTTGCTTTGACCGTTGCGCAGGAGGAATATTGAATTTACACTCGATTTTTGATCAATGATTTACTTGGATCATAACGCTACGACACCAGTGCTGCCTGAAGTACTTGAGGCGATGCGGCCGTATTTTTGCGACGCATGGGGAAACCCATCAAGCACATATCGCTTTGGGTCACAAATGAAATCTGTTGTCGAAACTGCTCGCGAACAGGTGGCGGCACTGTGTGGGGCTAGTCCCCGCGAAATCGTCTTTACCTCATGTGGGACCGAGAGTAATAACACGGCGATTAACGCCGCCCTGAAATCTAATCCAAAAAAGCGGCACGTCATCACGTCCGCGGTGGAACACTCTTCTGTGCTAAATTATTGCGCAGCGTTGGAAAGGGAGAATGTGCGCGTCACTTATCTGCCTGTGAACCGCGACGGCCTGCTCAAAATTGAAGACTTGGAGGCTGCGATTTCAGATGACACAGCACTTATTTCGCTGATGTGGGCGAACAATGAAACAGGAGTCATTTTTCCTATTGAAAAAATCGCTCAGATCTGCAAAGCACGAGGCGTCCTATTTCATTGCGATGCGATTCAGGCTGCCGGGAAGCTGTTCATTGATTTGAAAAGCTTGCCAATTGATTACCTCTCAATCACCGGTCATAAATTTAATGCTCCGAAAGGAATTGGCGCGCTTTATGTTAGGCGCAAATCTCCTTTTTTGCCGTTGATTTACGGCGGGCACCAAGAGCGCGGGTTGCGTGGAGGAACCGAAAGCGTCCCACTCATCGTTGGGTTTGGCGAAGCCGCGGCCATCGCTCAAAAGGGCATATCCAGTTACATGCAAAAAGTGCGAGCACTCAGGGATGCTTTGGAAAGCGGAGTGCTGAAAAGTATTTCCAATTCCGAACTAAATGGTCATCCCGATCAACGGTTAGCAAACACGAGTAACATCACAATTCACGGCGTTGAATCGGAAGCAATACTATTAATGCTTGATAAAGAGGGCATCTGCGCATCCTCAGGTTCCGCTTGCCTTGCAGATTCCGACGAGCCATCGCATGTGATTAAGGCAATGAAGCCAGATTCGGGAGCGTCGCGCCAAATGATCCGATTTTCATTGGATTCGGCTAACACGATGGCTGAAATGAAGCAGGTCGTAGTAGCTTTGTGTAATGTGGTTAATAAACTCACTGGACGCCCTAAGCCAGCATAGAAGTCTGGAGCCCTTAGCTAGCTTTGTAACGACTCAATATTCGGCGATAACCGTCAATGTCTGTTCCAGAAAGTTCCTCTAACTTTATTTGGTTGCCCAAAAGCATGATCGTGTTTTTTACCCGCACACGGCCTCTTCCTGATGCCTGATAAAAAGGGTCGCCAAAATCTACCTGCTGACTACCAGACAAAATCGCTGCAAAGTCACTGGTGATACCTTTTTTGCCCAATAATCGCAGCACATCAAATAATCCCTGGATACCAATAGTCTTGCGAATATAAGAGTTTTCGGTTGCATGGCTCCACATTAGTTTGGAAACCACTTTGAAATATGAGTCAACCAATGTCCTAAATTCGTCATCACGATTTTCCATATAATATTTGCGGAAAGGTGCTGAATCGAGTGGCAAACGAGACCGTGACCGAAATGTCAGCGGCAATTTGTGCAATGTATCCCTGTCTGTCTTTGGACTTTCAGAAATAAGACGTATTATTCCCTCGACGACAGCCGCAGTAGAAATTTGCCATTCCGTTCCCCATTCCTTAAAAATTTCATCCGAATCAATTGGGGTTATTTTGATATGTCGGAAGAATGGTGAATTTGGATCGAGATTGATATGCCGCGTCATGAAGACAGCAAACTTGTCAGGAGACCAACTGTCTTTTTGCTCTTTATCCAGGTTATATCCAAACTGCTCGTAGGCGAGGCTCTTATCCACTTTGCGCTGGTTGATATTGATCGTCGCAAAAAGATAAGCTTGATATGCCTGCGGCAAATCTATGTAAACCGAACAAAGCAATTCCATGCTTCTTCGCGCCGGATCGCAATAATCGAATCCAAGCATTCGATGTTGTCCATCTATTACGCTTGCCATTTTATCAAGCGACGGAACCACCAAGGTGTAACGATCACCCGTAGCCTCTACGCGCCATCTTTTTTCGGGATCCTCTTGGAGCTCACCATAATTGATATAATTCGCTGCGAGAATAATGCTGTTTGGAAAGGCGGCTTCTACGGTATCAATATACTTTGCGATTTGGCGCGCGCGAGGCAGCGAGCTGGGCCGCTGCGCACCGAGTAAATTGTAGAAAAACGATTGACGGTCTGCCTCTTTAATTCGGGTAGGATCAATAAATGTAATTTGGCGTAATGTTGCCGCGTCAATCGCCACAGAAAAGAATTCACCTAGAGGTTGGCTAACCTTGATCGCCGGAAGCTTTAGTGACTCTGTTTTAGCAGCCATATTATTATTCTCCAAGAGTCGTTCGCGCATCCCCCTCGTCAAACGAGGGGCTGTCCGCAAGCGCGATAAACCAAAGCCAAAGCGTGGCGAATGTGCTTATTTTTGTACACGTCATCGCCAGAGTTGGTGAGTCACGAACCAGAATGATTACCGCTGGAACTGCTCCGGCCAACGTCAAACCCAAGGCGAACATGGTCAGAGTCAGCTCATTTTTATTCCTCAGCAAAAATTCAGCAAAAGCCGTAACTGCTATCGCTATAGCATATGTGGCAAAGTTGCGATATACTTCTAACACTCCAATCTGTCCGCCACTTTTCAACTGAAATAGAGGAATCCATACGCCCACGCCTCCGACGCCAAGCACGATGATAATGAAGTAAAGTGCGAGGCGTGGCCGAGTGCATAAAAATACAACAAATTCTAATGATTTGCCGAGAAGCCGCAGGTAGGCATTCATAGTGTCATTTTCCACCATCTTTCCAAAATTGCCTCGTCTGCCCGGTTTTCATTTTCCCGTGCAGCCTCAGCACAGCTTCGGCCTTATTCAGCTGCCGTGATACCACACCGCCAAGGATTTGCTTTTGCTGAGCCAAGGAAAGCGTTTCCGGGGAGAAATGCAATCCACAACTGGCGAGTTCGGCAAAATCGATACCCATTGCGCCGCTGGTGATGAAGGCGTCAGCGTCTTGCGATGCAAGCCAAACGGGAAAACCCCACGACCTGCCTTGTCGCGCAAGGGAAGCGAGCAACCCGGCCTTGCCCTCTTTGGGCAACAGCAAATGCGCCTCATCCACAAACAACACCATTTTCAGCGGCTGGACATTATCCTTTACCGGCAAATTGCGATTCAGGCGTTTCATTAGGAAGTTCAAAATCAGCGCAACCGCGAGACTCTTTGTATCTGAGTCATTGCCGAATTCCTTAAAATCGACTACGAGCGATGATTTTAGCCAAGCCTCGGGCGTAATGCTGGTTTGTGCTGAGGCAAATAAATTGCAGTCCACAATCCGTTTTATGAGTGAATGTGGAACGCCGCTAACACCATTTTGCTCCAATTCAAGAAGCAGACTCGTAAAATCCGGTTGGTTTAGCGCTTGGTAAGCGTCACTTAATTGCTGCTGCTGGTTAGCGCCTAGTTGCGGGGCGTAGGCGCGAATCAGGCCGGCAATTTCATTTGCGATTTGTGCATTTACCGCAGGATTGGAATCACGATATAAGGGATTGATGGGCAAATCCTGACGAATTAGCCTGACGTGCTGCGCTCCTGTAAGATCGAAGAATTTTTTTCGATTTTCTTTCTGGCGCGGGTTGGCAGGATCATCTTCAAGCTCTCCCTTCAAATCGAAAAAGACAAAGCGCAGACCTTGTCTCGCGATTTGAGCCAGTAAGTCGAGTGCGAGTTGGCTTTTCCCCGAACCGGGTTTTCCTGAGATAACCAATAGGCCATTGTGGCCGGCTTCATTAATTGTCCATTCCTCCGCCTCCGTCAGCAGCTTTAATCTTATCGGAGAATCAACAATTGGCATGGCAGGAACACGCACCGTCGAATCGCCGCTCGCGGGCAATTCCCCGCCGGTTCGCTTTAGAAGTTCTGAGACGAAGCGAGTTTGATCCTTCCCGGATGCTTCCCAGAGATCACGCAAGCGTAGGCAACCAAATTCAAAGTGTCGCCGGAATTCCGTCCGATAACCGGCATCGTCTAACGTTCTCTTCGCTCGAAAATTTAATGCGGAACGAACTACGTCGCGCAGTTCATCACCAATAACGGTTTCATCGTTCAAATCCTTTCCCTTCGCGTCGCTCGGATCAAATTCCGAAGGCACTCCCTCGCCAAGTGCGAGAAACAGACCGGCGCGACCAAGAACTGCTTTGTTTCTTGCGCCGACACGCGCGTGAACATCTTCGATGAATTTCTCCACAACCTCGCTTGGTCTAAATATCATAATGACCTCCCGAAATAATCGTTGGTGACTTCGACTTCGTAGTGCGTGCTTTCCGGCTTGCCTACGGGGTTTAATGTATAGACCCGAGCAAGGTCTTTCTCGACTTTGTCGAACAGTGAGCCCTCGGGGTCAATTTCTGAATTCGTCGCCAAAATAATCGACTGGTGCCCAGTCAAATAAAGTCGTTCAAGAACCGACTGACGCACTTCTTTGTCCAATCGGCCCAAAGGCGTATCCACGACCAGTGGCGGGACCAATCGAGCTAGGCGGCGCAGAGCTTCATAAAATGCCAGCATCCTGACCTGTTTCTGCCCAGCAGAGGTATTTGATTCATCCCATGCCATTTTGCTGCCGTCACGGCGAACCAAGGAACAATTCCAGTGCTTGTCAAAATCCATACCCAAGAACTCCCGGCCGCGTCCGGTAATATTTACCCACAACTCACCAACATGCTCTGCGATTTTATTTCGCAAAGAAATAGCGGCACGTTTTTGAATTTCTTCTGCAGCCTCCCGATAACTTGCCGCCAGAGTTGCGAGGCTGCGGCCTTGTTGCGCCTTTTCAACCGTTTGTTTTTGGTTCTCTTCTTCGCGCTTTTTTTCAGCCAGTTGGGCTTCCATCTGCTGAATATCCGCCTCTAGATTTTTGATTTCCTGCTGCAGTATTTCCATTTGGGCCGAAATATTGCGTCGCCGTTCGCGCAATTCACCGCTCCTTACAATGGCGGCGGAATTTTGTGTCAAGTATTTGAGTTTGGAATCCAATTCACGAAGTTCTGAACTCATTGTGTCCACATTCGCGGATAACTCGACAACGGATTTAAGTCCAGCAATTCCCGTTATTAGTCGGGAGCGGACTTGTGCGCTGACGTCGGAACGTTCTGCAACGTACACTGAGTCCGCCATTCCGTCCGGCGGGGGATGAAAAAGACGAAACAGAGCTTTTTCCAGTCGATCGGAATAAAAGGCATGAAAATCATCTTGGAGTTTAAATTCTTTAGGTACTTCTTCAAAAACGTCGGCTTTAACTTGCGGAATTTTCGGTTCGACGGTGGCTCGGCTGCGTTCCCATTCATTGCGCTTTTCTTCCTGAATCAAATAATCGTGCAGTTGCTTTCTGAAGTCACCCAGGAGCGCAATCGGCAATGCCACTTCCCAAGCGTTGCGCAGCTCTGCTTCCATTTGATCTCGAACAGTTTTCAATTCCTCACGGCGCTGTTTGGCCTTGTCCAGCTCAAGGGGGTCAACGGCTCCCAGGACGCGAAGTTCCTCTTCAACCTCCGAAAATTCGCTAGTCAGCTCTCGAAGCTTTGCTGTGTCATCTTTTAATTCCTCGCCTTTTGCCTTTAGATGCCCCTGTAATTTTGAAACATCGGCCGTTAAGTCGACCAACTTCGACTCTTCATTATGAAGCGTATTATTGTTATAAGTGCGGGGGATAGTATTTTGTACCAGGTTGCGCAAATCCTGCTCCAGCTCTCCATATGTCCAAAGGCCCAGAATGCGGCTTACTCCTTCAACAATGTCTTTGTCGCCAAGATGAACACCTTGACTGCGTTCTGCGTCGAAAAAGAAAAATCGTGCCAGGTGACGCGGCAAAAAGGAATCTCGCAGGCGTTGAATGGCGGTATCGTCGTCTTCTGTATTGCCATCGGGTTTGATTACGAAGGATTTCCACCGCTGACCGGAGGGTCGGTGCGTGATTTCGCGCACAACCTTCATTTTCTTTGCGCCACCGCCACGCTCATCACGCTGGGTAAGCTCTATTTCCAAACGACTGACCTCTTTGCCTTGAGCCATCGCTTTGCGATTTAATGTTCGCTCAAACAAAAATCTTGTCGCATCTGAGCCGGTATCTAGTGTTTTAAGATCGTGGACGCCGGTTTCACCGACGACAGCCAAATAAAGTGCTCGGAGAAGATGCGTTTTACCGGCGCCATTTTTCCCGCCAATCAGAATTCCGCACCTATCTTCCACGGGCGAAAAGTTAATACTGCTTCGTCCATAAAAGGGGCCGAAGTTTTCAACGGTCAAACTATCAATAAAAACCTGGGGCATGTTTATTCCTTCTCAGAAAACTCTCGTTCATGCAGGTCATCATTGATGATTCGCAACAATTCTCCCGACAGACCAAAAGCCCTATGACTATCGGTGAACTGTTCTGTCGTGGCGAGAAGCCGCCTCAGTATATCGGGCGACAACTTTTTCTCTTTGCACACTTCCTCCTGGAGCTTTTGCAGTTGGCTTGTTTCTTTCAGGTCAGTCATACGTGTCCCTCTGATACGGTTAACTATCCGAGCAACGCCTCGACCATCGTCTGGATCGCGGGCGATTTTCCACATTTGCTGAATGAGCAATAGCTCCTCATCCGAAATTAATTTTAGCCCTGTTTCTTCTTGTAAAGTTACAAGCCGCTTAAGCAGCTCCCGGCGCCCGTCAATTGTAAGCGGACCTGGGCCATCATTACCGTTCATCCTGCGGCCATCCCGCCAGCCGTTACCGGGATCGCGAAATTCAAGAAGAGTTTCCCGGAAATCAAGCAAGTGCTCCATCCGATCGTCGCCGCTTTCAAGAAGCCCTTCGCTTGCCTTGTCACGGTCGACAACGGTGCACGTCCAACAGCCAAATCGAGAATTGCCGCATGCGGGAGTGCTTGTATCAATCTGAATAGGGCATTCGCCGCCTCCTGCCTGCGAATAAAGCTTATACAGTGCGCGATTATCGCCGCCCCAAGGGGGCGGATTTTGCAGCAGATAAGCCCAAACTTCTTCAGTCGTTAAAAACTGAATGGGATTTGAGACCCAGACACGAGGCAAATCGGGATGTTTCGAGAGTCCATTGCGGGTATCACGGGCCGCCAACGTCTGAGCTCGCGAAGCGCTTTCCGCCCTTCGTGCGCCCAAAAGCAAAACGGCTTCTTGCCATCGTCCCATGCGAGATTCGACGAACCGGGTAACCGGATCAATCTTGAGACGTTGCGTGCACCAGCGAAAGACACGGTTCGGAGGAGGATAGCCGCGCCCGATTATATTGACCCAAAAGCTTTGCTCGGCTGGCGGTCGCAAGAGATGGACTTCAACATTCAGTGAATTTTCCTGCGAAAATTTGCGCATCCGGGCGAGAGTGCCTTCCACCATTTCAACGATGGCAGGAATTTCTACGCGCGTATCTGTACATACGACGTGAATTTCCTTTTTTCGCTGCTCAGGAGGGACACTGCAAACCGCTTCAAAAACCAGAGCACCAACCAAAGTGCTGTCTTTTCCCCCGCTGAAACCGATAAGCCAAGGCCGGGAATCAGCAAGGTAAAGGGCTCGGAGATCCTCGACAATTTCTTTAAAATTTGTTGGGTCGCTTATTATGGCGCTGGACATGATTTGTGTATCCCACGAAACTGTATTCCCGCGAAAACGATACAATCGTCGTAAAATGTATTTTCTTGTTTTCTAAGAGCGTCAAAGGATAATCATAACAGGCGGCGGTGACAATCTCGTTAAATCATGATTGTTCGCCGATTCAACGGGCGAGGCTGATCGTCCGGCAACGGACGTGACAAACAAAGCAGGCGAAAGTCTGGCCGAGCCCACCTTTTTGGTGCCCAGAAGAATAAGACAGAGGCTTACGGTGCCCACATGCTTTTGATATCCGAACAGGAGCGACTTGCCAAGAGCATTTGTTTCGATTCTTGAAAGAAGCAGTCCTCAGTCCGCAGAGTGGCCAGCCGGAGGGATTTATTCCGATTTTCGGGCCAAGAAGTTCAACCACGTTTGCCCGGATGAATCGAGAGCTTTGGTCTTCCAAATATTCAAGATTTCAAACAATCCATCCGCAGTGAGAAGTTGTTTGAACTCCGTTGACGTGTAGTAGTTAAAAAAGCGCCCATCGGTCAGAACTTTTTCACCATGACCCTCTTTCAGGGAAACATAGAGAACGCCGCTAGGTTTGAGAGCACGTGCAAGCCGTCGCAATACTCCTCTAATTTCACTTCCCGGAACATGAATGAGCGAAGCGCATGCCCAAATCCCATCGAATTCACTTCGAAAATCAATTTGTTGAAAAGAGGCGATCTGGCAGGTCTGGCCAATTAAGCGACTGGCCAAGCGAGCTAATTCCGGAGATGCATCCACAGCTTCCACTGCGAATCCTTGTGCCTTGAACGCCTTCGCGTCGCGCCCTGAGCCGCAGCCTGCGTCCAAAATACGGCTCCCCGGTGAAAGCTCTTTTAAAAAAGGAACATACAAATTGTGCGCTTTCAGATTCGCTGTGGAGGCGTAAAATTCACGAGCGTTGTCCTTGTAAAAACTCAGCGTTCCTGAGGTGCGACCCAAGGGTCGAGGGCCAGCAATCGGTCGGCAAACATTAGGTTGTTCATGCGCAGGTCGGCTTTTGCGGGCAGATCGGACAAGTGCCGAACACAGTGGTTTCCGGTCATGTTTTGGTCTCGGATTTGTTGACGGACGCATATTCATGGTGGCAAATTTAGAGTACCACCTAGGACATCCGCTGTCTAACCCCCCCCCCGTTGCTTTACTTTTTTACGGGGAATTCGGCCAACATTTTCTTACTGGCGTTCACGTATTCGTCGAGGAATCGGCTAAGTTCGCGATAGCCGTCTGCGACTTTAGCATTCAGCGAACGTGGAAAATAACCGAGTTTTTTCGTCAGTGGCTCGGAAGGCTTGGTTGTCGGATTGGCCCGTGTCGCGCACAGCAGAGCAAAGTGCG